>JAEEGG010022478.1_pt1 | contig 12404 bp, 10 predicted proteins | sample 9134161 | NCBI WGS metagenome assembly JAEEGG01 (sample SAMN16246543, study PRJNA631951) | gut metagenome | biome: gut microbiome; feature: rumen; material: CR-attached | host: Bos | place: Iran: Karaj | collected 2018-10
GATAAGAAAGGAAGAAGCGCAGATTCTCTGCAGCAGTGGGTACGCCGTCCTTTTTCTCGACGTTTCCGAGCCAGTCCTCGTAGGCCTTGGCATGTCGTGAGGAGTGCATCCGGGGGAAGTACATATTACTCTTATACAGATAATCAATATCATGGCGTACCACCTCGTATTCCTGCTTCGTGGAATCGGCTACAGGGCGATAGACGGCCTGCCCTTCCTTCTGTCTCGGCACCAGATACTCTCCTTCTGCCACGCGGTCTATTTCGCTGCAATACGCAGGACCATAGAACAGCGGAGTCTTGCCATATTGCTCGCGGTTCAGATAGCTGCCCAAAGAGAAGATGTTATCAGGCGCATTCTCACACATCGGCGTCTGGGCATTGGCCCTGATGAAGATGACCCCATAGCTGCTGTAGCCGATAATCATCATCAGCAGGCAGGCCAACGATAGCTTGACTATCCTTTGTTTCACTTTATAATAGGCAATGACGATTGTCCCTGTCAGCAGTAGGATGTAGCAAATGAGGCCAGTATTGTAAGGGCATCCCAGCACATTGGTAAACAGCAGTTCAAACCATCCGCCAAGTTTCACCACGCCAGGAATAAGACAAAAGAGGATAACGCCTATCAACAAGCCGCCTGCGATGAGTGCCTTCAGCATCCCCATCCACGTGACCCGCTTTGCTCGACGGAAATAGACCACAAACGACATGGCGGGCAGGCAGAGCAGACAAAGTAGATGGACACCGATGGACAATCCTGTAATATAGGCAATCAGGACAATCCATCGAGTACTGCCGGGCTTATCCATCTCGCTCTCCCATTTCAGAATCAGCCAGAACATCAGGGCTGTCAGGAAACTGGAGAAGGCATAGACTTCTGCCTCGACTGCCGAGAACCAGAACGTGTCGCTGAAGGTGTAGGCTAATGCGCCAACCATGCCGCACGCCTCAATAGTGATGACCTGCGAAATGCTCATCTCCCTATCACTGATAGTGCAAATCAGTTTCCGGGCGAGGTGAGTCACCGTGAGAAACAGGAAGAATATGCAGCCCGCACTCAGCAGTGCCGACAGGAGATTGACCATCAGCGCCACATGAGACGGATCACTGGCCAGCTGTGAGAACAGGTTGGCGGCTAACATAAAGACAGGTGCGCCAGGTGGGTGACCAATCTCTAACTTATAGCCACACGCAATGAATTCAGGACAATCCCACAGACTGGCCGTTGGCTCTACAGTCAGTCCATAGACAATAGCGGCAATGGCAAAGACAAGCCACGCCATGCAGGTGTTGAGTTTCTTAAATGTTTCTTGTTGCATAATGCTTTGCACGTTTCATTAAACGGATGCAAAGCTAACAACAATTATGTAAACATATAGCAAAAACTGTCTGACATTTATCTGACAATTGTCTGACAGGAACCTATCTATCTGATAGTCAGACCGTATGACTTTCCCCTGTCTGACTCGATTTTAAGGTCGGAATGTTCTTCTATGATGGGCTTCAGGCGACGGATGAGGGTGTAAAGCGTCTCGCTGGCATCGGGTTTCTTGGGCCAGAGGGCATCGCAAATCTCTGCTTTCGACAGCTGATGCGAGGGTGACTGCCACAGCATCTCCATCAGCTGCTGCTGCATCGGGGTAAGCTTTACTTCGCAGCCTTTGGCATTGACGAACCGCCCATCTTGCAGCGCCAAGCCGCCATAAAGTCCTAATGCAGACAGCCTCCTATGCTGATACAGGCAGAACAGGCTCCACAGCAGCACCATTGACCAAAGAATCATCGAAGGACGCTGGTCAGAGAGTGACAGAATCGTGGCTGTCGATACTTGCGGACGTGGACGGAATCCTTTCTTGGTGTCAACCGCCAAAACAGCATTTCCTCTCAACCCCTCTATTTGCAGATGACTGTTGAACACCTGAATCGTATCAGCACTGATCACGTCCGACTGCTGTTCATCCAAGGCCTTGGCCAATGCCTGGTTCACATCCTCAGTCACCAACTTCTCCGTTGCTTTATAGCTGGTCAGACTCACCATGCTCGAAGCGATTATCAGTGCAAAAAGCACCACTACTGCATATCTCTGTTTCATAGCTTTCGTATTGCTATATGTTGTTAAACTTTTCTTTTAAATCAAAATTACTCGAAGTATCGCACTAATCCATAATCCATTGGCAAAGGTACTACAAATAATTGAGAAATGATAAAAACAGCCACCACTTTTATATATTATTATACATAAGAGGCTCGTTTTCGATTGTGGTTCAGGCGATTCCTACCTCGTCGACACCTACTGTCGCCAAACCGAGCCCAAGACAAACCATTCGCACTGCGTCATCAGCTAATCCTACGCAAAAAGAATATGGCCGTCCTGTTGCTGACGACCATATCCGCTACGATCTGCTGGTCAAGAATTGATGATCATAGGACAGTTTCCTGATTAGTAGGCATATACAAGCCCATACTTATCGTGTAGTTTGCGAAGTGAGCCATCTGACTTCATCTGACGGATGATATTGTTCACCATCTGCAACAAATCCTCCTGCCCTTTCTGCATAAGCACACCAATCTCACCGTGATTGAAAGGCTTGTCCAACAGTGGAGCTGCAAGCCTGGAGTCGGTCTGCACATAATAGGGAGCCTCTGTAATCTCCGTGATCATCACGTCAGCCTTGCCCTCGGCAATGAGCGACGGTATTTCTTCGTTCTTCTGGTGGACGATGATGGTGGCGTGCGTCAGGTTCTCGTTGGCAAACTTCTCGTTCAGTCCGCCAGGATTCACCATCACACGGACTTCGGGCTTGTCGATGTCGGCCAACGACTTGTAGCGGTCTGCATCCGAAGCACGGCAAAGGATGGTCTTGCCGTTAGCCAGATAGCCGTCGCTCATGAGCATGGTCTCACGGCGGGCATCGGTGATGGTGATGCCTCCAATAGCGAGGTCGAACAACTGAGGCTCCGTCAATACATCGGTTGTCAGCGTAGGCCACGAGGTCTTTCTGAACTCTGGTGCTACGCCTAATCGTGAAGCAATCTCCTTTGCCACCTCAATACCAAAGCCCCAATATGTCCCGTCAGCCTCGCAGAACGATAACGGACGGTAGTCGCCTGTAGTACCAAAGAGGATTGTTCCTCGATCCAGGATCGCCGCTACTCTGCCATAGATGGGAAGGTCTGTAGATGTTGACAGGATGAAAACGGAGGATTGGCCGTTCTCCTTTCCGAACTGGATAGCACCTTTCAGGTCGTTCTCTGGGAATAGCTTCGTACTATCGAAGTAATAAAAGCCATCCTCACTATTGTACCAACCGCCTACATAGCCGTCGTGCTGCAAGGCATGACTTACCACCTTGTGGAGTTGGTCACGCGAATGGCTGTTCAGGGTAGCTGCATAACTGACGGCTATTCCTTCCGTCGGCACCTTCATCGTGCGGATGTCAAGTGTGAATCCGCCTGGATTGGCCTGACAGAAAGCCCAAACCATATCAGCAAGAGTTGATATTTTGCGCTGCTCTGTAGCGTTATCCTCATTGGAAGAACATGAGGCGAAGCTGGCCGTTCCGAAAATGGTCAGGACGGCTAATAATAACCAAACCCGGTATTTTTTCAATCGTATCATATCACAAATTATCTTGTTACCTTTATATTACGTTAAAGTGCCTGAGGGCGTTGAGGATGCCGTCGTCGTCAACGGAGGTGGTGACGTAGTCGGCGTGGTGCTTGAGGGCGTCGATGGCGTTGCCCATCGCGACGCCGATGCCGGCCTGGAGAATCATTGAGGTGTCGTTGCCGCCGTCGCCGAAGGCCATCGTGCGACTGACGTCAAAACCCTCATGACGGGCCATCGCCAAGATGCCCTTGCCCTTGTCGGCACCGTTGGCGGTGATGTCCGTAAATTCCGGATGCCAGCGACCCGAGACGCATTGCGGCATGCGCGCCATCAGCACGGGCTCGTAGTCGGCAGGGAAGAAGGGCGTCAACTGCAGGATGTCCTGCTGGAGCACGACGTCAAGCGCTGAGGCCTTGTCGAGGTTCTTCACGGCGAGCATCTGGCGGAAGATGCGGTCGACGTCACCCCTGGGGTCAACGACTGCCACATCCTTACGGCCTACGACGATAAGGCTGTTGCCCTTCTCCTGGCAGTCCTCCACGCAGGTCATCACGTCGTCCTTGGGAATGGGCTGGCACGTGACCATCTCGTCGCCCACATAGCATAGCGCACCGTTGGTGGTGATGTAGCCGTCGATGAGGTGCTCAATCGCGCCCAGATTGTTGATGATCAGTGGCGGACGGCCTGTGGCGATATACACGCGCGAACCATTGGCCTTGGCCTGTGTCAGCGCGAGGATGGTCGACGCAGGAATCTCGTGTGTCTGGAAACTCACCAGCGTGCCGTCGATGTCGAAGAATAATGCGTATCTCTGTGTCACTTTTTAATCCTTTAATTTTTTAATTCTATAATTTTTCAATTTTTCTCCGTCATGTATTTCCAATAGCGGCGCGGCATGTCCTGCAACTGCTTGCGGGGGTTCATGCGCTCCTTGATGCAGATGGCCTTAAAGTACGTGCGCCAGAGGTCTTGGAACAGCTGGTCGTTGTCGCTCAGCACGTCGGCATTGAGTTTTCCGTTCGATAAATCAAACGGCACAGTAGCCTCGTCCTCGAAGGTTACGCGGATAGGCACATTACTCCACTCGCCCTTCGGAGAGGGGCCGGGGGTGAGGCTATAATAATACCCATAATGCCTCTTCGCATCGTATATCAACCACGGCTGGTCGTTGAAGCGGTCCTGGAAGTGGTCGATGATGATGGGCAGCACGTTGTGGTCTGGCGAGACGACGCCCAGATACGTGCCGTCTTTTGCCTTCTGGAAGCGGATGAACTGCTTCATGCGCAACTGCTCGTGCAGCACACGACGGGCGATGTTCGTCACGGCGAGCACGTCGGCATCAGCAAAGTTTCGCGAGATATCCCCCTGACGGAACACCTTACATATATATAGGAACAGCGGCGTGTTCAGTTCCCGCAGTTCCGACAGCCAACTGACGGATATCAGCCGCAGAGCTTCGCGCGTCAGTTTCTTCTCCAGTCCGGTCCACACTCGTCGAGCTTTCTCTTCGTCTGACGTCACATGATAGGTATGGTCGCAGAACAACGGCAGCGCGTCGCCCTCCGCCAGCAACTGCTCAGGTTGCTCCTTCAGCGCGAATGCGTCGAACACCGCCGTCAGCAGCCCATCCATCGTTCCGTCAAACACATATACCGTCATATTGTTTGCGAAGGTACGAAAAAATATGCAAAAAGCAAAAGAAAAAAACAATTTTTCTGCTTGGCACGAACGATTTTCCCACCTTACTGGCTGAACGGCGCTCTGCTCCCTGCTGTCGCCTCGACACTTCCCTGCTGTCGGCTTGACAGCAGGGAGCAGAGTGGCAGTCAGCAGGGAAGCTGTCAGAGACAATACTCTTGGAGTAATCGGAAATACTCCAAGAGTATTCGAAATTTCTTTCGGAGTATTGTATTTAATACCGGTAAACCTAAAGTTTAGTGACGCTAAAATTGGAATTTACCGGTAGTAAGCAGCAAGCCCGCTTCCCAACGACTGGCGGTCTGCTTACTGCTCGTTGGCAGTTTGCTTACTGAGGGCCAACAGTCACCCCAATCGCTCGGGATTCCTTTAAATACAGGGAAAGCGGAGGGGTGAGTGTTGCCGTAACACTCACCCCGACACTACACCCAACACTCCACCCAAGACCCAACCCAGTGTTTCAGGCAAGCTTGATGCCACTCGCTTAGGCAGCCTTGAACTTCGTTCGAGCCTTTACACGCTCGGCCATTTCAAGCAAGCTTGATGGCACTCGCTTAGGCAGCCTTTAACGGTATTACCCTATAATACGTCTGGCCACCATGGGTTTTGCCCTCGAAGCCGAGTTCCTTCATCGCCATTCCCAAATGAATCTTGGTGCTGTGGTTGTTCTTAATGGACGGATACTCGCGACGAATCAGCTCAACCAGTTCACCGCTCTTCATACGAACGCCCTGTTCGCCCTCCTTGGGTTTACGAATACAGGCCTCAATGACTTCGGCTATATCCTTCTGTTCCAGATAGTTGAGGTTTAGCTCCTGAATACGCGCCACCTGATCATTATTAAACCAATAGGGCGCTTTCAGGTCGACGACCTCGTGAACCACCTGCGCATACAACTGCTCATAGTCAATCTCACCCGTATTGTCGATAAACAGCCCTTCAGGGATCGTCAAGCAGATGTATCGACGACTGCCAGTGGCATCCGATAGCGGATGAGGATTGTTGGTCGTCGCCACAAACGACGCATAGCGAGGGCGGTCGTCCTGCGAAGCACCATAGATAGGGCGTCCGTTCACCTTACTCTTCGACAGCGTCTGCTTCAGAGCCGCATGCTGAGAAGGACGAATGGCATCCAACTCATCGAGACAGACAATCAGATTGTTCGTCAGGGCCATCTCCTTGTCAAATTTGTTCGAAAGATTCAGGTGATCCAAGAAGTACACGCGCAACTCTGGAGGCAGCAATCGAGCCATAAAGGTTGTCTTTCCACAGCCCTGCGCACCAATCAGCGTAGGCACGCATTCGTTGCCGTGAAGCGTATCCATCTGAAGCCAATGGGCCACAGCTGAGCGAATCCAGACGGAAAGAAAGTCCAACTGCTCTGAACTCACACCAGGCAAACGACTGAACAGGCGTGCCACATGATTCTGCCCATCCCACTGGGGCAGATGCAAGAGGTAATCCTGAATGGGATTAAACGATTCAACCTCGTCAGACTGCACAAACTCGACAATGTCCGTCTTGGGACTGCCCTTTTCGCACACATTCTCGCACTTGGCGCGAATGATGATACTGTTCAAAGCCTTCTGCGTCAGCACACGCCAGACGGGGTTGTCGTCTGACGGAAAGGTTACAAACTCTACCTTCCCGCTCAACTCATTGAAACGGAATCGGTAATTGTCTTTCAGAAACTGCCCTACTGCGAGCGTTCCTTCGAGCGAAGCATTCATAGCCTCGCCACTCAAAAGTAATGACTTACTCATGATAATTACAAAGAATCGAAAAAGTTAATACTAGATAGGCTGGTGTTCTTCATAGCCTATAGCACCCTACCTTAGAATGCCACTGCAAAGGTACGAAAAAAAATTGCGGTTTGCAAGTTTTTCGCCTTGTTTTTCTTGAAAAATTCGCTCAATTAACACTTTTCGCGACGACATTTCAAATCCTTTGGGTGGAGTGTTAGGTTGAGTCTTGGGTTGGGTGTTGGGGTTACTGTTTTGGCAACACCCACCCCAGTGAAAGCCTTCTATTTATTGGCAATCCCGCAAATTGGGGTTACTCTTGACTCTTTTTGCGCCCAGCCTAGGAAAATTTTGCGCCCTGCCCAGAGAAAAAATATTCCCTGCCTAGGAAATTCAAGTTTATTAATGCTAACAATTGCTACCATTAATGCTCGCAATTGCTACCTTTAATGTTAGAAATCGAGGCCATCAAATTCGACCACTATTCTTTTTTGCTATAGGTTCTGTTCTTATTGCCTCCGTGTGCTTCCAGATAGCCGAACTCGGTGAGTTGGCGAAGATAGCGTTTGGTAGTAGTGGCGTTAAAACCAAAGTGACTGACTATCTGTTCTGTGGTGAATTCATCCTTATCGGCCACAAATTCCAGAATATCGACCATTTTCTCTGCCAAAGAGGGCTTTATCGACCATTTATCGACCATTTCAGGGGCTATTGGCTCTGGCTCCAGATCAGAAAGAGCAACAGAATTACTAATGACAGAATCAAGATAGAACTTCTGGTAGTCTATCTGCTCCGATATGCCCAGCTCCTTATGCTGCTGTAGCAATCGTAACAATATGTCTTTATCTTCTTTTTTCATATTTCGATTGCAAAATTAATACTTTTCTATCAATAAAGTATGCAAAATCCGAAAAAGTTACACTGCAACGACCAGGAAAGTTATATACCACTATTTATCATAGCGGCAGTATTAATCATAGCGGTACTGTTAAGAAACAGGATTCACAAGCACAAATAACGTGCCATTCACCTATCCCTCTGCTATCTATCATGTTCTTACCTCACTCTAGTTTTTGACCTTTGTGAGCACATTATTATTTTCATTGAATTGTCTCATTTCTTCTATTATTTCTCTGTATTCTCTTAGATTAAGGGCCTCCAAATGGCGTTCATCAACACCAGTTGCGAATAAGAAATTAATTAGAGAGTCATCCTTCACTACTTCTTCTACTTTTTTTATGACAGTATTATTTAAGCCTAATATATAAATACCCTTTATGGCGTTTGCAATGCCTATCTCTCCTTCGTACTTACTTACGAAGCGATACTCTCGTTCATATTTCCAATGCTTGTGCTTGGTGAAGAATAGTAAATTCTGGAATTTTGTAACGAAACGCTCTGCTGCGTTTTTACGAGTGAAATTAACCTTATGAAGGTAAGGCGCTTTTACTTTATCCGTATATCTTATTTTGTGCTCAAAGAAATTAACATCTGGCCTCTCTAACTTGTCATAATCCAACTCAATACATACACCATCCTGCCATTTCCCTTTCCTTTTCTTGGAACGAGCATATTGTCCCCACATCATTGGCGATGCATACCCAGGCAACTCTTTGCTATAATCAAGACAGAAACTAATCTGGCGATACTTGTCCAATTCTTTAGAAACAAGCTTACTGACGGTGTTGAAACTTAGATATCCCCAAATAGCTTCTTTTTCTGCAAATTTCCCTTGACTATAAACAAACGCTTTCTCACGCTCAAAATAATCGTTGGTATTCTTACTAAATGAGAACCAGAGTGCTTTTGATTCCCATATAGAAAAGAAATTGTCTAATGTTGTATAGTGATATAATGTCATATGCTACTTCTTTGGAGGGAAGAACTCATCAAGCCAACCTTTTATACGAGATTTAGTATAAGCTCCACGAGCAGCTTCTTTGAAATGACTCCTTTTTTCATATTTAGCAGCTTCTGTTTTGCATGCTTCATATGTCCAAAAGTTCGTGAGAGTCTTAAACCATGTATAATCATCAAGCCAACCATTGGCGAGTGCCAATTCATATGCTCTTACAGCATTTTTCCCGAATTCAGAACGGCTTTTATATTTCTTTGCCTCTTCAAAACAAGTCTCTTTATTCCAATAATTATGCTTTTGTTTCTCGTCAAACCAAGTATAATCATCAAGCCAACCATTCTTCAAAGCTTTCATATAAGCTCCCATACAACCTTTCTGGAATTTACGTCTATTCCTGTATTTCTTGGCTTCTTCATAACAATGCTCATAATTGTCCCAATATCCCACAGGTTTGCTCTGACGACTATATAGCCATGTATATTCATTAATCCAACCTTTTTCTAAAGCCTTTACATATGCTCCGCGAGACCCTTTTTGAAATTCGCCTCTTGTTTTATACTTTTTAGCTTCGTTATAACATGTTTGTTTGTCCCATTTTGCTTCCCATAATATATCAAACCAAGTATATTCTACTAACCAACCATTTCTTCTTGCAGCATCATAAGCACTACCATTAGCAATCAAAAACTCTGTGGCAGATTTGTATTTTTTGGCTTCCTCATAGCAAGATTTACGATTCCACTTTCCTTGACCTATAGCACCAAGTGAACCTTTTCCTATCCCAGTCGCCAATCTGTTGAGCATTGTATATCCTTGTTGCTCATACCATCTGCGCCAATAATCCTCCCTATCCAATCCTTCCTCTAAGGTCAGATTGGTTTCAAGGATTGTCATTGGTGGTACGGGAACGTGTTGTTCTTTTGCATAACGTGCAACATTATCAGCTTCCAAATTGAATATATGTTCTTTGTCACGTTTCTTTTGTCTTCTTATAAGAGTGCGTCCAACATATGCTGTTTTTGTCTCCTCAAAGACATATACATATACACTATCTATTTTATCTTTAAATATATCAATTCTTTCATCAACTAGCCACAAATAATCATCTATCCAACCATTTTTTAAAGCTTTAGCATATGCTGTAGGATTTCCTTTTCTAAATTCTGATTTTGACTGGTATTTTTGCGCTTCTTTTTCGCAACGTTCTTTGTTCCAATAGCCGTTGGGCTTTTTGCTTACTTCAAGCCATACAAAATCATTTATATATCCGTTTTCGCATGCTTTCCTATATGCACCAATATTTCCCTTTCTAAATTCAACTTTAGTTTTATACTTTTTTGCCTCGTTAAGACAAATTTCATAAGTCCATTTAGTTCTTTTAACCGTCCTGTTCTGTATGGAACATTGAGGGCATCCATGTCCCTTCAAATGATTCATAGGGATTTGCATAAAAGAACCATGTAAAGGACACTTAATTCTTACCTTTGTTTGTGAGTTTATGTATTCTACTTCGCTATAATCATAAAAACTGTTATAGATTGCATTTGCTCTTTCAATAAACTTTTCTTTCCCCAAAGAATAACGTTTTCCCAATGATTTTCGAAAGCACTTTTCGCACCCTTGTCCGGACAGATGGTTTTCTGGAGATTGCCAAAACTCTCCATGCACAGGGCAAACAATACAAACTTTTGTTCTTTTATTAACGTATTTGACTTTTGAGTAGTCATATTTATTCCCATGTACAGCTTTTGCTGAAACGAAAAAATCATCAGATGGAAGTGTCCGCTTGGCTCTCCTGATTTCTAATCCACACTGAGGGCATCTTACTCCATGAAGATGGTTGCTTGGTTGCTGCCAAAATTCACCATGCTTCCTGCAAATAATACAGACTTTTGTCTTGGAACCCACATACTCCACCTTGGAATAGTCATATCTATCCCCATGTACCGCTTTGGCCCTTGCTATGAATTCTTCTGTGGTCAGTTTCGCCATATGTACGTTAAAATCTGCCTTTAATTCAGAGTGTATTTATTAATTCTAATGAATTATCTAATTCACGATTCATCTTGTCATTTTCATACTTAATAAAATCCTCTGACCTTATATAAATTGCCTTGTACTCTATCCTATCAAGTAATTCATCCATTATCAATTTGCCATCAGTTTCTTTATCAAAATTTCCATCTTCGATGATTTTCCATATACGCAAGTTTTCTATAGAAACATTTCCATTCTTCTTGATTTCTTCTTTATAATCATCTAACGAACACTTCCCGTCAATCAACCAGGCAAAATCGGACAATAATCCATTATACGCCAAATGGAACTTGTTGAGAAAATCCTTATATTCACTTTCTATAGAATCTGTATAATCGACCAAAGATAAACGTAATACTTGATAGGCCTTTTCTGTTTCTTTAATAATACGCCAAATCACATTTAAGGAATATAAAATATCTTCTTGGGGCTTAAGTGCAATCATTTCAATTTCATAATCATTCATTGCTTTATAGTAGGAGGTAATATTCTCTTTAATATCATTCAAACTCTCTTTTGAAATTTGATATTTTATAGTTCCTACTTGTGCTTTCCTTTCTTTCTCATTCTCCTTATGATTATCTATAAGGGTCTTGTATAGTACAATAAAGGGAAATAAGGCACCAAGTAATGATCCCCAAAATCCTAGCCACCCGTTCTCATATACTTTAATTCCAGTAGATATGGAAAGGAGCCAATTGACAAATAAGGGACTCAGCGCCGCTAATAAAACTACCCACCAAAATTTCTTTATAAAACCCTTCATTAATCTTTTGCTTATTGAAATTCTTTATTTTATCATATATTTCTTTCCGTTTACTATGTTGATACCTTTTTGAGGCTCGTTCTGACGAACACCATTCAGGTCGTATATAATAGCCTTGTTATCTTCTGTCTTCCAGACAACATCGACTCCTGTCGCATCAGGCTTGGGGTCACTATCCGTCAGAGCAACGATATTTTTAAAATTCTTCCAAGGGTCAGCTGCCTTGTAAGCATCCACAGATTCTGCCGGCACGTGAAGCGTGGCGTATTCAATATATGAGTCATTAAAAGCATCAAATTGTGTATTAGGAACATTAGTTGCATAACAATAAACGTCTGTCAGTTCTGGGCAAGATGCCAAAGTTCGAGATTCTATATATCTTATTCCACTTCCTATAGTTACCGAGGTCAGGGAAGAGCAATTCTTGAATGCTTCTACTCCAATATAAGACACATTGCTTGGGATGGTGACCGAGGTTAGGCCAGAGCACCCTGAAAACGCACAGGCTCTGATTTCAGTAATACTGTTTGGAATATTGATAGAAACTAGGCTAGAACATCCCTCGAACATATTAAGTATTGATAATCAGTTGCTTACACGTTAAACGGTAGAAAAGTGGATTGATGGCTTTGGAATGTGCAAAAATGGGAGCAATTTTAACGTATTTAACTTTTGTTTAGGAGACGCGAAT
>JAEEGG010022482.1_pt1 | contig 12403 bp, 10 predicted proteins | sample 9134161 | NCBI WGS metagenome assembly JAEEGG01 (sample SAMN16246543, study PRJNA631951) | gut metagenome | biome: gut microbiome; feature: rumen; material: CR-attached | host: Bos | place: Iran: Karaj | collected 2018-10
ATAGCGTTTAATTTTGTTAGCCCCAAGTTTTCTACAAAACAACAAGCCTTGAGTCGTATAAACGAGGTGTTAAATGATTTAATATCTTCTATTGTTTATGGAGATTCGTTAGAATCAATACTTATCGGTTTAATCGCAATAGAACCTATTTATAATAAGTTTGCAATCCCCCGTCGTCCTCGCTACACAGAACACAAGGAAACAATGGCTTTCGGGTCTATTCCCATCGTAATACACAAGACTTTGGAAATAGAAATCAAACTGGATTATGAACAAGTTCTTATTGCTGATGATGATGCCCTATGTAAGATTGTCGCCACCGAAGTGCTAAACACTTTGCGCTCCTTAAAACTACCTAAAAAGGTAACAGATTTTGATAAAGACAAGTTTGTGACAGATGTGGAATCTGTTTTTCTGTCTGAACATTATATATAGTAAGTGGTTAGAATTTTGTAACTTAGCCACCCGAAAGGACAACAGGACCAACATGGAGGAGCGCTTTGGATATGATGAGATGAACCGCCTGACGGGGGTGTGGCTTGGCTCGGCGCAGACGGGAGCGTCGGCCTACGACGGCTATGGCCGCATGACATCCAAGACCGCAGGCGGACAGCCCGTCTTCTCTAACGCCGTCTTCAACACCACGGCCAAGCCCCATGCCTTGGACGCTGCCACAACCGCGGAGGGTGTGTTCCTGGCCGCGCCTCAGGCCGTCACCTACACTGGATTCGACAAGGTGGGCAAGGTGAAGCAGGGCAGCGACAGTCTTTGCTACGCCTACGGCTACGACCGGCAGCGTATCCTCATGGAGGAGCATGTGGGTGGCCTCACCCGCACGAAGCGCTATGTGGGGAACTGCGAGTTCGTGACCGAGAGCGACGGCACCACGACCGCCGAGTATTGCCTCACCTACCTCACAGGCCCAACGGGGGTATATTCCGTGGTGGTGAAGGGGAGCGACGGCGACGCGGTGCATTACATCCTCAAGGACAACCTCGGCTCATGGACCACCATCACCAATGCCAACGGCACCGTGGAGCAACGACTTAGTTTTGACGCCTGGGGTAACCTCCGCGACCCGAACACGTGGAGCGGGAGCTTCACGGGCGCCCCGATGTTCGACAGGGGATTCACCGGACACGAGCATCTCTACAACTTCGGTCTGATCAACATGAACGGGAGGATGTACGACCCCGTGATGTCGGTGTTTCTCTCGGTGGACCAGTGCGTTCAGAGTTCCGAGAACGCCCAGGGCTTCAACCGCTACGCCTACTGCATGTTCAACCCGCTCAAGTACACCGACCCGACAGGGTGGCTCGCTGGAGGCGGCCACACCGGCTACACGCCCAACTCCTCGGCCAACGCCTTCGACCCGTATGCGTTTTATGGCGGACACATACCGCTCGAGCCGAGAGACCTCGGACTGAGGGAGCTCTCCACCGCCGACCCCATCATCACTTGGATGGAGGAAAACTCATTGCACGGTAGCGGGAATGGGCCAAAGGGAGGGTGGTATTTATATGGTAATGAAATCCATTGGAGTCCAGAAGTAAGTTCTCAAGATGATTTGAAAAAACTTGGTATGGAAGAAGGATTCTTTATTGGGCATAGTTTTACTGATGAACTGAATCATACTTATTATAGTTTGTTGGGATATGTAGTTGACATCAAAGAAAGTGGTGGTTTGGCGGGAGAAATATTTCCGTTAATTGACATTGCCTTGTGTAAGTATGAGAATGATAAATCATCAAAGAATAAAGATTTCTTTGATCCTACAATAGCCGAACCATCAACAACAAATTTTGGCGTTATTAAATATGTTCTAGGCAGTGATAATATATATAGTTTTGCTACTAATAATTTTATGGTTTATTTACAAGTTTTTGATGGTTCTTCCGGTAAAAGAGAGAATTCTATGAATGCAGCGTTTCGAGGATTAAGTGACAGTTACGTCTTTAATCCAAACAATCACTATGGGCTTTCAAGTCACACTTCTTTTGTGCCAGGATATGATTTGTATTTTAACAATCCATATGCAAATCCAAAATGTTGGCGGGTTATGATTGTCTTCCCAACGATTCCTGTCCGAAATAATTTTATTGATAGATACAACAATGTGTTTGGTTATGGAAATTACTAAAATATATACAATAATCTTATGTTGGGCATTTCTCCTGACTTCATGTAACACAATAAAAGAATTTGACTCAAAGGAGTTTTCATCCTTGGTTGATACCTATTTTTACCATTACGGGGAATATCCACATTCTTTAGAGAGTTTTTTGGCTTTTTACAACAATATGGATAGTGTTAACACCACAATCACCAATCTTTCCGAAAGAGAACGTAACATAAGCTGGACATTAAATAATAAAAGCGTTTTGAATGAGGAACTACTTGTGGAAGAGAAAGGAGATACTCTTTTGTGGTTTTCGGGCAAAAAGCATTTGTCCTATTTTGATGACCTAATTGATGGTTATGAATATGATTACTTGGAATACCCTCAATCGCTAAATGACCTCATTAACTACGATAGAGCCACAAGAGGAATGAAAGAGGAGTCATTCGATAGATGTATAGTGGCTACCTTAGGGTATCTTGAAAAATATAACGATCAATTAATATGGCAAAGTAATGATTCTCTATTTCTGCTAACAGCAGGAAACGACACCATTACTTATCGCTTTGGCCCTTCGTATGGAGTTTCCATTTGCGAATCGGATGATTGGGCTGGAAAAGCTGTGTTTTTATTCTTTGACAAAGAAGGAACAGCTGTTTTTAGCGATGATCTAATGGTATCCTTTAAGAAAGGACTTCAAGAAATCCGAAGAACATACAAAAATGATAGTATTAACGTCTCAAATTACCATATTTTGAAATATACAACAGAAGAAGGCCTCCAAAAACTATGCAAAAACGATACATTGTCGTTAAATACTTTGTGGTTTACGGACGTTGATACATATTTGAGACAGTTTACATCGGAGTATGAATTAGGGAAGGTTATCTTCGTTTCTGCGCCATATAGAAAATAAAAACACCTAACAGGAAGAACATGGAGGAGATCTTTGAATACGCCAACAGCCTTAGTTACGCCTACGGCTACGACCGGCAGCGTGTCTTCATGGAGGAGCATGTGGGTGGCCTCACCCGCACCAAGCGCTACGTGGGCAACTGCGAGTACGTCACGGAAACCACGGGAGGCAATTTCGAAAAGCAATGGCTTACCTACCTCACCGGTCCCACGGGAGTGTTCGCCGTGGTTATGACAAAAAGCGGCACCGACCAAGTGTTCTACATCCTCAAGGACAACCTAGGTTCATGGACCACCATCACCGACGAGAGCGGCACCGTTGAGCAGCGGCTGAGCTATGACGCCTGGGGCAACCTCCGCAACCCCAATACCTGGAGCGGCAGCTTCACCGATATACCCATGTTCGACCGCGGCTTCACTGGGCACGAGCATCTCTATGACTTCGGCTTGATTAATATGAACGGCCGCATGTACGACCCCGTGATGTCCTCGTTCCTCTCCGTCGACCAGTACGTCCAAAGCCCAGAGAACGCCCAGGGCTTCAACCGCTACGCCTACTGCATGAACAACCCGTTGCGGTACGTCGATCCCTCGGGCTGGCTGGCGGGAGGGGGCAACACGGGCTACTTCCCCAACTCGACAGCCAACGCCTTCGACCCGTACATGTTCTACGGACACACCGCGTTGGAGCCGAGAGACCTGGGATTGCGGCAGCTTGACACGTCAGACCCCATCATTACCTGGATGGAGGAGAATTCCTTGCATGGTAGCGGGAATGGAGTGAAAGGAGAAAGTAGCGATTCCAAAGAACAGGGAGAAGGGGAAAAATACATATTTGGATATAGTGATCCTAATGCCGTGAAAGTTAAGGGGCCTGGGGCTTGTTTGTTTGCCTCTTTAGGAATGATTTGTAAAAGATTAAACCAATGGAATTTGGATCCTGTATTTTGGAAAGAGCAGGAAGCATTATATTTTGCTGAAAAAGAACAACACGGATATGATTCGAATAATATAGAGGATTTTGTTCAATGGGTTGGAGAAAACAACAACATAGGTTTTTCTTTTGAAAAAATTGGAATAATGAACATTCCAGACGCTAACAAAGAAAAAAGTCAGGTCATAATTGTAATAGAACTATCTTCTGAAAAACAAATTGCTCAAAATGAGGGAAACAAAGGTCATGTGGCTGTACTAAATTCCTTTACTATTTCTTCTGTTAATGGATATACATCTTTAAAAATGACATTTGGCGATCCTTCTCCTCAGAGGTTTTTATACAATTATAACACAACCTCTCCATATATTCTTCCAGAAGGAATAAATAGTTGGATTTTTTATAAATTCAATATAAACAATTATATGAAACCATGAAAAGGATTGTTATTTTTATACTAGTTTTTTTATCTTTTCGTTTTTATGGTCAGGAAAAGAACACATTATATTCAATACTGCTTGAATGTATCGAAGAGTCAAAAAGAAAGTATGAGAATTCCATCGCATGGACTCAATTGGGACACAAAATGTATTTAAATCCCGATGGTTTACCCGATCCAAACGCTAGATACAACAAGTCTTTTTACGACAACTTACCTTTAAGCACTGTTTCTTGGGGAAACACTAAGAAATACGGAAAAGTCTTTGATGTGTTGGAGGTGTATTTTAGCTTACAAAATGACATCATCGAAGTTCGAATAGCTTTGGTGACAGTTACCAAAGAAGGAAAAAAACATTATTCTCACGCAATTTGGTTTGAAGACGTGGATGTTTACACTTACCGCTATTCTTGTTCGAACCAACAGTGGGAAAGGATACCCGAGTGCATCTATTCTGATGTGAACACTCAAAGCTTCGTCTGCATACAGAATGACAGCATCTCCATATTTCTCAAAGAATCACTTTCTGACAATGCATCTTATTTTTATGGAACTTATCAGCGTTCCAACGACACCCTGTATCTTTCAGACAATTTATTGAGATCCGCAAACGCCATTGTTGATACTGTGTACACAGATTATCCAGGCACAGAGATTCAACTCTATGAATTGTATGTGGTTTCCTGTCTTGGCTGTAAAGAGGCAAAATATCAGGACAGTTTATATTATGAACTGACCACATGCAGTGACCTCTGTTGGGATTACGACAAAAGCTTCCCTGGTCTATGGTATGAACCGAATCTTAAAGCCAATGACGAAGGGCTGATTCAAATCCCGGCTGGAACCCTAAATAACCATGAGAATAATGGTTCCGATCTGTTGATAAGAGGAATGTATTTCTACACAAAGCAACGTCTTTATCTAAAGCCTCATGTTCGCTATGTGATCAAACAAAAAACGAAAAAAGGAGAACCCCTTGAATTGAATGAGTATTATCTTGTCATTGACGATGAACACAAAACAATAACTATTTCACCACAACCTTGGAGAATCACTGTGACTAATGGAGTAAAAAGTCCTAACCCCATCGTATTAGAGCGGCGACAAAAAAAGACCTTTTGTTATAGAGAATTGAAGAGATGGTGGTTGTGGTTATTTGGCATAGAATGAGAAATATGGTTCAAAAACTATCAAAAGAACAATACGACGATATGGATGTTGCTATATTGTTTTCAGAAGAATATAGCCGTAGTTATGGTAGTATTACTATTGATTCCAAAACATTTAAGTTTTCTTGGCAAAGCACTCTTATTGAGCCTCAAATAGAACACTTGAAACCAGGTGTTGTTGGAATAGGAATAGACCAGCATTTTTGTTTACTGAATTCCAGCAGCGGTAAATATCTAACCCTACCTCTTGTTTCCAAAAAGGGGAAGTTTACAAAAAACACTAAAAAAACAGAAAAATGAAAAATAAGTCCTTTTGTTTATTGTTGGTAATGGTTAATTTATTGTCTATTATGGTCATGTCTTGTCGAATGCCTCGGTATTGTTATGGATTTGACCTCCAAGACCATAAAGACATTACATTCCGCAACAACGACACCATAACCTATTTTTCGGACAATCAAGGAACAAGGGATACTCTTGTCCTTTGTGTTTCTGATTTTTTCTATACAGAGCCTTATGAGTATTCCGAAATCTCAATAGCACCAGATTATGAATGTTGTCCAGAAGCATATTACCAAACTGTTGAAATAGCGGGTGTTTCTATTCGGGAGCACCTTAGCGGATGCAACGAAATGACGGTTCAAATAGGCAATGACTTCTATTCGTTTGCTCTTGGTTATTTTAGCCAAGCTGATACCGCAACCTACACTTCTGGTTATTCTGTTATTTCTTCCTATGTAACAATCAATGAAGATAATCGATTCTGCTGGAAAGTAAACGACACGTCAGGAACTCGTCGTTTTGACTCGTTTACCAAAATGGAATATAGAGGTATTGTAGAATTTCACGACAAACAAACAGGAAAGACATGGAAACGATAGGCTCGATAAAAAATATGATAGGTTATGAACATCAGTTATACAAACAACAAATAAAGAATACCATGAACAAACCATCAAAACTCTTCCTTTTGGCCCTGTTGATTGCAGCGGCCCTTGTGGGTTGCAAGCCCGACCCCGTCATCCCCGATCAACCCGACGAGCCTGTCATCCCGGATCCGGATACCCCCAACATCGTACTTCCCGCAGGTGCCTTGAGCGGCCTCTTCTCGGTGAGCGAAACCCAACAGGTGCGCTTCAGCCAGGGCAACCTGCAATACCAGGCCTCCACCAACACATGGCGCTTCGCCGAGAAGCAGACGGAATATGTCGGCGAGGGCAACGCCAACATCGGCGAGAGCTACGACGGATGGATCGACCTCTTCGGGTGGGGCACCAGCGGCTACGACCACGGCGCCAACGCCTACCAGCCCTGGAGCACCAGCGACAACTACAGCGACTACTACGCCTACGGCGGGTATACCCAGAGCCTGTCGGACCAATCGGGACAGGCCGACTGGGGCTACAACGCCATCAGTAACGGTGGCAACGAGGAGAACAACGGCTGGCGCACCATGCGCAGCAGCGAGTGGGGCTACCTCCTTGAACAGCGCAGCACCGCCTCGGGCATCCACTTCGCCAACGCCTGCGTCGACGGGACCAACGGCATGCTCGTCTTCCCCGACGACTGGGACGGCGCCGTCGGCTTCAACAACGCCGACCACTCCTCGACCGACTTCTCCGACAACACCGTCAACGCAAGCGACTGGGAGAGCCTACAAGCCTCGGGGGTGGTGTTTCTGCCCGCCGCAGGCATCCGCGCAGAGGATGCGCAGACAGTCTATGTCCAGACCGGCGGCGTGTATTGGGCCTCCAACCCCAGTTCCAGCGACCTGGCCTATACGATGTACTTCATCAACGAAGGGAAAGACCGCGCAATCGACGCCAACTACCGCAACTACGGCATGTCGGTGAGGCTGGTGAAAGACCAGGTGTATTAAAACACTTACCGCCTCGAGAGCATCGTCACCACAAAAAATCTCCAAAATCTCACCTACGGTTACGACAAATTCGGTAACTTAGCCACCCGAAAGGACAACACAACTTCTTAATGGAAAACTAGGGTTTAAAGCAATTTTTAAAACCCGTTCAGGCTGAAGGTGACCGTGGGGATGAGCAGCAACGCCCCGATGACAATCAGGATCAAGATGAACTTCCAGATGAAGCGCACCCACTTCTCCCAGGGAATGCGGGCCACACCCAACGTGGCGATGAGCACACCCGAAGTGGGGGTGATCATGTTGGTGAAACCGTCGCCGAACTGAAAAGCCATCACCGTGGTCTGACGCGAGATGCCGATCAAATCGCTGAACGGCGCCATGATAGGCATGGTGATGGCAGCCTTGGCCGAACCCGAAGGAATCACGATATTAATCAAAGTCTGAATGCCATACATGATCTCTGTGGAAGCGATGACCCCCAGGTTGCTCATCGACTTTGACAAGCCGTAAAGGATGGTGTCGATGACACCTCCCTCTTGCAACACGATGACGATGCCCGCCGCAAGTCCCACCACGATGGCCGCTGAGAGGATGTCGCCCATGCCCTCGAGAAACAACTTGGCGATGTCGCTGGCACTCTTGCCGATGGCAAAACCACTACATACCCCCATGAAAAGGAATAGAGTGGCAATCTCCATGATGTACCAACCGTAACCCAACACGCCCACGATGAGGTAATACACCGTGCCGAACAACAAGGTCAGGATGAAATAAGGAACCGACTTGCGCAAGGCAAAAAAGCCAATGATGACAAACAAACCCGCACCGATAGGTAGCAATGGCAAGGTTGACGCGCTGTTGCCAATCTGCATCTCCGTCATAGGATAACGAATGGCACAATACACCAACACCGCCGAAACAATCCCATATACCCACCACGAATACTTTTTGGTATTTTGTGAGTTTTCCACTTTACCTCCCATCCGGTCGGTGAGCCCAAAGTTACCTCCCTCTGGTCGGTGAGGGCTTCGCCGTTCGGGGTTCCACTTTCCGTTTTCCACTTTCCGTTCTCCACTCCCCCTCCAGTACTCGTCATCTTCGTACACGATCGACAATTTGGGGTTTTTCTTCACTTTTTTGGCGTAAATCAACACGAAAACGATGCCGATGATGGTGAGTATCACCCAGCAGATGAACCTATATCCGATGCCCGAAAACAAAGGGATGCCGGCGATGCCCTGCGCGATGCCGATGGTGAAGGGGTTGAGCATGGCCCCCGAGAAACCGATGTGCGCCGCCACATACACCATGCAGACGCCCACGATGGAGTCATAGCCCATGGAGATGGCCAATGGGATGATAATCAACGTAAAAGCAATGGTCTCCTCGCTCATCCCGAATACCGATCCGAACAGGCTGAACAAAATCATGATCATCGTGATGACAATGTTGTTCACCCCGATCTTCCGAATCCATTTGCGCCGCTCCAGCTTTTGAGTGAAGCCCAAAAACGCCATGATGCCCGTGTCGATGGCCTGGCTCTTGTTCATGATCCAAAAGGCACCACCTACAATCAGGATGAACACGATGATGCCGCTCTGTCGCTCAAAGCCCTTGAACAAAGCGGCAAACACCTGCCAGGTCTGCGGCTCGGCGTGGAACTCGGCAGCATAAGCCTCGGGCAACTCGTCTTGATAATAAAACGTCATCACCTGCTCGCCATCCACCTGCTCCTGCACATATTTGCCCGGCTTGATGAACCAAGTCATCATGGCCGCCAATAAAATGCAACAAAATACGATTACAAAAGTATGCGGAACCTTACGTTTCTTCATAGCTCTAAAATGATTTGCAATATTACGAAAAATGACGTAATTTTGTCCGCTTATTATCGGAAATCGTTTAAACAAATGTAATTATATGAAAATCAAGCATTTAACCTACATTGCAACATTGGCCCTGCTGGCCGTTGCCTGCGTGAACAAACCTAAACAAGTGGAAGAACAACCCCAACCCAAGCTGATCGACAAGTATGCTGAATACACGTTGACCACCGACATCAGCCATTTGAGCGAAAACGAGAGGGAGATGCTCCCCCTGCTTTTCGAAGCGGCCGACATTATGGAAGACCTCTTCTGGCAAGAGAATTACGGCGACAAAGCTGAATTAATGAGCAAAATCAGCGATCCCGACGTACAACGTTTCGCTGAAATCACCTACGGTCCCTGGGACGGCCTCGACAACAACAAGCCTTTCGTGGAAGGCTACGGAGAAAAACCCGCCGGCGCCCGATTCTATCCCCAGGACATGACCGAGGAGGAATGGCAGGCCTTCGACGATCCCGACAAGAACAGCCAGTACACCATGATCGTCCGCGACGAGAACGGCGCCTTGAAGTGCGTGTGGTATCATGACTACTTCGACCAACAGATCAAGAAAGCCGCCTCTCTGCTCGACGACGCCTCACAGCTGGCTGGCGACGAGGAATTCGCCGAGTACCTGCGCCTCCGTGCCATGGCACTCCGCTCCGACGACTATTTCGAGAGCGACATGCGCTGGATGGATGTCCGCAACAACAACATCGACATGGTGATCGGTCCCATCGAGAACTACACCGACGCCCGTTACGGCATCAAAGCCTCTCACGAGGCCTTCATCCTCATCAAAGACCAAGAGTGGACCAAACAGCTGGCCCGCTATGCCGCCTTTGTGCCTGAACTGCAAAAGCAACTCCCCGTTCCGGAAGAATACAAGAAAGAAGTGCCCGGCTCCGATGTTGACCTGGCCGCCTACGACGTGGTTTATTACGCCGGCGACTGCAACGCCAACAGCAAGACCATCGCCATCAACCTGCCCAACGACGAGCGTGTACAGCTGCAACGCGGCACCCGCAAACTCCAGCTCAAGAACGCCATGGCTGCCAAGTTCGAAAAGATCCTCGTCCCGATCTCCAACACCCTGATGACCCCCGAGTCGATGGAACACATCAAATTCGACGCCTTCTTCGCCAACGTGATGTTCCATGAGACCGCCCACGGCATGGGTATCAAGAACACCATCACAGGAAAGGGTACCGTCCGCGAAGCCCTCGGCAACCTCTACAACGGCCTCGAAGAAGCCAAAGCCGACGTGCTGGGCCTCTACCTCGTGACCAAACTCGCCGAAATGGGTGAATACACCAACACCGAACTCGAAGACAACTACACCACCTTCCTCGCCGGCATCTTCCGCTCCGTGCGCTTCGGCGCCGCCAGCGCCCATGGCAAGGCCAACATGATCGAGTTCAACTACATGCAGAACGAAGGCGCCTTCATCCGCAACGAACAAGGCCAATACGCCATCGACTTCGAGAAGATGAAAGTGGCCGTCGAGAAACTGGCAAGCGACATCCTCATCATCCAAGGCAACGGCAACTATGAAGCCACCAAAGCTTGGATGGAAGAACGTATGCTCATCAAACCCGAACTGCAAGCCGACCTCGACCGCGTGAACAACGCCGGCATCCCGGTGGACATTTACTACAATATGGGACCGGAGGTTTTGTTGAGATAAAAGTTAAGAGATAAAAGTTAAAAGTTAAGAGATATACTGATGGAAGAGAAAGTAATCATAGGGGTTGATTATTCGGGGCAAGTGCTTGAAGGTGTTGACTTCAGCGGGTGTACGCTCACCAAAGTCAATTTCAAGAACGCCACGCTGAAACACTGCAAATTCGACGAGGCAGTCCTGGATAGCTGTAGTTTCGATTGCTCCTCCACCCCCAACGAACCCAACCTGCAAAGCGTTTCGTTCAGGAAAGCCACCTTGACCAACTGCCGTTTCAGATACGCCTACATGATGTGGAGCGACTTCCGCTATGCCCGTATCAACCAGGCGACTTTCGAGGATGCCATCATCGACTTCTGCGACCTCTATCGCTGCTTCTTCGAAGGCGTGGTGCTGTTCAAACATGCCCGCATCAGCAACTCAAGTCTCTATTACACCTACTTCGGCGACGCCACCAATATCCGCCGCGAAAACCTGGTGAACGACCAGCTGGTGCAACAAAACAAAAAAGCCTACACCAAATTCCTGGTGGATTGGCATACCTATGGCACCGGAGAGCGTACCAACGACATGCAGGTGGTCTCCGATTGGAGCCCCGACGCCTCCATCAAGGCCCGGTGGTCCGATGCGGAAGACATCTACAAGACCCTCACAGGCCTCTGGAACGAACGTGGCTTCAACGCTGACGCCAACTGGGGCTACGTCCAAGGCAGACGCATGGAACGCCGTCGCATGATGGCCGAACTGTCCGACAAACAACTCGGCTTTTGGACCAAGGCGGGCAGGGTGTGGCATATCATCGGAAACAGCCTCTCCGACCTCTTCTTCGGCTACGGCGAGAGCATGTTCAAGATGATTGTCACCTACATCGTCACCGTACTCCTGTTCGCCGTGTTTTTCCAATCGGAGGTCTCTCCGCTGGAGTATGTGGACGCCTTGGGCGTCAGCCTGAAAAACATGGCAGGCATGGACTCCGAAGTGCTTCAAGGCGTTTCACCCCTGGTGGATATGCTCAACCTGATCCAAACCACCATCGGCATCCTGCTTACCGGTATCTTCGGCTTTATCTTAGGCAATAAAATTCGTAATCAATAATACTTTAAATCACAACTCATTAAATGAAAAAATTACTCGTATTTGCTCTCGCCGTCCTCGCTATGGTTGGCAGAGTGCGTGCCGACGAAGGCATGTGGCTCCCGATGTTCGTGGAGCGTCTGAACTATGTCGATATGCAGAAAATGGGTCTGCAGTTGACTCCTGAAGAACTTTACAGTATCAACCACAGCAGCCTGAAGGATGCCATCGTGGGTCTGGGTAGCACCCCTCGTCCCACCGGTTTCTTCTGCACCGGCGAGATCGTGAGTGAGCACGGCCTGCTCTTCACCAACCACCACTGCGGCTA
>JAEEGG010022483.1_pt1 | contig 12403 bp, 13 predicted proteins | sample 9134161 | NCBI WGS metagenome assembly JAEEGG01 (sample SAMN16246543, study PRJNA631951) | gut metagenome | biome: gut microbiome; feature: rumen; material: CR-attached | host: Bos | place: Iran: Karaj | collected 2018-10
TATCTTCCACACATAACCGTTAAAACTAGAAAGCTATGTCTGTATGAAGATGGTGTTGGATATGACACGACTAACATCTATGGACTGAAAAAAGATAATATTGTAAAGACAAGGAGGTGGATTGAATTATATTCGAATCAGGACAATACTGAAGAATATGCCAAAGAAATAGACAGTTATTGGACAGAGAAATATGAAGATGAAACCGAGTTGGAGCCTCACTGGATATATTTGGGAGACATCCCAGAGCACACATGCGAACTCAGGGGTTTTACCTATCACGTGGACTACATAGCCAAAGACGATAAGTACTTTGACCAATATATTGTATGTGGTTTAGATGAGTCAGAGGATATACTGAGAAATATAAAGATAGGATACAAAGCCAGTAAAATACCTGTCCTCTTTATCAAGTCACTGCGCATTCCTGCAACACCACCATATTCGCTAACAGGGAGTAAATTACAGAAATGTATTGTAGAAAAAGAGGATAAGATAGCATGTAAAAGGTTTCTCCAAAAGAACCATAAAGGCCATATCCTTTTTCCCTTAGGTCTAGAATATATGATGGGGGGTGTGACAGTCCCCAATCTGAACCTTTATAGGAAAGGATATAGGCCCGGAACTTTAAAAGCTATTGATGTTTTGACAAAACTAGAGTATAAGAACAAGTATTTGGTTAGAATAAAGTCAAACATCTATGACGAGAAACGAATGGCAAATCGCACGGCCGGGGAGTTAATGAAGCAACACAAGTATTTGATAATAGGTTTGGGAAGCGTGGGTAGCAATTTGTGCTACTACCTCAACGGTTATAACAATTCTAGTTTTGCCCTTATAGATCCAGAAAACTTGACCATAGATAATCTGGGCCGTCATTTGCTTGGTTTTAATTACGTTGATCAAAGAAAAGCCCATGCGGTTGCTGAGTTTCTGACACATTACCGTCCTGATAGAAAAGTCACTCCAATAGACAAGCAGATTGAAGAGATTCCATCTGAGAAAATAAATGAGGCTAGCTCTATTTTCTTGTGCACAGGTGATATAATGTCTGAGAAATGGTTTTTGGATAAGGTGTTGACAAAAGAAATAAAGATACCGTCGTTTATAATATGGCTAGAACCATATGGTGTATCCGGGTTGATGATATATGTGAATCCAGATGAGGAAGTAACGATAAAAAGGTTGAGAACTGCTTTGGATGATTGCTTTCTAGAGTTTTGTTTGATTGATAAATCTGAATACGAAGAAGGAGAGAAACTCACACATCGAGATGCAGGATGCAATGGTCAATATGCTCTATATTCTGCCAACGATGTTACTTTGTTTCTCTCTGGAATATTCCCCCATATTGATAGACTTATAAACAAACAGGAAGAAACTCAAATTTACCAATGGGTAGGAAACTTAGAAATTGCAAAACAAAAGGGGATCAAACTCGTAGAAAGAGCTGGTGGCCTTTCAAAAAACCAACTGCTCAAGCTACCGCTTTAGGCAATTTGGACTTCAGACTCGAAATAAAAGAAGAAGTCCTTGAATCATTGCGAGTATATGCCCAGCATGAAGGAAACGAAATGTGTGGAGTTTTGACTGGTTCACAGATAGATGATAAGACTTTTAGAATAAGCAAAGTATCACCTCCGTGCGTTGCGCATAATAGCAGATGTGGATGTGAAAGGGATGCGTCTAAGGCAAATGAGTTTATAAGTTTAGATTACGAGGAATCTGAACATACAAGAGTTTATGTGGGGGAGTGGCATACTCATCCAGAGAAGAATCCATCACCTTCAGGAACTGATTATAATTCAATTATAAGCAACTTCGCTTCTTCGAAAATATGTGTACCTTTTCTGTTGATGATTATTGTTGGGACGGAAAGTATTTATTACAGTATATTTAACGGGGCGGAGTTTGTTACGATAGCGCCTCAAATTTTAGAGTAAATGTATATTGTTGTTATATTTGATCATTGAATGCTTGATTAAAAGATAAGAAGTTTAGAAATTATGGATTTAAATACACTGATTGCGGAGTGTACGGCATACGACTATAAAGGAGCTCTGGAGGAAAGCAGACCTAAGAGTTGGCTGAAGAGCGTGAGTGCTTTTGCCAACACTTTGGGTGGCTCGCTGTTCTTCGGAATAGACAATGATGGTAACGTTAAGGGGCTGGATGATATCTCGTCGTTGAGGCGAAATCCGGTGCTGGCTGACGTGATGGCACAACTGGACTATTGGAGAAGCGTGGCAGCGGCTTGAAGCGCATCTATAATGAGACAAAGGCGTTGGAGTCGTGTAGGGAGGATAGAAAGCCAGTGTTTAAGTCTTCTTCCAGCCAATTTATGACCATCATATATTCGATGGAATATGAGACTGTAGATACAAGTAAGCATACAGGTAAAGATACAGGTAATGTCACTAAGCTGTCACTAAGTAGTCACCAAGTAGTCACTAAGCTCTCGTCAAGTATTCCAATGATTTGTGATTTTCGGGAGAAACACGGGGACAGGTTCCTGTTTCATAAATGAATAGTTTTTCGAGAAGTGTAATAATCTAATGCCAAGACGTCCGAGACAATCATCAGGAACTGGTATTTACCATGTGATGATGCGTGGTATAAATCACCAGAACATTTTTGAGGAACAGGAAGACTATTACCAGTTTCTCAATACATTGGATATTATGGCTCAGTCATATGAGCCTGATGGCACTCCCTCGGGACTAAACTATATCCTTTATGCCTATTGTCTGATGTCGAATCATATCCATCTGCTGATACGTGAACGTGAAGATACGATTGGTATGGCAATAAAAAGGATTGCTTCCTCATATGTTTATTATTATAATCACAAGTATTCGAGAGATGGTCATTTATTCCGCGAACGTTTTAAGAGCGAGCCGGTAAATGACATTATATATTTTGTGACACTTTTGAGGTATATACACCAGAATCCGCTGAAGGCAGGGATGGTGAGTGAGGTTAAGAATTATGAGTTCAGCAGTTGGGGTGAATACAGAGACAAAAATAGCACGTTGTTTCCATTATGTGATACTCGCACTGTTTTGAACCGAATACCATTTGATGAGTTAAATGAGCTTGTGAATGAACCTCTGTCAGATGAAGTCACTTGTCTCGATATAGAGGATGCCTCGAAAGGACGTCCTTCAGATGATCAGGTAATGTTGCTGATAAAAGAAAAGACTGGTGTAACGAATAGCAGTGCTTTTCAGCAATTGCCTACAGAAATAAAGAAGTCTATATTAGTCGAATTAAAAAATAGAAAAGCCTCTTTACGACAATTGGAGAGATTGACGGGAATAGGGAAGAGTATGATATATCGTATGTAGTGAAACAGGAACTTGTCCCTGTGTTCTTCGAGCAGGTGGGTACGGGTACCAACGACGTGATAGATAGGTGTGTGGAGCTGGGACTGAGGAAGCCAGAGTTTAGGCAGGATGAGGACTTTATGGTGACGTTGTGGAGGAAGGAAGGGTCTGGAACGGTCCAGAGTGATCCAGAGCGATCCAAATCTGATCCAAATCTGATCCAAATTGATCCAAATATTGTTGAACAGGTTTATCAACTAATTGTGAAGGACCATTCAATATCAAGAGCAAGGATCTCTGAGTTACTAAACATTAGTGAACGTCAGGTAAGAGCGGCTATTGATGAATTGCGCGATAGCCGAATTCGTAAAAAGGGGAAAACCCGAGGTGGATGGGAAATAATAGGATAAGGAGCGGAAGACTCTTTGGGGCAACGCCCCAATGTGCCTGGAGCGGGGATAGTAAAAGAGGGTCAATCATAGCGGCAACTACGAAGAACCCTCTTGTCATTAGAGAACATTGAGAACGTTACTTGCGATGCTTGGTAGGACCAACTTTCACTTTCTCAACGACGGTTGTACTGGGACGACGATTGGCTTCCTCAATAGGTATGAAGCGACCAGTCTTAGCGTCTCTGCCTTTTTCAACAGTTTTGGACATGGCGTTTTTTCCTGCTCCTTTCAGGCGACTGTGAAGACTTGTCCAAGGTCTTCGGGTTAGACATAGGATTTGGACAATCCTTTTTATTATTCATTTTCAAGGGCTGGTTCCCAAAAGGGGACTGGCCCTTTTTTGTTGCAAAAGTAGGAAATTTTTTCGAGAAAACGGAAATTATTTATAAAAAACATGAAATTATTTTGTAGGTATTGGAAATCTGTGTATTTTTGCAGCGAATTTCAAGCAAATATACATCAATAGATATGGTACCGTATTTTAATATTATTCAGACACTTTGCCGGGCTGCGGGCTCGGATAACAAAGAAAACGTGGAATACAATATCCAACGTTTGGCTGACGCCTATAAGAAAGATGGGCATGAAGAAGAGGCGAAAAGCCTTGAGAGAATCATGAAAATACTGAAAAAGCAAAAACCGATGGTTTCAACTGTAATTGGTGCGTCTGCATTTCTCGAAGGGGAGCAGTTAACGCCCCAGACGCCAGTGCCGGTTGACAAAGAAACCTCTGCTGCTATCTTGGAGGTAATCTTTGATGATGGCCTGCCTCTGGAAGAACCCGTATTTGTAGAAAGTATTAAAGAGGCTGTGGATTCAGTTATATTGGAGTGGACCAACTATGACAAGTTGCTTAAGATGAAGGCTACGCCCTCGCGGAGTTGCCTTATATATGGTGACCCTGGTACGGGCAAAACGCACTTGGCCAAGTGGATTGCCAAGCGGGTGGGGTTGCCCGTGGTATTGGCAAAGCTTGACGGCATAGTGAGCTCATTCTTGGGAACCAGTTCGAGAAACATCAGCAATTTGTTTGCTTTTGCCAATAGGTATAAATGCGTCCTACTATTGGATGAATTTGATGCCATAGCCAAACTGAGGGATGACCCGCAGGAGGTGGGTGAAGTAAAGCGTATTGTGAACACCCTGCTGCAATGTTTGGATGGCAGGAATGAACTTGGGTTCACCATAGGTGTGACCAACCATGAGCAGTTGCTCGATCCCGCTATCTGGCGCAGGTTTGATGTGCAGATTGAGATCCCCAGACCTTCGGTGCAGGTGATCCAAGCATTGGTTAAGAAGTATATGGAGCCCCTAAAGTATAACGCGGCAGAGGTTGAGTTCCTTGGTTGGTGTTTGCAGGGCTCAACAGGCGCAGACGTAGAGAAGTTAACGAACTGGCTGAAGCGAATGAGCATCATTCCTGAGTGTAAAAACGAGAGCCTGCTTAGTTTGATGCGCCGTTATGCCCTGTTGAATACTGGGCGTTTGAGTGCAACGGTGAGAGATGCCATGGCCATGCCCACCGATGAGGTGTTGAGGAATATTCTAATGGATAATCCTACCATTAAGCAAAAAGACTTGGCCGGAGTGTTTAATCTGGCCCCGTCATCAATCAGTAAGCTGAAAAGTAAGAATAAGGTCAATAATCAATAATAACTGTCTATGGAGAATTACCCTATCCAACTGGTGATGAACGCCTCTGACTACGAGAAAGACGAGAAGAGGCCACCGGGACACAGAAACAAGAGAGATTATTATGCAGGTAAGGATGAAGAGTTCAGACTGCATAGGGAAAGGTTTGCAGAGCAGTTGAGTTTGTTCGCAGCAGCCCAAACGGGAAATCCCTATACAAAGATGGCCTACGCCAAAGTGTTGCTAAAGCCTAATGCGATAGCCAAAAGCTACCGTCCGACTGAGAAGGTTCTTAATGAGAAGAATGGCTGTAAAGTTGTTGGCGGTGGTAAAAAGGGTGAGATGTTTGTGAGATTCAGCCCTTCATCTGTTGAAAAGATCAAAGCTGTTGCTGAGACCGCTGAAGCAGGAACGACGTGGGTGATAAACAATAAAGGTAAGAAGGAAGCCAAACCCAGTCCGGCGCGTAGCGAAGTTGGCGCTATCAACGATGTTTTGCCTATAACGGCTGAAGATAAATGTGGCGTGACCGCTGAGGAGATTGTCGCTTACGTAAAGAAACATGGAACGGGATACTTGTATGTGGAGTTGTTCGAGAATACGCTGGACGAGAATCTTAAAACAGCTGATGATGTTCAGGAACAGAGAAAGATGTTTGGGTCTTTCAAACAGGGGTTGCAAGAAATACCTGGAATCAGGGCGTACAAGTCAAGTTTGGGATGGAGAAACTATGTGGTTATGCTGACCAACTCAGCGCAGTCGCAGGTTAATCTCCGTGAGAGTCTGGTGGGATCTGCCACTCCAATGCAAGAGCCCAGTACGGATGTGATGATGTATGACGCACTACTGGATTTTTTGACTTCACATCCGGTGGTAAAAACGGTTTCATTGCCACCTGTTGTGCAAGGCGTGCCCACTCCAGCTTTCAACTTTGATGAAGACGAAGTGGCCAGTATTTCCAAGCCGGAGCATCTGGAGAACTATCCTCTTATAGGTGTTGCGGATTCGGGTGTTGCAGCTGCATTGGAGGATTGGGTAGTGGCCCGTGTTGATAACCTGATGCCTAAGCACAAGGACGCAACTCACGGAACATTCATTGCAGGCATGCACATCATAGGAAAGAGATTGAATCCGACTTTCATCAAAGAGAGGGATGGTAATCGTCTGGTAGATATTTGTGTGTTGCCCAAGCAAGAAGATATGGGAGATGCTTATCCGCTTGGACTTGAAGATTTTGTGGAGAATCTGAGAAATTCCGTAAGGCAGGCGGTAGATGATACAGGTGTGAGGGTTATTGGCTTGAGTATGAATCTTCAGGAAGAGAGAAAAAGCCATAAATACAGCGATTTGGCAGAAAAGCTGGATGAAATAGCAACAGAAAACAATGTGATATTCGTGATTTCTGCCGGCAATCTGTTAGCGCCTCATAAGGAGTGGAACCCTTGCAATGAAGAGGTAAACATCAAGGAGTTCACATCAAGAAAAGATGATATCGTTTATGCGCCAGCAGAAAGCTTGAGGAATATCTCCGTAGGTGCTCTAAACCCTCCTAACAACCTTGGTATGGCAAGTTATTCCTGCAAGGGAAAGGGCTTAGAGACTGCGACCAAACCGGATTTGGTACATGTTGGAGGTTTCGGCTGTGATTATGATAAAGTAGGCAGGGGTTTGTACTCTATAGATGCTGACGGTGGGATTATTACCTGGAGTGGCACCAGCTTTTCAGCACCTATAGTGGCCAAAACGTTAGCAGCGCTTGACCATCTGACAGGAGGCACCATGCCAAGGGAAACACTGATGGCGTTAGCCATTCACAACTCTATTATGCCTGATGCTTTCAAAAGCAAGAAGTACAAACGATTCCTGAAAGACTGGATAGGATTTGGCCAGCCGTTGGATGCTGAAAGTATCCTCAACGGTAACGAACACTCGATTAGTCTGGTGTTTCATCATACCATCAAGAAGGGGAAAGAGTATTATTTCCAGTTCAGCTGGCCCAAGTCGTTGATTAAAGACGGTAGATGTATTGGACATGTGAAGGTGACATTGGTAAGCACCCCGCTTCTGGACTATAGTTATACAGAAGAGTTGGTGCGAGAGGATATATCGGTGTCTCTGCATCAGGTGGATAAAAAAGGAAAGAGTCTTGGAACCAAACTAAAGCCCATATTCTATGTCCCGAACGACAAGAAAGAAAAGGTGACGCTCAATGAGGAAGAACGACGGGACGGTTACTATAAGTGGAATCCTGTGAAGGTGTATGATGTGTCATTCCCGATAGGTTTTCCCGTTGACGCCGGTCCATGGTGCTTGGAAGCCAAATATTGGAAAAGGGACGATGAAATGCAAAACGAGCAGGGAGTAGAGTTTACCATCATAATGACTATAGATGATCCGAATGGACAAGCTCCTGTATATAATGATATGAGGCAAGAACTGAAGGCAATGGGCGTCAATATCAATGACATTCAGACTGCTGTGAGGGCAATGCAAAGAGTATAAGGGAGTTTTGTTTTGGCATTTGACTAAAAAAGGAAAAAGTTCGCTTATAATAAGGGCGAAGTCTAATTGGTCCGGGAGTGTGGTGGACGGAGCATTAGTTCCTGACATCACACTCTTTTTTTGAAAAAAGTTTTGGGCTATGACTAAAAACGCAAAAATCTCGCTTATAATAAGTGTGAAGGTCGGACGAACGATGGCTGATACCAGAAGTCGGATGACTGAGAGAAATAAAATAAGTAGTAACAAATTAATAACAGGAGGACCTTATGGGTAACAGACAGAAATGGAAATTACATGAAGGGCGTGACACCGTGAGCGATTCTGAATGGTGGTTGGCACTGGAGGTAACCGCCAAATGGATTGCCAAGAAGCTGGCCGGTCATATGAACGGCGGTGCTTTTGACGAGTCGGTGTTCGGAATGCCTGCGCCCGAACATTTTGCAAACCAGGCTTTCGAGAAACTGTACACAGGCGAATGGGAATGGTGCTCGTATAGAGCCGTGCATACGCAGATGATAAGGATTGCATTGAGCGACATGCATCACCATCTGGAGGCATGGGACGAAGATGAAAGACCAGAGTTGGTGGAAATCAACGAACGTCTTGCTGACCGCCTGGCTGAAGACATGGACTTTATGGACTTGATGTATGACAAGGCCTACGAGTATGCCGGTAACGATGATGACTTGGTGGAGTATGTAAGGGCTGTGCGTAAGTACAACAACTATGATGTGATTGCTGAGGAGCTGAAAATTGAGAAGACGAAAGTCTATCAGCGACAGAGAAAGCTGTTTCGCAGGATCGAAGCCAAGGAAGTTAGTTAATTAAATAAAAGAGTATTCAATCAAAAACATTATCAAAATGGACTCATTAGACAATATCATCATTAAAGAGGCGAACACCGTGACCTCGGATGAATACAAAAGGTTGACGGGTACATCGCTGGAAGAAAGCATGGCAAGAATGAAGGAGCATATGGCTGAAGTAAAGGCACGTGTGGCTAAGGAAAACAAAGCCGAGCTCCAAAAGGCTGACGTAAATGTGATGATGATGCCTCAGGCAAAAGTGTGGCAGGCTATGCCAATGGCGGCTGCAACGCCAAGGAATAAGGTTAAGAAGACGAAGAAATAATAGTAGATTAAGGTCTGTTCAGGGAAGGCTATCGTGGAAACACGGTGGCCTTCTTTGATAAACAATGCAGCCGGATGGTAATCGGGCTGATACCGCTTTACAGTATGGGAGGGAGGGAAGAGCAAGTGTGCCGTGGCCTCTGGACACGGCTCTTTTGCGCGGGGAGCGAAAGGATGTGCCGCAGACTTGTTCTGCGGCTCTTCCTGAAGCGGGGAATTTGGTTTGGAAATAAGCAACAAATAAAATATAGGAGGTTAGTTAGATGAAACATTTTAAGTTGGAAGAGTTTGGCTGCAAGTGCAGCAGATGTCAGAGGGGTGATACGGTGATGGATATACCTGTAGGTGGTATGATTGGCGGTATAACAGGGAACCTGAAGGCACTGGTGGAGAACGTGCTTGACCCGCTAAGAGAGAAGTACGGTAAACCGATACGGGTGAACAGCGGATACCGGTGCCCAAACCACAACCTAGCGGTAGGGGGAGCGAAAAACAGCCAGCATTTGCGTGGCGAAGCGGCGGACATAGCGCCAGTTAAGAGTGAAGAGTTAAGAGTTAAGAGTGAGGTGGAGCGGCTGGTGGAGATTATCAAGGAGAATGGGAAGTTCGATCAGTTGATTATCTATCCAACGTTTGTGCATGTGAGCTGGAAGCGATGTGGTGGGAATAGGAAGCAGGTCTTAAGAAAATGTGAAATGTGAAAGGTGAAATGTGAAATGTCTAATGTCAAATGACTAATGACTAATGTCGAAGGTCTAGTTTACTGTTTACTGTTTACAGTTAAAGACATTTGTAACGTTTAAAGTTTAATGGTTAACGGGTAAAGAGGTTTCTCTAATTCTCAAATTCTTGATAAAAATATAAAAGATTAAACGTGAAAGAAAGGAGGATGTGTTATGATGCAAATTGATTGGACAAGTGTGGTGCTGGCGGTAATTACCTTACTGGGCGGATGCGGGTGGGTGATGGACCGGAAGAAGCATAATGAAGAGATTGAGAGCCTGAAGGCGGATGTGAAGCAGAAGGAGCTGGATCTGAGCACGGATTTCGTGAAGAAGTTCCGCGAACTGATAGCTGATCCGCTGGAAAGGGAAGTAGAAAAATTACGTAACGAAGTAAAAGAATTGAGAGATGCGATTGAAGGTATTTATGATTGCCCTTTTAGGGATGACTGCCCTGTTAGTGACAGGATGCAGCACAAGTCGCAAGGCGACGAGCGTTGAGACGGTGTCTGATGTAAGAAGTAAGACGGAAGATTTAAAAAGTCTGATGTCTGAAGTCAGAAATGAGTTGGAGAATGTATGTAAGGATTCGGTGATGGTGGAGGTGCATGATACCTTGACGATAACGAAAACGATAACGATAAGGGAGAACGAACAGGGGGATACGATTCGTATGAGCGTGGTGACAGACCGCGAGCGCTTACGCTCGATGTATGATGTAAGAAGTAAGAGTGAAGAGTTAAAAGTTAAGAGTGAGGAGTTAAAAGTTAAGAGTGAAAAGTTAAAAGTTAAGAGTGAGGAGTCAAAAGTGAAAAATTCCCTCAGCCGTCAGACATCATCCATCAGCCATATTCTGAAGCTTATATTCGGAATCTTAGTGTGTGTAATTATTTTAGTATTAACCTTTAAAGTAAAAAAGATGTTTAACATTTAAAAATTTTGGGAGGACAAAATTATGGCAAAAGTTTATGGAGCGAGCTCAGATTTGAGCGGAAAAATTGGTAACATTACCTACATGAAGACAAAGTATGGTACTATTGCTTATCCTTCAACAGTGCATTCAAAGGTGCCACGTCGTAGTGAACGTCAGATGGAGATTCGCACGCAGTGGGTGAACCTTGGTGCTATCTATCGTCAGTTTAACCAGACATTGAAGAAGGCGTTTGAGGATGCTGGAAACATGAGTTCGTACAATGCTTTCTTACAGGCTAACATCAATGTGGTGAAGGTGTACATCACCAAGCAGGAACGCTTGAACGGCGGTAGCGTGCTGGCACCTTACTTGATTACCCGCGGTAGCCTGGAAAGCATCGCGTGGGATGTGAATGAGCAGAACGTGCTGGTGACAAACTTGGCACTGGGTGACTTGGTGATTGACGAGAATACTACCATCAGTCAGGTGAGCTCTGCTATCATCAAGAATAATGTGGACTGGAAAAATGGTGACCAGTTGGCATTCTTAATTGGTGTGCAGAACATCGACCCTATGACTCATACACCACGTGCTCGTATTACAGGTTGTAAGCTGTTGATTGATGTGAACGGCACTCAGAAGTTGTGGGAAGTAGTGAACAAGGTGGGCTTCGCCTCAATCGCTGGAACTGAAGGAACTGGTAACTTCTTGTGTATGAGCACGCCAGTGACTAACGGTGCTGCAGCATGGGTGCACAGCCGCAATAATTCTGACGACACATTGCAGATAAGTACTCAGAATCTGTATGTGGACACTGCTATTCTGGACAGCTACACGGACGGTAGCGCATTCGAATCTAGCGCTAACAGCTACGGCGGTATCAATACAGAGGATGTGTTCCTTGATCCGAAAGGATATGCGTCAAGTTACGGCACAGGTGCTTTAGGCACTGCGAACCCTGAACCAGGCACCGGCAGTGGCGGTAACGGTAACGAAAACGAAAACGAAAACCAAAACCAAAACTCTGGAACTAATCCTGAACCAGGAACCGTGAACCCTGAACCAGGTTCTAACCCTGAACCAGGTTCTAACCCTGAACCAGGAACAAACCCCGGTGGCGGTGACGACGGCGACGGCACAGACGAAAGCTAACAGATGTGAAAAGTGAAGATGAATGGTTATTGGTTATGGGTTAGTGGTTATTGACCTTGGAATGTGAGATGTGAAGAATTAAAAGTGTGATTCTTTAGTTGGGGCTGATTGGCAGGGATGCTGATCAGTCCCTTTTTTGTTAAATGATGGTTAAAAAGTTATATATGTTAAAAAAAAATCGTACTTTTGCGTCTGAAAGATGTAAGATGTAAGATGTCAGAGGGAAGATGTAAGAAGTAAGATGTAAGAAAATAGATAATAATATATAACATTTAAGCTTAATTTAATATGGCAAAGAAAGCATTAATTACTGGTGTGACCGGACAGGACGGCTCATACCTATCTGAGTTCCTTCTAGAGAAAGGTTATGAAGTCCACGGCATCATCCGTCGTAGTTCTGTTGACTTCCGTGAGCGCATAGCCCACCTCGAGGGCAAGCCTCATTTTCATCTCCACTATGGAGATATGGGCGATTCCATGGGACTTGTTCAGGTCGTTGGTAAAGTACGTCCTGACGAGATATACAACCTCGCAGCACAGAGCCACGTACAGGTAAGCTTCGATTCCCCTGAGT
>JAEEGG010022488.1_pt1 | contig 12401 bp, 17 predicted proteins | sample 9134161 | NCBI WGS metagenome assembly JAEEGG01 (sample SAMN16246543, study PRJNA631951) | gut metagenome | biome: gut microbiome; feature: rumen; material: CR-attached | host: Bos | place: Iran: Karaj | collected 2018-10
AGAACTCCAGGACATACCGGAGCGTGATGGCGGGAGTAAAAGCGTTTTTGGTGTCGCGAACATATACGGTGGTTGTTTCTCCGACATCCCAGACTTGATTATGCCAGTCGCTCTGTTGTAAAAGAACACCCAGTGCAAGGGCACCACGCCGTCCCACTTTCAACCCAACCTGCGGTTCAAAAAACAAACCATCATAGAGGAAATCCTTTTTCGCTCCGGGGACATAATCAACGCCTGGATACCCGAGAACGCCGATTGCATAACCGGCATCCACATGCGTGAAGAATTTTGACTTCCCATATCCGAGACGGAGATAAACCGGTATATCCACTTCATCATGGAAGCCCCGTCCATGTTTGGAGTCATATACTTTACAGGGTCTGGCATATCGCACCCCGGCACCTGCACCTATACTGAAACCGCCCCCGAAATCATATTGGGCCACAAACTCCGGCGAAAAGGAAACTTGAGGACCTTTACCGACTCCGACGCCGGCCACAAACTCCAAAGAATAGGACATACGGCTTTGAGCCGACAGTGTGATGGTGGCTAAAAACATCACGAGCAGGGTAATCAGGTTTCGTTTCATACTTTTTTCTATGGCCCAACGAATGCAACAATTTCCAAAAGTTAAAGATATACTATTATTTCCAATAATCCTACGACGCCCTGGAACCGAGCGTCTTACTGGACTGTTATTGAACCTTCATAAAAAAAGGACCGGAGCATAGTCCGGTCTCTTTTCCAATAGCGTTACTTCACAATCTCATATTTATCGACACCCGGAATTAGTGCGATGCCGGTTTCTTCGAGGTCTATCATGGGCGTCTTTGGGCAAGGTCTGCAGCGGAGTCCGGCACGAATACTGAAAAAATAGTATCTTCGTCCTGTAGTTTTTCGGCGGGACCTGCGTCTAATGAGCAGAAACAAGCAAGACGACCATGACTGAACGTGAGTTTGAAACCCTGGTGAGAGAACACCGAAGCACGATTTACACCGTGTGCTACATGTTCTCGACCGACAAGGACGAGGTGGCCGACCTCTTCCAGGAAATCTTGATCAACCTCTGGCGGGGCTCCGGAACCTTCCGAGGGGAAAGCGCGCTGAATTCCTGGATTTGGAAAGTCGCCCTCAACACTTGTATCTCCCAGGACCGGAAAAAGAGGCGCAGCCTCAGGACAGAACCCTTGTCGATGGATATCGACCTGTTCGACGAGCAGGCCGAGGACACCCGCCAGATCGGCCTGCTGCGGGAGCGCATCGGCCGGCTGGGTCCCTTCGACCGCGCCATCGTCCTTCTATGGCTGGAGAACCTCAGTTATGAGGAAATCGGCCAGATCGTGGGAATCACGCCCGGGAATGTCTCCGTCCGTCTTGTCAGAATCAAGGAACAACTCAAAAAGATGCAGTAACATGGAAACGACCGATAAAACCTTCCTCGAGATGCAGCAGCAGATGCAGCAGTTGCGCGAAACGCTGGAAAGCCAGAAGATTGTCAACGAGCGGATTCTCCGCCGGTCCTGCGGCCGGACGATCGACCGCCTCCGGATCAAGTCCAACGCCCCCATCGTCGCCGGGCTCGCCGGCCTGGCGCTGATCCCCTTCCTCCATCATCTGGGGTTCTCCCCCCTCCTGCTGATTGTCACGGGAGTCTTTATGATCGCGGGCATTGTCGCCACCCTCATTACCAAGCAGTACATTCCCAATCTGGACCGGGATCTGGTCACCGCTACGACCGAACTCACCAAGTTCCGGAAAATCAACGCCGACTGGTACAAATACGGAATTCCCTTCCTGCTTGTGTGGCTGGGCATCCTCATCTGGGACGTGGTGAAGAACCTCCAACTTGGCGGACCGGAACTGTACGGTTTCCTCTGCGGCTCGGCCATCGGCCTGGTCATCGGCCTGGTCCTGGGTCTCAAGAACCGCCGCGACATCCTGGACGCCTCGGACGACCTGCTTGGTCAGATCGAAGAACTGAAAGGCTGAACGCCCCTTTGTGCAGAAACGAAATTCCCTTATCCCGTACGGTTTGCCCGTGCGGGTTTTTTGCAATCCGGTCGCGATGGGACGGCCGGAATGCGCATTTTGTCTATCACCAACGACGGTTTAAGAATGGGAGGGCGTTTTTTAGAGAACCTTCCAGACACGCAGGCAGATGCAGTCGGTGGCTGGGCCGGGCATGCAGACGAAGATGGCGTTGTTGAGCCAGTCGTAGGGGCTGTCCTGCGGCGCCTCGAACTTCGGCGCCGTGCGGAAATAGAAACTCGGCGTCCCGTTTTCACCACGGGCCATCGTGATCAAGCCGCAGTTGCGGATGTGGATATAGACCCCATCGTCCGTCTTGATGGAATAGATGGCCTCGATTTCATTGCGCCCGCGTTCCTGGTCCACCAGTTGATAGTCCGCGCCGCCGCCGATGATTTCGCCCTTCATCGCCGGACCGGAGAAGGTTCCGCCCAGGATGGGAATCACCATGCGGGTCCCATGGGCCGTCTTTCCGACCGTGTAGGCCGGACCGCAGTTGACACGGAGTTCACAGACGAATTCCAGCCCGGGGCCTTCCGGATACGGGGGTTCGGTGATTTGGGCGTGCGCCATCGACGCGATGGCGGTAAGGATGGTTAAAACGGCTAGGATCCTTTTCATATGACAGTTGTTTTTTCTTTGGAAAGAGAGCGGTCAGTCCTGATCGGGCTGCTGCCCGTCATGGGCTTTCCACATGCACTCGGTGACCTTCATGTCCGAGAAAACGGCTGTGAAGGACGATTCTTCCGGCGAGCAGGCGTACACGCCGAAGCGGATGACATCGGCACCCGCGTACATGTGGCAGATGCGCATCTGGCTGAATTCGATTCCGTCGGTCGAGCATTCGATGCAGTAGTCGTCGGCCCTTCTGGAGAAGCGGTACCACATGGTTTTGACATCGGCCGGAATGGCCGTCGTGGCCCAGTCGGAATAACCGTTGTTGGTGGCCACGCTGCCCAGGTGCTGGAACGCTTCGTTCTCGAATTCCACGGAGCCCTTGAGCCAGTTGTCGCTGTCCAGGTACATCACGATGCCGCACTGGTCAAAGCGCTGGTGGCTCTGGGTAAAATCGGTTTTCACGACGAAACTGAAGTACTGCTCCTTCGTCTGGATCTGGAATACCGGGGCATTGTCATTGCGGAAATGATAGTAGGTCCGTTGCCAGAGGTCCGTGTGCGGGGCCGTGGTCACCGTCAGCGTCTGGCCGTCGATGGAAAAGGCGGCCGGTTCGCGGGTCCACTGAAAAGCGGCTAGGTCAACGGCTCCGCCGTTTTCTAGGGCCTTCGCCACCCCGTCGACAAAATCGGAAGGGGGGGTCTTTGTGGTCTGGCTGCCACAGGAAAACAGGAAAAGACAGATGGAAGTGAAAACGAAGGGTTTGAACAGTTTCATCATGTGGTATTAGGTTATTGGATTCGGCAAAGGGCGGTTTCTCGGTGTAAAGATAAGTCTTTTGGCCGAAAAGAAGAAAGGAGCAACTACGGATTATTCAAAGTGAATCTGCAGTTCCTCCGTCAGGTTACGGAACCGCACCGAATTACTATAAACCTGACGGCTATCAGCACTACATCCTCCGGATTCCTTCCAAATACAACGGCCAAACCGTGTACGTCGCCTTCCAACACGTTCAGATCAACGACCCGCAACTCTGAATCAATATAGACGACGTCTCGGTTTTCTAAGGGAAACCCCGGTAATCGGAGTTCGTGCTTCAGATTACTTCCATGTAGAAACTCACCGGTCGGAAGCCGTCGTTGCAACTGATCATGGCGCTCAGGGGATTCTTCATCCATCCGTCATAGAAGTTTCCCTCGCCGCGGGCCAGCGCCTCGACGAATTCCCGCATGGAGTCCCAGGCCGAAGGGCACATTCCTTCCGGACATTTTCCATCGACGGAAATCCACTCCTGCCCCTCCAGCACATCGCAAGTGTGTTCGATCGGGTTCTCATATTTCGCCATCAAATCCGGATACGAAGCCTTCCTGATGGCCGTGATTCTGACTTTCATTTGAATATAACCGTTCCGGGTCTTCGATAAAGACCGATTCGGTGTAAAGATAAGTCAATTGTCCGAAAAGAAAAAGAAAGATGCAACCCGGTTGCGATGGTTTCGGGGTATCTTTGCCTTGCGAGGTTACCGAAAACAAACTCTTCACAGTTTGCAGACCGGGAAGAACATGTAGTCCTTGCCTGTTTTGGGACAGGTAAAATCATGGACGGCACCGGCCAGGGAAAGATGGTTTTCTTTCATAAAACCGATCACATCGGCGAAAGCATGATCGCTGTCGCGTTCGGCATAGAGGTATTCATATCCGGGAATGACCCATTTGACCCATCCCTCCGGAGCCTCAGCATCGTCGCGGCATTCCGCGCCGGCAAGATACAGCCCATTGCTGAAATGCTCCCAAGGCTGAAAAGAACGGGAAAAATCGGACATCGCACCCCAGATACCGGCAAGATTCCCGTCAATGTCCTTTTTTGCCAGATGGGCGATTTCTTCAAAATGCGCATTGGCTTCCTGCCAGAGCCGTTCAATGAATCCGGGACCGTCGGCCGTCGAGCCCTCTTTGCCGATGACGGTAAAGGATTCTTTTTTCAAGGTCTTGATATTCATCTGCCTGGCCGATAATACGATTAATCGGTGTAAAGATAAGTCAATTGGCCGAAAAGAAAAAGGGCACGAGCCCTTTCTCCAATAGCGTTACTTCACAATCTCATATTCATCGACACCGGGGATAAGTGCAAGTCCGGTTTCTTCGAGGTGAATCTGTCCGGTGGAGTCTATGAAGCGCACGGTGAAGACTTTTCCTTCGAGCCGCTTCGCCTGCCAGTCCATCCCGCCGACAGTGTCCAACTTCACGACCCTGACCTTAGATCCGCGCTTAATCATACCCGGTCCTCCTTCATGACTTCGTACGCATTAGAGGCGTACATCTCGAACACGTTTTAAGTCTGGTTTTTTGTACGCATCTCTTGCCTGTTCCATCTGTAAGCCCATTTCACGGGAGATGCGTACAAGAGATTGTCCTTGGAGAAACACATCCGTGCACGCATCAGATGCGTCCAAGTCCAGTGCGGAAATACCATCGCCCATACAGGCCCCCAAAACAAAAACGCCCCGCAGGACTGCGAGGCGTTTGGAGCGGAAAACGAGACTCGAACTATAACTTGTAATATATTGATAATCAATGATTTATAAGAAACTATAAAGACATCAGGTGAAACATAGGTGAAACTTTCGTGGCTTTTCAGGACGTATAGGGAAAGCGACTTGAACGGTCATCTTTATCTATTAAGACGACTTCTGCGGACTTCAAACACCAGGTCTGGAGAGGCCGTGAAGGTGTCTGCTTATTTCCTGCGGCAATCAGATCCTCGGCTTCCGGATGATGCGGATGACGAGGGAGATGAAATATACGATGAGGCCGTAGATTAAGGGAACGAAAACGACCTTCATGCCTCCCCAGATTACGTTGAGGGAAAACTCATCCGGTTCGGCTTGAAGCACCCCCGCCATCTGCACATATCCCACCAGCGTCCAGATGGCGCTGAAAACCAAGGCGCCAAGACCGATTTCCTTTACCCAGGCCGGGGCTTTCCAGGCAGCGAAGAAAAGGAAGATGAGAAACAGGGTAATGATGACCATCCCGGCAGGACCACCGGCCAGGAACCATTGGAAAAGATTGATTTGTAATAACATCATGGCAAGATTCTTTTGATCGTTTGACAAAGGGTTCGGAATTCCTTGCTGCAAAGGTACGAAGGTGTGGGGCAAAAATGCAAAGTTGAATCCGTCCGACCGGGTGTCAAATCCTGCTAACCTGCTTTCCGACAGCTTTGACGGGCTTGTTTTTCCAACGGGATTCCGTATTTTTGTGTCGGAATGAAGAAGGTTTTTCTCATCATCGCCTACTGGGTGGCCGCCATTGTGCTGACGGCCCTGCTCCTCGTGAGCCTGAATTATGACTGGGTACAGGCCGCCGCTATGAGCCTGACTTTCCTCCCTTCCGCGATGGCCCTTTCCTTCTTCCTCCCGAAGGTGGACCGGTCCAAAAGCCGGAAAGGTCGCATCCTAGACAGCATGTATATCATCCTGGGCGTGATGACCATCGCGTTCCTGCTCATTTTCTCCTTCCAGACGGTCTTCATTTTCCTGAAAGGCTACGATTACACTACCGAGTGGAGTATCCCTTCCATGCTGCTGAATCCTATCTTCGTTGCCGGAATCCTCGCGGTACTCGCCTATGGGAACTATTTGCTGGTAAAGCGATTAGAGGAGCGTTTCCCCTCGACAAAGCCCATTACTTTTACCTCTGATTACCGGAAGGTTTCATTGAAGAAAGAAGATATCTTGTATGTAGAGTCTCGGGATTCGGAGGTATGGATTGTGGCACGGGATGGGCAGACCTATCGGAACAAGATGGGCATCACCCAGTGGGAAAACCTCCTGGGAGACGGCTTCCTGCGCATTCACCGCGCTTTCCTGGTCAATGTGGCGGAATCGGTGCTCTCTTCGCCGGATGCTGTCGAAATCGCCGGCAAAGTGCTTCCCGTTTCCCGGAAATACAAGGACAACGTCAAAGCAATCTTGGCGGCCGCGCCGCAGCATCCCGGCGGTGACGATATTGACCGTTTTTCTCATTAACTTTTTCTTCTTTTCTGCTACCTTTATGGTGGAAGACCATGATGACAGAGCAGGAATTCGCATATCTTTCGGACCGGATCCGGGGCCGACTGACAGCCTTGGCGCGGCGTTTCAACCGGGCTTCCGGATGTGACGCGGATGCGGAAGACATCGTGCAGGATGCGCTGCTGACGCTCTGGCAGCTGTCGAAAAAAGGGTATCCGATCCGGGACGAGGAGGCTTTGGCCGTCAAGATTACGAAAACCCGTTGCATCGAGCGGTATCGGAGACAGCACCTCCGGTTTGAACCGATCGAGGACCTGTCGATAGCCGGCGGCGTTTCCGCCACTACCGGGGTGGAAGAGTTGGACATCAGCACCATCCGAGGCATCGTGCAACGGGATTTGACCGACAGCCAGCGGCAATTGCTGGCGCTCCGCAATGAACAGGGGCTGTCGCTCGACGAGATCGCGGAGGCTACTGGAAGGCCGAAGTCGAGCATCAAAGTGGCGCTCTCCACGGCCCGAAAGAGCATGATGGAACAAATGAAGAAACTGAAATGACCATGGAAATAGAAAAACGTGCATTGATAGACCGGTATCTGGACGGAGGCGAAGCCGAGTTCAACCGGATCCTGGCGGAGGGCGAAAGCAAGCGGCGCCGGAAGATCATCCGCTGGAGTGCGGTGCTCGGGGCGGCCTGCGCGGCGGTCGTCGCCCTGGTTCTCTGGCTCGTCCCGACGCGCAAGGCTCCGGAGAATCCGTTGACACCCATCCAGATCGCCGAGGGCATCCAGCAGATGATGCTGCTCGAGATCGGGGACATCGACTCCATCGTGGCCACCCCCAAGGATTCCTATGCCATCCTGACCGCCCGCCTGAAAGACGGAAGCACCTGTTCGTATATCCTGAAATGCAATGACGCCGAAGGTACCACGACGCTCCTTGCCTATACAAACAACAAATAATCATCGACATGAAACAGTTATCCCTCTTTATCTCCCTCCTGTTCGCCCTGGTTGGCGGCAACCTGAATGCGGCATCGCTCACGGCACCCTCGGACACCCTCGTCCAATACTTCATCAATGGTCAGCGGGTCGAAAAGTTCGACGGGTCGCAACTTGTGGGTAAACAGATCAGATCCTACGATATTGACGATATCATCTCGCCCTACACGCACGGTCCAGTTCGGATCCACTCGATCGTGACCGAGGACGCCAATCTGCCCGAGCCGTCCTCGCAGATCCGGATCCGTACCACCCAGCAGGTCGACCCCGCCTTCGTCATCGACGGAAAGCAGGTTACGAAAAAGGAATTCGAAGCCTTGAATCCGGCGAAGATCGAAAGCATGACCGTTGTCAAGAATGGCGTGCAGGAAGAGGTCAAGAAATATGCAGGCTGGGAAAACGGCGTCATCCTGGTCGTAACCAAGAAGGACGGCGACTGAAGCCTTCCGGCCGGGTCCATTCCGCCGGAATGGATTTGGGCCTGGGGGCGGTGCTCACTGGATCGAGGAATAATCCTGAGGTATCATATTTGTACGAGGATATGAAAAATGACAAGACTGTGGACAAGCATATCCTTCATATCCTCCTGGCAGGCCTTCTTTGTTTATCCGTGTTCCCTGCCGTTGCCCAAGATGAAACAGATTCGGAAAGCAGAGACGAGCATTATTACCCCATCGCAAAATCCAGTCTTGATGGCCCTCGTTTTGAGATTGTGACATCTGCGAGAGTAGAGAATACATCCCTTTTCAAGATTGATAAGTATACCGGCGATGTTTGGAAACTGCCTCTAGGAGCACACAGTCTTGTGAAGTGCACAAGGGAATTGACCCACGATGATGATGCCGAAGAAGGGAAAATCAATTATCAACTCTTCTTCATTTCACCCTCCCGTGTATATCTTCTAAACCTCAACACCGGTGTGATGTGGAAGTATAGTTCCAGTGGTGGATTCTTTTCAAACCAGAGGGAATTCAAGTTGTTAGAGGAACAGCTCTAATCATGCAGCCACTGAATGTCTCTTTCGGGATATATGCCTTTCTTCCGATGGGCTGGCTCTTCATGGCCTTCATCATCTTGGGAGAGGCTTTCCTGATGAGTCGCTACTTGGTCAGGAAAAAGTTCGACAAGAAGATATATCTATCCGCAACGGTTTCCAATATCGTCAGTGGTGCCCTCGGGATTATTACGACCATGGCACTGAACGGAGGATGGTGGCTCGTCGTCTGGTTCCCCTGGGTCAGTTCCCATGAAGTCGATATTCATTCCCGACAGGAGGCATTGGCATTGGTTATATACTACATTGCGGCTCTAATCCTCTCCGTCCTTATCGAGCTCTTGGTAAATCATCTGATGCTTCGGAAACAATACTCATTCAAGAGAACATTCCGGGCGACCTTGATTGCAAATGCCTTCAGCTATATTCTCGGGGCGGTCTTGATCATCCTCCTGTGTCTCTGATGGATGGGTAGATAATGATAACTTCATACTGGTCCACGCCGGGAATAAGTGCGATGCCGGTTTCTTCGAGGTGAATCTGGCCGGCAAGGTAGAAGATGCGATGTACAAGTCTCGCTTGTGCACCAAAATGCATCTCTGGCCGGGGTTTTCTGCACAAGTCTCTTGGAATCGGGTCGATAATCGGCCAAATCCGCGAGACTTGTACATGGAATCGTCGTTCTGCCGAAGTTTTCCTGTACAAGCGAGACATGTACAATGGGCAGGGGGCAAACCAGCCGGCAGACAAACAAAAACGCCTCGCAGCAATGCGGGGCGTTTGGAGCGGAAAACGAGACTCGAACTCGCTTTTGTAAAGTATTGATTATTAAGCATTTAACGCAAAGCAATACGACATCGGGTGAAACATAGGTGAAACTTTCGTGGCCGTTTGAGACGTATTTGGGATACGACTTGAACGGCCATCTTTATCTATTAAGACGACTTCAAAGGACATCAAACGCCGGTCATCTTCTCGGCGAAGCGGCTCAAAAACGATGATTTATGGCTCAAATGATTGGAATTTGAGCCGTATGGATTCAAAGGAAAAGAAAGTGACGTAACATCGCTATAAAGATGCGTCAGGCTTTTAACACCTCCATCGTTTTATAGGAACTATTCCGCCTTCTATAGAATTAAAGGACATCAATATGCAACTCCAGGAGCGCCTGCCTCTGCTCTTTGGTAATCTTGCTGTCGGTGATGAGGGTGTCGATGAGGGAGATGCGGCCAAGAGAGGCGAAGGAACTTACGCCAATCTTGGAGGAATCGGCCAATAGATAGACCTTGTTGGCCGCGCGGATCATCGCGGATTTAACAACGAGGTCACTCAGCGAGGGGTAGGTGAGCTGCATGTCAGCGGAGATGCCGGCCGTGGCAAGGAAGCACTTGTCCACATGCAGACCTTTGAAGGTGGCGGCTGCCATGTCGCCGGTCAGTGAAAGGGTGGGAGCCTTGAATTCGCCGCCGGAAACGATGATGTTTATACTCGGGTTGCTACCCAGGATAAAGGCGATGTTGAGGGAGTTGGTGATGACATTCAGGTTTTTCATCCCGGTCATCAATTTGGCGAGTTCGGTGGTGGTGGACCCGGAATCCAGGATGATGCTTTCTCCTTCCTGAATCAAGGAGGCAGCCTTGTGGGCGAGCTCTTGTTTCTCTGTGGCTTTCACCGATTCGTTGGCAAGGCTGCCCGTAGATGCGAAATTTCCCACATCTTTGAGGAATGCCCCGCCATGTTCCCGCTGGACGAATCCCATTTCTTCAAGGATCTCCAGGTCCTGCCGGATGGTTACATCCGACACTTTAAATATTTGAGATAGTTTCTGGACCTTTGCGTGTCCGTCTTCCCGAATCAGGTTGAGGATTGCCTGCCTCCTTTGGTTCATCGACATAAACTTCCGTTTTCTTTGGAATGCAAAGATAGCAAAAAAGGCACTAAAGACAAAAATTACGTTTTTTTTCGAAAAACTTACGATTTCTTTTGTTTTTTACTTTCGTTTGCTTATATTTGCCGAAGAAAGCAGAAGAAAAACAAACCTTTCTCTTATGAATACTCTCGAACTGATGCTGATTTCTGAACGTAGCCGAAAGCGGCTGCTGGAAATCATCTGCAGCGCCAAGGCAGGTCATACGGGGGGTGACCTTTCCTGCCTGAACGTGCTTACCGCCTTGTATTTTGAAATCCTGAATATAAATACTGAAAAACTGGACGATCCCGCCCGTGACCGTTTTATATTAAGTAAAGGTCACTGTGTTGAGGCGCTTTTCGTCACCCTTGAGGCCCGGGGAATCCTGAAGAAGGAAATCCTGGACACCCTTGGCCAGTACGGCTCCCCGCTGGCTGGTCATCCTACGGTCAACGTTCCTGGGATTGAAGTGAATTCCGGCGCCTTGGGTCACGGCCTTTCCATCGGCGTAGGCATGGCGCTGGCTGCCAAGATGGACGGCAAGTCCTACAAGACCTACGTGCTGATGGGTGACGGCGAACAGGGGGAAGGTTCCATCTATGAAGCCGCGATGGCTGGCCATCAGTACAAATTGGATAATCTCGTCGCCATTATCGACCGGAACCATCTCCAGATCAGCGGAAACACCGAGGATGTCATGGGTCTGAACGATATCAACACCCGTTGGAGTGCTTTTGGCTGGGATGTTGTGAAGATGGACGGCGATGATATGAAGGACATTGTGAAGACGTTATCCTCCATCGACTTTACCACCGAGAAACCCCATTTGGTCATTTCCGAGACGACCAAGGGGAAGGGCGTCTCTTATATGGAAAACGTGGCCAAATGGCATCACGGCGTTCCCACGGCAGAACAATACGCCCAGGCCTTACAGGAAATCAATGAAAGAATCGTCAAACTTGAGGAAGCCTTATGATCGCCTGCAGAAAGAGTTTTACCGATACGCTCCTCGCCCTTGCGCGTGAGGATAAAGATATTGTCGCTGTCACCACAGATGCCCGTGGCAGTGTCACACTAGGCGACTTTGCCAAAGAATTGCCGAAACAGTTCGTCGAATGCGGTATTGCTGAACAGGATGCCGTAGGAATCTCTGCGGGCCTGGCCCACAGCGGCAAAAAAGTTTTCTGCTGCGGCCCTGCCTGTTTCTATGTGGCTCGCAGCCTGGAGCAGGTGAAGGTTGACATGGCCTATAGCGGCAATCCCGTGAAAATCATAGGTGTCAGCGGCGGCGTAGCCTACGGGGCCCTCGGGGCAACCCATCACAGCCTGCACGACATCGCCGTCCTCCGCGCCTTCCCGGGCATGAACGTGGTGCTGCCCCCGGATGGACGGGCGACGGAGAAACTGGTGAAGTTCCTGGTGGACTTTCCGGAACCCGTTTATGTGCGGGTGGGCAGGGCTGCTGTCCCGGATGTCTATGAGGATGAAAATTTTACTTTCGAAATCGGCAAGGCCAATACGCTCCACGAAGGAAAAGATTTGACCATTATCTGCGCGGGTGAAACCGTTTGGCATGCACTTCAGGCGGCCAGGCAGCTGGAAGAGAAGGGCGTTTTCACCCGTGTGCTGGACCTTTCCTGGATCAAGCCCTTCGACGAGGAAGCTGTCCTCAAGGCTGCCCGCGAGACCGGCAGAATCGTCACGGTGGAAGAACACAGCCGCTTTGGTGGTTTGGGCGCCCTTGTCGCCGAGACGATATCGGAGCATCCCGTCCCTGTCCGCATCCTGGGCATTCCTGATGAGAACGTGGTGCACGGATCTTCCCCCGAAATCTTCCACC
>JAEEGG010022489.1_pt1 | contig 12401 bp, 13 predicted proteins | sample 9134161 | NCBI WGS metagenome assembly JAEEGG01 (sample SAMN16246543, study PRJNA631951) | gut metagenome | biome: gut microbiome; feature: rumen; material: CR-attached | host: Bos | place: Iran: Karaj | collected 2018-10
CCTTTTCCTCCTCCTTCTTTGCACCTTGAATTGAAACACGGATTTCTTGGCAGGTTTTCTTGATACTCTGCAAAACCTTGCGAGCACGCGTACCTGCTGACTTGTTACCGCGTTCGAACTTTTCGTATTCGCGCTTGAAATTTTCGATTTCTTGTTCAAGATCGTTCACTAAACTCATAAGCAAACTCCAAAAAAAGATGCTTTTTGGAAAATAAATAAAGTTTTTGCTAAAAATTCGCCGTTTTGCAAAATTACGTTTACGTTTACAAACTATTACATAGGTTTTGGACAACTCAACAACTTATCAACAGTGTGATAACCGCCACACATTTTCAAGAGCCCTCCAACCAGCGTCTCCGACGTTTTCGGAGAAATCATTCACGAACATCGCGATGTGCGACTTGATAACTTCATCGTCATCAATCTGCGCTTTTTCGACAATAAACGGCGTCAACGGATTAGTCCTCTGACGCGCCATCTGAAGACTGCGACGAATTTCACTTTCAACGGATTCGATAGTCGCATAGCCCAGTTCCTTTTTCGCCACAGCAATACCGAGCGGAATCGGCGCACCCGTTTCCTGTTCCCAAAAGGCGCCCAAATCCTGCAACAGGTGGAGACCATCGCGTTTCCACGTAAAACGGTGCTCATGGATAGTAACACCTTGAGGCGTATTTTTACTCAGCAAGCCCTGATAGACCTCGTTAAAGAGCGCATATTCAAACTTGGGCGCATTCTTGTAGTGGCTGGAATACCAGAACTTGAAGAGGAGCGCTGCGGTCGTATTTGCGCCAGGGAGCGTCGTCGGAAGTTCAGGATTGAACGCATTTCCCGAAGAGGAGAGCAAAAGCGGGCCACAGCCGTACCCGATAGCGCCTCCGCAACCAAGGCAGCGATAAGCTTCGGCAATCTTCGGATAGACTTGCGCACTGATCTTAGCGACATCCAGTTCGCCGCGCAATACCATTTCGTTGAGCGTCTGCACGTCAGCGAACGTGACTTTCCATTCAAACGGGGAATTTTCTAGCCCGCAAATCAAGGCTTCGTAGATGAACGTGTCGTTGGGACAAGTGGAAATACCGAGAGATAGTTGCATAGGATTTTAGTGGGTAGAACTTAGTTGGTAGAGCTTAGAACTGCACGGAGGGCAGCGAGTGCGTCTGCAATGCGCCAGGAGGATTTGTCGCGGGTGGTAGCAAAGTTGCTTACGGCGCGGATTTCGTAGCAAGGAACGCCGAAAGCGCGGCAAATGGAGAAGCACGCTGCCCCTTCCATCGTTTCCACATCCACATCGAAGTTCTGGACGCGTTCCGCCGCCATAGCGGCCGTTCCCGTACAACAGTTGACCGTAAGCCCCGAAGCCGGTTTCAGGCCCACAAGCCAAGCGGGGGCTCCCCTCAACGGAGAAGACTCATAAACATGAGCGGACGTTTGTGAAGCAGTTCCATTCGCCGGATTTCCGCAAACTTTATGCCAAGGCGTAAAAGAACCGTCATGTTCGACGACGCCCATATCCCCCACCCTTTCGGAATCCACACGGACAACATCACCGACGTTCAATCCGCGGCCAGAATAGGCGCCGCAAATACCGGCAAACACCACATGCGTAAAGGGTCCATCAGCGGCAAGCCGTGAGAGCAAAACAGATAAATTTGTAGCAAACTCAAGGAGTCCAACGCCAAGCACCACGGCAAAGCCGCGATTTTCGGGCAATTCAACGATTTCGCCTAAACGAATACTTTTTTGAACAAAGGACTTGCATTCCGGGAACGTTCCGAAGAATTCCACATTTGACGCAAAGGCAAACAAAGGAACAAAACGGCCATCCATGGAAAAACCTTATTCGAGACGTTCGACCTTTGTCGCCAGTTCGTTTTCCAGTTCGACAACGCGGTCCAGGCTCAAATTCCACGGACGTTCGACTTCGCAACGGGCGCAAGCGACAGCAGTCGCCTTGGCCAAACAGCTTTCAAAGCTGAGCCCCAAATCGCAAGCATAGAGCCAACCCGCAAAGAAAGAATCGCCCGCACCAATATCGTTTTTCACGTTGATTGATGCCGGTTGCAACTGGATGCCTTGGAACTTCTTTTCTACCAGGCGGAAAGCACGAACAGGAGAATCCTCGTCCGTCACGACAAGGTTCTTTATCGGAAGGCGTTCAAGGACAGCCGTAGCCGTCATCTTCCAGAACTGCGGGCTCGACTTCACCAACGGGATGCTCATGCGTTCGAGCAATTTGCAGTATTCCTGCATGTTGATTTTGAGAAGATCCACGCCTTTTTCGAGAAGCCCATCAATGTCGTCAATAGCATCGACAAAGACATGCTTGCCGTTGAAATCAAGCGAATTGAACATTCTCACATCAAAACCATGAGGGAACGTTCCGCAAAGCGCAACATACTGCGTCGAATCCCAATGGTCGATTAACGTTTGTGCAAAATCATCGTTCTCGGACGAAGCAAGAGATGGAGACGGTTCCACAAGTTCCGTCGTATCCCCGTTACAGGCTATGGTCGTGCAAATACGCGTGTTCTCGCGAATCCAAACAGGCACCTGTTGAATGCCACAGACCGAAAGCTCATCAAAGATTTTCTCGCCGTTCCCGGCACCGAGAAAGTGCATCAGACGAGGCGTCCCGCCCAAAAGCTGCAAGACACGGCAACAGTTGATACCCTTGCCCGACGCATATTCCTTGACTTTGGAGATGCGATGGACTTCGCCCGGGACAAACTTGTCCAAGAAGAAGACTCTCTGCCATGCAGGATTGAGACCGAGAACTAAGATTTCGCGAGACATAAGACGCCTTAGAAATTCACCTTGTAGAACTTGCGCTTGCCCACCTGGATGACCATCTGATCGCCGCCCTTGATTTCGAAGGAGGCCTGCGGGTCAGAAAGCTTTTCGCCGGCAATCTTCACGCCGCCGTTCTGGACCATGCGACGCGCTTCGCCCTTAGAGGCGAAAGCCTTGATGTTCACGAGCAAGTCGAGAGCGCCATATGTGCCAGCATCGACGGAACATTCAATGGCATCGCTCGGAATGGCGTTACCGCTGTGAATCTCGCGTTCCTTCGCTGCGGCGGCCTCGGCGGCTTCTGCGCCGTAGTACTGCGTCACGATATCGATAGCGAGGCGGTGCTTTGCGTCGTTCGGGTTCATCTTGCCCGCGGCGATGTCCGCCATCATCTGCTTGACTTCTTCGAGCGGGATGTTCGTCAAAAGCTCAAACCAGTTCTCGACGATGCTGTCGGCGAGGCTGTAAATCTTGTGGTACATCACGTCGGCGGGCTCGTTCAGGCCCACGTAGTTGCCGATAGACTTGGACATCTTGACCTTGCCATCGGTACCAAGGAGAATCGGCATGAAGAGGCCAATCTGCGGTTCCATGCCCTCAAAAATCTGGAGGTCGCGGCCACGGAGCACGTTGAACTTCTGGTCGGTACCGCCAAGTTCCACGTCGCTCTGGATAGCCACAGAATCGTAACCCTGCATCATCGGGTACATGAATTCGTGCAAGCTAATCGGCGTATTGGCGGTATATCGGTTGTGGAAGTCTTCACGTTCGAGCATTTGGGCCACAGTAAACTGGCCCATGAGTTCGGTCACCTTGCTGAACGGGAGCTTAGAGAACCATTCGCCGTTGTAGTGGATTTCGACCTGGTCGCGGCGAACGACCTTGAAGAACTGTTCCTGGTATTCCTTCGCGTTTTCGAGCACCTGTTCGTGCGTGAGACGCGGGCGAGCCTTGTTGCGGCCGCTCGGGTCGCCAATCTGTGCGGTGTAGTCACCCACGATAAGCACGACCGTATGTCCCAAATCCTGGAACTGGCGGAGCTTGCGCATCACGACCGTATGGCCGAAATGCACGTCCGGAGCCGTCGGGTCCACACCCATCTTGATACGGAGCGGGACACCGGTGTCATAAGACTTCTGGAGTTTCTTTTCGAGTTCGTCTTGCGGCACAATGTCAGTAACGCCGCGCATCAAAATTTCAAGCTGTTCTTTTACAGGACGGAATTGCATTTTAGTTACTAGTTAGTAGTTATTAGTTAATAGTTGTAAGTGATTAAGAGTATCGCAAGCACGACCTGTCAATCACTGGAAGCCCATTTTGAAGGAATGGATAATCATAACGGGGGTAAAGATAGTAATTGGAAAAGAGGGGGATTGCATTCAGATACCAGAGAACCAACGGAGGAACCGTATATTCCGCATCATCAAGGCACACGTAAACACATTTTTACTTGCAATCAAAACTAAACTCTTTGAAAAAAACAGCGATTTATTAGCTTTAGAGAACTAAAACTTTATCGGGAAAATATTATATGAAAAAAATTCTTTTGTCTATTGCACTTGCCGCAGTTTGCGCATTTGCAGTCTCGGCTCCGAAAACCCATGACGGATTTTTTCTAAACGGCACAGCAGGCTTTGGTTATGGAAATTACCTCAACGAATTCAAAAATAATGGTGTAAAATTAGAAAGCAAGGGTTTCCAAATCACATCCGGATTAAAGATAGGCGGCGCCATTATTCCGAACCTTATTTTGCACGCAACCTTGAAAGCCAATTCAATAATTGCAGACATCAGCGTGTCAAACAATGCCGGAGAGAGCGTAAATATACCCTTAAATAACGAGGCTTACAAAGTCGTCTTGTTCGGTGCAGGTGTTACATATTACCTTCCATCCGAATTAAACATATTCCTCAGCGCATCAGCGGGTATTGCCAGCTATACCGAATTTTGTACTTTGGGAGAATCCATCAGCAAGCACGACGAAGGTTTCAGTTTTAACTTGTCTGTAGGAAAAGAATGGTGGGTCAATGACGAACTCGGCCTAGGTGTAGCATTTTCATTCAATCATTCTTCAACCAATAGCGATTTTTTGAATTATAAAGGCGATGTCTCGTTCAATTCATTATCAATTGAAGCCACACTCACCTTCAACTAATCCTCTGAAAAAATAAAAAAGAGCCTCAATGTTTGACATGGAGGCGATTTTTAACTAAAATACATTTTCAAACAACCTCTATTAGAGATTTTTTATGACGAAATTCAAATTCCACTTTGCATGCATCGCCTTAATGGCAACGGCACTCCTGTCCTGTTCAGATGATGCAGGCTCCCCAGCCCCCAATGGGCCTGAAATCCAGCCGCCTTCCAGTTCCAGCGAAATGGTGCAACCCGTATCCAGTTCCAGCGTAGAAAGTTCCAGTACGCAAGTCAGTCACAACTCATTTCCTGTTTACGAGTTCAAGAACGCCCCCACCCCAAGTAAGGGCTGCGGCAAGACATATACGCTAGATAATGAAGTTGATTATATAAATGGTTCCACCAAACGGTACAACATAACAAGCGCAGGCCAGAAACGAGCCTTCTATATGGATTTACCCGATAATTACGACAACACTAAGCCGTACAAGATTCTCTTCGCGAACCACTTCATGGGTGCCTCCGCCAAGGAAATCGCCATAACAGAAAACAGCGTCACCTTTTTTCCCCCTACTATGGTCAAAAAGAGTTGGACACCGAAAACAACTATATTTTCGTTGCACCCCAAGGCGAAAACGACGGTACATGGTGCCACAGTGACAATAGAGACCACATTTTCTTCGCAGACTTGCTGACCTTGCTAGAAGAGAACCTGTGTATTGACACCTCCCGAGTATTTGTTACAGGATTCAGTTTCGGCGCCATGTTCAGCAACTCCCTAGCGCAGGAATTCCAACACCGCATTCGAGCCGTTGTAGCCTATTCCGTAGCGGATTACAACATCTACATACCCGAAAACGTAGGGAAGCCCATCGCCTGGATGGAAGTCCATGGCATCAGAGACGTTTTGTGCCCTTATGACAGGTTGGACAACGCCATTACGCGAATCCTAAAGCACAACGGTCCCGAAGACGGCAACGGGAACTTTACCGATGTCAGTGACGAAATCGGGGTTATGGAACGCTACACCGAAGACATGGGCAAAACACACGTTTGCTACGACTTCAAAAAGGTTGACCCCCACTTCCCCGTTCGTGTTTGCACATGGGACGGAACACACGATTGGCTCGCCTCAGATAATTCGCGTTGGCAAGACTCCTGGGTCCCCAAAGACGTTCACAAATTCATTGAACAGTTCTAAAAAGACAACAACCGTCTAAATCGCCATTTGCGGCTTACTTTCCAAAACCAGCGAGGTCAATGCCAAGCAGGTTTATTTTGTATGTCAAGATGCGAGGCGTAGTAGATAGACTGCGGGCGGCCGCAGCGATTTTGCCCTTGCTGCTCTTGAGGGCATCGCAGATGATATCGCGTTCGTAAGCCTCGACCATGCGCTTGAGATTTCCGGAAACCGGAGTATCGCTAGTTTCGGCAGTCTGGAGCGTGGTCGGGAAATGGTGCGGGTAGATGACGTCTTCATCCGTCACGAGCACGGCACGTTCAATACCGTTTTCGAGTTCACGGACATTTCCGGGCCACGGGTAACTCATGAGCATGTTGATGGTCGTGCGGGCCAGGCGACGCACGTTCTTGCCTACGATGCGGCAATAATGTTCCACAAAATGGTCCGCCAAGAGCACGATGTCCGTCTTTCGGTTGCGCAGCGGCGGAACGTAGATGGGGAAAATATGCAGTTGATAGTAGAGGTCTTCACGGAACGCGCCTTCTTCAACCATCTGCTGCAAGTTCTTGGTGGTGGCGGCAATCACGCGGACGTTCACCTTCTTTGCGATGCGAGCTCCGATACGCTCCACTTCGCCTTGCTGCAACAGGCGCAAAAGCTTGACCTGTAAATTCGGCGAAAGTTCGCCCACCTCGTCAAGGAAGAGCGTACCGCCTTCGGCCTGTTCGACACGGCCCGGAGTCTCGGCAATAACCCCCACCAGGGCGCCGCGTTCGCTGCCGAACAGTTCGCGGTCCAGCACGGATTCGGGCATCGAAGCGCAGTGGACGCGGACAAACGGGCCCATGTTGCGATCGGAACGGTAGTGGATAGCTTCAGCTACGAGCCCCTTGCCCGTACCGACCTCGCCCACGATAAGCGCTGGCAGAGGGCTGCGGGAAACCTGGTCAATCTGCGCATACACGCGCTGCATCTCGCCAGAACGCCCGATGATATTGTCGGGCTGGAAACGATCCTTGAGTTCGAGCGTCAATCGTTCGTTTTCGGCCTTGAGGATTTCGTTTTCTTCGCGGGCCTCGCGACGGAGCTTCACCGCCGCCGCAAGCATCTGCGCGATGATTTCCAACAAACGAAGTTTTTCGGGAAGTTCCTGTTCAACCGGATTCTGCACGTCGGCACTGAAGGCACCAATCACCTGAAGCTCCATGATGACGGGTACGCAAAGGAACGCCTTGTCCTCAGTCTTGCCGCGCCCCGTGCGGTCCAAAAAGTCAGGGTCTTTTGCAACGGAGGGAATGATAATCGGCTTGCCGGTCTCCACCACGCGGCCCGTGATGCCTTCGCCCACTTTGTAACGGCCCTTGCGCGCTTGGCGACTGCTCAAGCCTTCCGCAATTTCGATGGAGATTTCGCCAGTGTGGCGGTTGTAAAGAGTAAGGGTAGCGTGCTCCACGCCCATCGTCGATTCCACCACTTCCAAAATCGGATGCGCAACGCTTTCGAAATCAAGCGTCTGGTTCAAAATGGAGCTGATCTTGTAGAGCAGCTCCAGTTCCTGGATTTTGGATTGAGCGGTGGGCATGGACTAACAATATAAATTTTTAGAACCATATAAAAAGGAGATGCCCGGTCAAGCCGGGCATGACAATACGGGGTCTTAGGGGCAGAGCCCCTAGGCGAAAGGGTAGCGGCCCTTCGACAAGCTCAGGGACCTTTGTCGCTGAGACTGTCGATGGAAGCGAGGGGAAGGCTTTCCCCTCTTAATATTACTTAAGAGCTTCTTGCACGAGGGCAGATGCGCGCTTGGCGTCGAAACGGCCCTTGACCTTCGGAGAGAGTTCCTTCATGATCTTGCCCATGTCCTTCGGGCTTGCGGCACCGGTCGCGGCCTTGATTTCGGCAATGAGGGCCTTGACTTCGTCTTCGGTCATTTCGGCGGGCATGTACTTGCGGTACAGGGCGATGCAGGCTTCTTCGGCCGGGATCTTATCCAGGAATCCGCCCTTCTTGAGGATTTCAATGGATTCCTGCTTCTGCTTTACGCTCTTGGCAAGGACGTCGATGCACATGGCATCGGTGATGGTGTCCATGATTTGAGCCGGAGCGGCTCCGGCCTTCATGGCTTCGTTCTTGATATCAGAATGGAGCGTACGGAGAGTTCCAAGCGTTTCGGCATCGTGGGCCTTCATGGCGGACTTGATGTCATCGAGAATCTGGGTAAGCAAAGCACAGCTCATATTATTTCCTTTTTTATAAAACACCTAATGAGTCATCGACAGACGCCGACAACTCATTAAAGTTTAGCAAAATTCCGATTGAAATTAGTAGAGACGCTTGCGGTTCTGGTCAGCAATCTCTTTGAGACGCTTGCGACGAGCAGCCGTTTCAATGCGCTTCTTTTCTTCGGAGGGCTTTTCGAAGCGCTGGCGCTTCTTGACATCGGAGATGATGCCGTTCTTTTCGCAAGACTTGGTGAAACGCTTGAGAGCGCGTTCGAAAGGTTCGTTGGACTTAACAATAACGCCGATCACGATAATCCTTTGGTTAAAAATTCAATTTTTGGATAGCCAAATATATTTAAAAATCCAAATTCCGTCAAGGGTGCTCCCCCTTATAGAGCAATGCGAGCATCGTAATATCGTCAAATTGCGAAGCTTTCCCCGCAAATGCGTCAATCTGCTGCTTGACAAAGCGGCATGTTTCCTTAGTTCCGTTACCGCCACCCCTAGACAGGGCGTCGAGCAGTCTTTCGTTACCGAACAGTTCGTTGCGTGCGTCAGTCGCCTCGGTCACGCCGTCGGTATAGAGGAACAACGTATCTCCAGGAACAAGGTCGAGCGTCTGCATCTTGTAATGGACATTTTCCATAGCCGCCATGGCTATCCCCGCCTTGCTCTTCGCGAATTCGACCGAGCCATCCTTGTGGCGAATCGCGGGCGGATTGTGCCCTGCCGATGCAAACTCGACATGCCCGGTCTTCAAGTCGATGAACCCCATCCATACGGTCACGAACATATTCGCCCTGTTGCGTATGGCAAGTTCATTGTTCGTATTCTCGAAGGTTTCGACAACGTCCTTCAAGTTCTTCGCCATCGTACGCAACACAATTCGCGACACCATCATGAACAACGCGGCAGGGACGCCCTTCCCCGAGACATCCCCCACGATGACGCACAGACGGCCATCGTCAAGTTTAAAGAAGTCATACAAATCTCCGCCGACCTCCTTGGCCGGACGAAGGAACGGGGTCAGTTCATGGAGTTCGTCGCCGCTACTCTCTTCTTCTTCGGTCATGGGCAAAAAGCCCAGCTGGATATCTTTCGCAAAGTCGAGTTCGCTTTCGATGCGGTCCATGTCCTTCTGCTTTTCAATATATTCCTTGAGCGAAGTGCGCATGTTCAGGAACGCCCATGCAAAATGAGCAATTTCGTCACGGCCCGAAAGATGCGGAATCGACACGTTGAAATCTCCCTGCCCCAGTTTGGTCGCCGCGGCAGCAAGCTCATTGAGCGGACGGGACACCCTCGACGAAATCACGACAATCAAGATCAGCATAACGACATAGCCTGCAACGCAAAACCACACGAACAGCCGTTCCACCGAACGCTGGCTTTCCAGATATTTCTGGGCCGGCCACACAATCATGAACGTCCAACCGTTCGATTCCATCACATTGAAATAGATGGCGGCCTCCTTGCCATCGGCCACATGCCCCATGAAAAGGCCCTTTTTCATGCTACGCACGGTCTTTTCGAAATCGGAAACGGCCTCACCGCCCCCGCCCGTAAGGTCCGAAAGGGTTTCCTTGAACACGATATCGCTTTTAGGATGGGCGATAACCGTATTGTCTGCAGACAAGATAACGACATACCCCGAATTCGACACGGGAATCGAGGCGACAGTCTCCGCGAGGAACGCAATCGACATATCGATGCAGAGAACACCTGCGAAAACAGTATTCCCATAAGCATCCTTTTGGTAAATGGGCGTCGTATAAATGGCAATCGGTTCCTGGATGAAATCGCCGACAAACGGTTCCTGCCAAATACCCGCTTGCATGTTCTTCGTGCTCTTGTACCAAGTCTTTTCGAGGTAGTTCTTGCCCTTCATCAGCTTGATTTCGCTCCCCGAGTACTGGGCAAGACGCATCACCTCCTGATGCCATTTCGACTTGGGCGCCATCCCCGGTTCGTAAGCGACCACGACAGCCATCACCTGTGGAATCGACTGCCTCGCGTCAAAGACGGCCTGGCTCAAAAAGTCATCGAGATCCTTACCGGAAAGCATCTCTTTTCCAAGCACCTCGGCGTACTCATCGCCCAGTTTCTTGCCTTTTTCAAAGAGCTTTTCGATAATCGCAACATTCGCAAGGCTGATTTCCTCGCCTTTTTGCGTCAACAACGTCGAAAATTCACTTTTCACACGGGTACTGAGAACTCCAAACAACACCGCAAAGACGACGCTGAACCCCACCAACGTCAGCATCGACTGTTTGAACGCCAGACCGTGTATATTGAGTTTCACAAAAACCTTTTCTTTTCACTATAAGTAAAAAAAACTTTTTTTCAAGTAGAAATATATGAAACTTATTTGCATTTTAGCGAAACGCCCCCAAGTTTTTTACCGATTAAAACAATTTTTTTCAAGGCTGAAAATATCCAATTCGGCGAAAAAGCACGCAAGTCCGTTTTTAGATAAACATTTGAGCACTAAAAATACAAAAATTTCACGATTTTGCACACTTTTTTATGTAAAATTTCATTAATTTTCACAAAAATAAATATTCATAACTTGCGAAGTATCAAAGACTTATGTATATTCTTTGTAAGAAAATCCCATTTATTTCCGGAGAAAAAATTTTAATGTGGAGTTTAGCCATGAAGCTGCAAACGGTCTCACTCATCGGGGTTATCGCCCTGTCCTGTTCACTACTTTCGGCATGCGGTAGCAAGGAAGAAGAACAAACGACACCGCAAGCAGAAGCTACTCCCGCCGCTGAACAGCCGGCAGCAGCCGAAGCCGCACCTGCAGAGGATGAACCGGCACTCGTCCCCATCCAGTCCCTTAGCGAGACCGAAGAGAAAGCCGCACCCGCAGCACCCGCACCGATATCGTCCAGCATCGAACAGGGCTCCTCGGGTCCGTTCGTCATCCAGGTGAGCATCCAGCCGTCGAGAAGAGCCGCCAACAGCGTCGTAAGCAAGCTCTCCGACCAAGGCATCAAGGCCTACGTCGCCGAAGTCGAAAATCCGGGCGAACTCGAAGGCACGTTCTACCGCGTACGCGTCGGCTACTTTTCCACAATCGCAAATGCGCAACAATTCGGCAAGGAAGTTCTCGCCCCGCAGGGTTACGCCGGCTGGGTCGACAACCGCAAGAACGACCGCATCGGTCAGCCTGGCGCAAGCGAAGACATGTAATCTTACAAAAGCAACGAACTGAATATGAAAAAGGCCCCGCAAAACGCGGAGCCTTTTTTGCATAAGCATCGATCAATAACTAACGACCAACGACTATTGACTAATGACTATTGACTAATGACTATAACACGCTTATCACTTGCCGCCGTTGGCTTTATAAAGCGAATCTAAAGTTCCGTCTTTTTCCAACTGATACAAGTAATTGCAGAGATACTCATCAGTCTCTCGAATTTCATCTCTACTATCAAGTCGAACATACCGTTCAATCACCACATTGCCATCGCACTCATAGTGATCCGAAGCATCGCCCCATTCAGTTTTTAGCGCAGTACACTTTTTTTCGGCATCGGCAGAATTTGCAAATGTATATTTCCTGACAACCGAAGAATATTCCCCATCATCAAAATGATGAGTAGCGACATTTTCTTCAGAAGTACCTTTATACGAATAAAACAGCTTAGCGGTATCATCCGTAAAGTTTGTATAGCACTCCAAATCACTACTGTTGTCATCAGACGAGCATGCTGTCATGGCAAGCAACACCGCAGATGCAAGAATAAGTCTTTTCATATAAATAAATCCATTTTTAAATTAACGCATTAGGCTAGCTGTCTAAACTTTTACAAAACTAAATGTCGTAAAAGCCTTCATACATGTCATCAAGTTCACCGTTATTATAAGCCTCTCGAAGAGCTTTGCAAAAATTATCGGCAACAGCATCAACATAAAAATAATCTTCGTTGCCATCTGTAATCGTTGTCATCGAAACAGTCTTGCCAGAACAAGATAGTTGATAGGATCCCTCAGGATACCCCGCAGCCGTCCGTTTCGTAGATTCGCATTCATAATCAGCCCGTGTTTGAGTCGGA
>JAEEGG010022494.1_pt1 | contig 12400 bp, 12 predicted proteins | sample 9134161 | NCBI WGS metagenome assembly JAEEGG01 (sample SAMN16246543, study PRJNA631951) | gut metagenome | biome: gut microbiome; feature: rumen; material: CR-attached | host: Bos | place: Iran: Karaj | collected 2018-10
CCTTCAGTCTGTTATGAAATTGAAATTTTTTCATGTTTTTTATTTTTTCAAAAAAATAAGGCACAGTTTTGCACTGTGCCTGGAAAAATGCAGTTATTTTTTCTAATCAATAACCTCTAAATCATCTCCATTCATTTCAGCTTCAACCCCTTCTCCTATAAAATCAAGCATGAGGTAAATCTTAGATATTTCCTCACATTTTTCAACAATCCCCTCTACACCTTGTAAGGGACCTCTTTTGATTTTCACGCGGACACCTTTTTTAATTTCTGGGACAGGAAATAATTCTATACCAGATTCTATTGCTTTCAGAATCCCTTCCAGTTGAGAATAAAATGTTTTTTGATCGTAAACCTTGAGAATATTTACGAGATAACTCGATTTTTTTATTATCAATAAGTTCTTGACCTGAGTATGAATAAAAACATATCCCGGGAAATACGGTTTATCAAATTTAACCGTTTTCCTGGGATATTTCTTTATACTTTTATATGTCGGCAATATAGCTTTAATGCCGCACTCATCACAATAGGTAGTAAATTTCTTTTCCGCACGCGGTTTAGTATATGCTACGCACCACTCAACGGATTCTGGATTATTATTTTTAGGATCCTTTTTATCCGCACCACGCATAGAAATTCTTGACTCTATTCTTTGATAATTTTAAGAGCCTCTGCCGCGGCATGGATCATTGGACGCGCGGAGACAGGAGAACCTGTAGCTTGCTGCATCCACAGATCTGGTCCGATACAGCCCAGTTTGTCCATTCGCTCGATTTCGTCTGCCACTGATTTCTTTCCATCTGCAGCAACATCATCGATGTGGTATTGTATTTGTGCTTCAATGATATGCCCCAGAGGATAATCCGGCAGATAGAGTCCGCTGTGGATCATGTGAGAATAAATCGCTAAGATCGGGGAATCCTGCAATCCAAACACCGGAGCGCAATAGGTATTCCAACATTTCCTAGCAATATCGATCACTGCGGCTTTCAGTTGTGCAGGAGTGGCTTCCGGATGATCATACATCCAATGCCAAACAGCTATATCCACCATGGCCACAGCTGAGATTTCGTAGCAGCCCCAAATGTCATTCAAAGCACGTAAAGCTCTTGTCTTTTCATCCGGTTTCTGCAGTCCCAGCATTTCCATGTCTTTGCCCTGGAAGAAGAAGGCCATTCCTTCCGTAAATGCCGTATTTGGCACTCCATTGAGGAAATATTCATCTATCCAGTGCAACGAGATCGTTTGCTCTGTACAATGCCCCAGCTCATGCATTCCCGTATTAAAACTTTTATAGTTCATTCCTCCCTTGGACTCTTCAGTACGCAAATGAGCTTTTTCAAAACGCATCCCGGCACCAAACGCATGACCGGATCCTCTTACCGGATCCACACTGATCTGCTGGCCAATATATTTTGCTTTCTGCTCTGTAAAACCTAACTTCATCAATAGGTTAGGTATATCATCCTGGAATGCCTTCAGATTCGGATATCTTTCGGTACAAAGCTTATCCAGGTATTCTTCAGAATAATCCCCACGCGCCTGGAATCCAGTGTACCAGAGATCAAACGGCTCCAGCGGTCTTCCTAATCTCTTGGAAATCAGTGTTGCGACCTCTTTGATTTCCGGGGCTGTCAGAACTTCTACCAGTATCGCAGAGAAACGATCTTCCGGAATTTCACGGTCTTCATTGAACTTGCGATCGATAAGTGTTGGATTCCTTTGAGAATAAGGATCTTCCAACTTACAAGCATTAAAGATATTCAGCAGTACCTCGTACCGGGTATCTTTCTCCGGCTCAGTGCTAGCCTTCACATCTGCTTTATCCGGACGGTCTTCATCTTTGACCTGAGACACCGTCACTTCATTGCTGAACAGATTCCAATCTAAATTTGGATTATTGATCACAGCGGCAGGAACAGTCTGCGCGATGACACGCTCCATGATTTGCTGAAGCATTCTCTGTTTTTTCAGCACACGTTTCGGATCATCTGTGTTGTTGCTGTAAAGGGCTCGGATTTCATCTCTTAAATCCCAGTGTGAAAGAAGTTTCAATCCGGAATTGAACAAGCGCTCCCCTTTCTCATCCAGGACGTGGTGCATATAAAATTTATAATCACCAATATATGCATCCGCATCCGCAAATGCCTGGGCGATTTTTTGTGTTACACCGGCCGGAACTCGTTTGGAAAACATGGAGGCTAAACGAGCCTCTGCCCATTGACGGCGAGTCCAACGCTCCCCTTGCTGGATGCGCTCATCCAATGTCGTCACGGGGAAATTCAATAAAATAATGTGAGCCAGCTTGTTCTGGAAAAAGTCATCATGCAGATGTGCTCCCGGATCGAATCCCGCAAAGATCTGATCCACCGGCTGGATCGGACCTAAATCCAGGTCAACCTGTTCCCGAAGAGAGAGCTGTACCATCAAATTATGTCCGATCAGCTGCTCCAGCTGCTTTTCAAATTTTTTGAACAGAATATCTTTTTCTGCATCCGTCCCGGCAAAATATGTTTGAACAAAATTCTCAAAATCTTCAGGCGTCCCATCCTCCGGAAGCCACAACTCGGCTACTTGCCGGAGTCCTTGCTGGATTCGTTCTTTCTGTTTATTCCCGTATTTTTCAGTCAGCTGTTTTTCCAGTTTTTCAATTCTTTGTTTCATATCATTTAAATCAATATTCGCCATCGAACGGATGGCTGCCCCTTCCATCGGCACAAGTTTTGCATCTTGAGCATACGCAGGATGCGCACTCAAACACAAACATAACAACGCCGATGAAAACAAAATCTTCTGCAGATGTTTCACGGCGTTATTATAAAACAAACTCTTATCATTTCAAAACCTAAAGATAAAAATAAAAAGCCCGTCTTCAAAGACGGGCATAAATCTTACATGGATATCTCTTTAGTTTTTATCCGTTTTTTCCGTTTTTTTCTCAGCGTCCTTTTCTTTTTCACCCTTGGGGTCATCATCCACACTGATCAAAACACACCAGAAATCAGAGGTTTCTTCGTTTTTCCCTGCCACCGATTGAGGTTTTTTGGCAGTGATCTTTGCTCTTTTTTTGACGACCATTTTATCTTCGCCATAAAGTTTTACTTCAACCGTATTTCCTTCAATCTTTTGGATCTCGATTTCGCACTTCTTGCTCATGCGAACTTTTTTTTCTTTATCATCAACCAGATTGACCCGTTTGCAGCTGATCTCATAGTAGTACTTCCACTTTAAAAACTCGCCAAGGCGTTCTTTTACCGTGGAGTCCACTTCTTTAAACTTATTTTCCATGGGAGTTCCTTTGATATCCTTATCCGTTCCCCAGATAAGCTGCAGCTTCAAAGGAAAATCTGCTTCATTCGCTGATCCTTCCGCTCTCACAACCGCAGAACACGCGCAACTCAAAAAAAGAGCCAATGAAATAAAAAAAGCAAATAAACTATGATAAAATTTCATAACTATCTATTTCTTACTAAGATCCCAACGAAAGATCCACATAGGATGAATCGATCCATTCAATGCAGATCGTATCACTTTCCAAAGTCGTCGTGGAAAAACCGGGTTCCGTTTCCACTTCAAAATAACCGGACGCGGCAGCGACTTTTTGCGGACTCATTTCATAAACACACGTCAAAGTGAGGATCACACAAGCCGCTATAGCCGGTGCCCAGATCCGTCGAGCCCACGCCATCTGTTTCCAGAAATTGTTTTTCTCCGCTGCCGCAGCCTTCAGCTCATCACTTTGCTTCTGGATCTTGGCTTGTATCGCCGCAAAATAATCCTCTTGCGACTGAGGAACAGAAATCGGATCGGCCTTCAAAACATCATTCAGGAGAACAGAAACATCTTTCTGACGACGGTATTCATCCGCCAACTCAGCATCTGCTTTTATCTGAGCTTCCAGCTCTAAAGACTCCGCCGGGGACAACTGCCCATCCACCAAACGAACTATCTTTTCTATATCTTGTTCTCTTATCATTGTTTATAGACCATTTTTGGGGTCGATTCCACGTTTTTCCAGTATTGCTCCGAGCAGTCTGGATAAATTCTTTTTGCCATAAAAAAGCCTGGACATCACGGTTCCTGTGGAACAATTCATTCGTTCCGCGATTTCTTTGTATTCCAGCTGTTCAAAATACATATATTCCAGAGCTAATTTTTGTTCTTTGGAGAGATTCTCCATAGCAGACAGTATAATCTCTGTCTTTTCGCTGTCTGCTATCCCTTTCAAGGGATCGGCATCCACTTTGGGGGTCCACTCACCTTCACCGTTTTTCTCCGTCAATTCATCAATAGATTCCTCTACGGGGTGACGCTGTTTTTTGCGCAAATGATCGTAACAGACATTGATCGCAATGCGCGTGATCCATGTTGTGAAGGGAGAATCTCCCTGAAACTGATATAACCGAGTCCAAGCTTTTACCCAAACATCCTGAGAAAGATCTAAAGCATCTTCTTGATGTTGAATCATTTTATAAATCTGGGCGTAAACCCGATCCCGATAACGCGCCACAAGCACATCAAAAGAGGATTGATCACCGTCTTTTGAACGCTCGATCAAAACATCATCGCCCAGCGAAGTATATTCGACCTCACCAGCCATATTTTTTGACGTTATTATTCACGTTATTATTCATTTAAAACCAAAATTTCCTACAATTTCCCTTTTGTCGTAGGAATTTGGTTCCCCAAACGCGGATCATGCTGACAGGCAGAATCCACCGCACGGGCAAAGGCTTTGAACATTCCTTCTATAATATGGTGCGGTTCATCACCATACAACAATTCTAAGTGAAGATTACAGCGGGATTCATTCACAAAAGCCTGGAAAAACTCTCTCGCCAATCCAAATCGAAAGGCTGACGACATATCCTGAACACGTTCCTTCAATGATACACAATTCATCGCCTTTTTATCCAGTCCGCGATAAACCAGATAAGGTCGTCCGCTAAAGTCTATCACACAGCGAACCAAACATTCATCCATTGGAATATAAGCCTCACCTGTAAAAGGATTTCTGGGATCAAATCCCGTTCCGTAACGATGGATCCCCGCTTTATTGCCCAATGCCTGCAAAAAGGCTTGTCCCAAAGCTAATCCGCAATCCTCCACAGTATGATGAGCATCTACCTCAATATCTCCCTTGCAGCTCAACTTCAGATCTGAAAGAGAATGTTTGGCAAAGAGCGTCAGCATGTGATCAAAGAAAGGAACTCCGGTTTTGATACTTCCCTTACCTGTACCATCGATATTCAATGTCAGGCTGATAGATGTTTCTTTCGTTTTTCGTATTATTTTAGCTTTACGCTCCATACTCGCGGCTGAGTATATTACACTGATAAGAAAGCTCTTCCAAGAAGAAAATCACCTTCTTAAAAGAAAAACGCCGTGTGTTATACGGCGTTTCACTAAATCTCTCTGTAGAGATATTTAAATTTTAGTAAACCTCAGCAGAGTGAGCACCGAACCAATCCCAGTCGGTTTTATCCCCGCCGATCTGCAATGTGTCCGGCATATAAATTTGTTTTACCGTCCTGCAATCCACGATCATCGGTTTGGTCTTCCATTTTCTCACTTCACTGTGACCATCGGCATACGAGAAACCGCAGGCACCATTGTGCAGTGAGGAAGGAGTATCACGCCAGGTAGAACGGCTGGGATCACCTTTCACAACCTTCACACCACCCTCATTGATGATACCGGCTTCCGGGAACAGACAACCGTCATTCACACTGTCGGGATGTTCATCCACGATCACCCAGGCAGCTGTCGGTTTAAGTTTCTTTAAATCGCTCATTTTGCGATAGATACGAAGCCCCTTACCATCTTTATTGGTATCCCAGTAGGCTTCACCGGGGCCGGCGTTCTGATTCATATAAGCATTCATGGAAACAGTACGCACACGCTGTTTGCCAATGACACCTTTTGAACCTTGCTGCAACGGATTGTTGTCAGCCGGGCATTTGAAAGCTTTCGCGGCCTTGCTCATGTAGTTGCCCATCTGAGCATAACGGGGATCCACCAGATACAGCCAGTTTGTGTTATCCGTGCCGCCTTCCCAATCCAGCCAGCCTGTTACCCAGGAAAGCGGGCGATCATTCGGATCACCGGACTCAAAGTTCGGCATCATCCAATCTTCCTGGTCGTTTCCATACATGATCCAAGCCAAAGTAATCTGCTTGGTATTATTCATACAGCTGATACCCTGAGTCTTAGCTTTTGCTTTGGACAAAGCAGGTAAAATCATACCTGCCAGAATCGCAATGATCGCAATCACAACAAGTAATTCGATCAATGTAAAACCTTGTTTTTGATTTGATTTATTTAAAGCACTTATTTTCATAGTCACACTGCCATTAACGACTGATGCAAGTGTAGTGCGTAAAACCCAATTTGTCAAATAAAAATAAAAAATTTTAAAATTTTAAGGGGTCACCCCGTAAATGTCTTTCCCCTCTTATTAAAATAAAACGCATGAAAAAGATATTGGATATCTTTGATCGTCTGGTTTCTTTCTCTATGAGAAAAAGAAAAATCGCAAGTCTGGGCAGCATCCAAATCGTTGAGATAGATGGATATTATAAAGCTATAGGAGGCTCTTTTGAGGAAAGAGCCATCCTCCGCCAGTATCTTTCCATCAATCTGAACTGTTCCTTTAACAGCATACCTGAGCACAAGCAAAACCAGAAACTGCTGTTATTGGTGAATAGTCTTTAACAGTTCTCTCAATTTGATACGGGATTCCACCCGGTGTTTCGCGCTCTCAAAGCGGCGGATCTCATCCGGAGTTTCCGGGATAAGCTTGGGCACAGGGATGGGCCGTCTGTCCTCACCCAACGCAACAAATGTCAAATATGCCTTTGTCGCGACAGAACGTGTTTTGGCATAAGGACATTCACGGAATACCTTGACTCCGACTTCCAGAGATGTCCTGCCAACATAATTGACGGATGCCTTTAGACAGGCATGTTCCCCGATCATAATGGGTTCAATAAAAGATAAACTGTCAATATTGACCGTCACCACCTCATGTTCACAATGGCGGCGAGCCACGATCGCAGCCAGCATATCTATCCAGGCCATGATCGTTCCACCAAAAGCTATACCTGAATCATTAGCGTGCTGCGGCATCACTAAGTAGCATGATTCCGCGGCCGATTCACTGGGATGTTTTCCTCTTTCTATACTCATAACGCAGAAGATATTATTAAATAAAAAAGCCTTCTAACCGGATCTTGTCAGTACCTTCACCAAAAAATACCCAAGCCATTAAACGAAACCCATTAGACCAAGTCAAGGGAGTCCTTATAAAACATCGAAATCGCTTATAAAAGTTGCAGACTGAACGTGAAAATGGCATGATTCCCCTGTGATGAAGTATTTGAATCTCAAAAGAATGGTCAGCACTTCAATATGTGTGCTGATAGGATGTCTGTCACTGCAAGCAGAAGAAAACGGACGGCTCGAATCAAAACAAACTCCGATCCAGCCCACTTTTGAAGCCCTGGCAAAAGATGCAAAAACACCGGAATGGTTCAAAAACGCAAAGTTTGGCATCTTTGCCCACTGGGGACCTCAGTGCCAGGCGGCTTCCGGGGACTGGTATGCCCGCTGGATGTATGATGAAAACAACTGGCAGGGCAAAGTTCATCGCGCCAAATACGGTCCGCCTTCCAAATTCGGCTTCAAAGATGTCATCCATGAATGGAAAGCGGAGAATTGGAACCCGGATGAACTGGTCGCTCTCTACAAGAAAATGGGAGCCAGATACTTAGTTTCACTTGGCAATCACCACGACAACTTTGACCTCTACAACAGCACCTATCAGCCCTGGAATTCTGTCAATTTGGGACCCCAGAGAGATATTTCCAAAGAATGGAAAGCCGCGGCGGCTAAACACGGTCTCCATTGGGGTGTCAGTGTCCACGCTTCACATGCCTGGCTTTTCTATGAACTCTCTCAGGGAGCCGATTCTCAAGGAGAATTCAAAGGTATTCCTTATGACGGGAAACTCACAAAAGAAGATGGGAAAGGTCTTTGGTGGGAAGGCTATGATCCGCAGGATCTGTACGCGCAGAACCACCCTCTGAGTCCTGACCACAACATCTTTGCCAACTGGGAATGGGGCAAAGGTGCTACCCCACCTTCACAGGCTTATATGGATAATTTCTATAACCGGACTATCCAGCTCATCAATGACTATGAACCGGAAGTCCTCTATTACGATGATACCGTATATCCCTTCTATCCATTGAATGATATCGGGTTACTCATTACAGCGCATCTGCACAACACAAGCGCCGCCAAAAACAACGGGGTCACTCAAGCCGTTGTCACAGGTAAAGTGCTGAATGAGGATCAGAGACGATCACTTTTGTGGGATGTGGAGCGCGGCGCGCCATCGGAAATCACTACCCCCTACTGGCAGACTGACACCTGCATCGGCACCTGGCACTACGATCAAGGCATCTATGAACGGGGCGATTATAAAAGCGCCGGTACTGTCATCCGGATGCTCATTGATATCGTGAGCAAAGGCGGGAATCTGATGCTGAGTCTGCCCATTCGTGGAGACGGCACTTTAGATGAAAAAGAACTGAAAATCGCCAATGAAATCGCCCACTGGATGCAGACAAATCAGGAAGGCATCCATGATACGACTTATTGGAAAGTCTATGGTGAAGGGCCTCAGACTGAAAATAAATTACAAATCAACCGCCAGGGATTCAATGAAGGTCAAGGAAACCCCGCGACCGCAAAGGATATCCGCTATACCAAAAAATATAATCTGGTTTACGCGTTCACATTGGGGGTTCCAACCGAACCCACCGTGCTGAAATCCTTTGCCAACGAAAAAATCGACTCCATTTCATTACTGGGTTCCGATGAACCTGTTCAATATGAAATGGACAACGGTGTGCTGACGATCCAACCGCCGGAAAAAGCACCTTTTGACGAAGCCTTATGCTATAAGATCATGTTGAAAATGAAAAATTCAGGAATCAAAAACGAACTTCTTTCAGAACAGTCACAACCGGAACTCTCCCGGGCTCCACAAGGATTCGATGCTGAAAGACAAAATATCGAAAAAGGCAAACTGGAAACTGTCACCTATCCTTCCGGCACTGTCGGCAATGACCGCAAGGCTTTAGTCTATACGCCTTACGGTTATTCCACCGACAAGAAATACCCTGTGTTATATCTTCTGCACGGGATCGGCGGTGACGAACATGAATGGGAAAACGGCGGCAAAGCAAAGACGATCCTCGATAACCTATACGCCGATAAAAAACTCACCCCCATGATCGTGGTGCTTCCTAACGGAAGAGCCATGAAAGATGACCGGGCTGTCGGCAATGTGATGGCTCCGGATAAAGTACAGGCGTTCGCGACTTTTGAGAAGGATCTGCTCGATGATCTGATCCCGTTCATCGAAAGTCATTATTCTGTGCAGAAAGATCGTGAGAGCCGCGCCATCGCGGGTCTTTCCATGGGCGGCGGTCAATCTCTCAATTTTGGTCTGGGGCATTTGGATACCTTCGCGTGGGTCGGAGGTTTCTCCTCCGCTCCAAACACCAAAGAACCCAAACTGCTGGTTCCTGATCCGGAATCCGCCAAAAAACAATTAAAGCTGCTGTGGATATCATGCGGAGACAGAGATGGTCTGCTGGGCTTTAGTAAACGGACTCATGAGTACTTAGAAGAGCATAAGGTTCCTCATATTTATTATGTCGAACCCGGAGTGCATAATTTTGATGTCTGGAAAAACGATCTGTATCTATTTTCACAGATGCTCTTCAAATAGGATAAAATGGACACAACGACCGCAACGGGACAAGGATCTGTATCTCCAAAACAAGGCAACTACTGGGCTTTGCTCCCGATCGGTGTATTTGTGACCCTGTATCTCGGTCTGGGGATCTTATATGAATATGGTCTCCAGATCGAGATGGGGTTTTACAAGATCCCGATCGTAGTCATTTTCCTGTTCGCCCTGACGGTAGTCTGTCTGCAAAACAGAGGTCTTTCCTTTGATAAGAAACTGGAGATCATGGCCGGAGGCGTTGGGGATAAAAACATCCTCACGATGCTGCTCATCTTTCTGGCGGCAGGTGTGTTCGTAGGAGTTGTAGGAAGAAGCAGCGCGGAAAGTGTCGCCTACTTTGTCTTATCGGTCATCCCGGCTCAATATGCGGTCCTTGTGCTTTTCATCGTCAGCGCTTTTGTTTCCCTGGCAATGGGAACCAGTGTCGGCACCATCACCCTCATCGTCCCGGTCGCTGTCGCTGTGGCTAATACTGCTGGTTTCTCTCTTTCCCTTTGTATCGCTTGTGTCATCGGCGGCGCCATGTTCGGCGACAATTTATCCTTCATATCAGACACAACGATCGCCGCATGCAATGGTCAGGGATGCGACATGAAAGATAAATTCCGGGAAAACTTCGCGATCGCTCTCCCCGCGGCTCTCATTTCTTTGGTCATTATCGCTGCACTCACTCTGCAGCAGGACGTATCACATCTTATTGTAAAAGAATACAACATGATCCAGATGATCCCCTACATATTAGTTTTGGCCGGAGGGATCATTGGTCTCAATGTCTTTACGGTCTTATTCATCGGTATCGTCATCGGCTCGATCATTATGCTGGTTTCGGGAGCTACGATCCCCACAGAACTGCTGACAAATATGGGTGCAGGTGTTTCCGGCATGTTTGAAACTTCCATGGTCGCCATTCTGGTTTCCGCGATCTGCGCTCTGATCGCCAAAAATGGAGGATTCACCGCTCTGCTGGGACTTTTCCAGAAGTTCTTCAAAGGCAACAAAGGCGGTCAAATCGGCATGGGACTGCTGGTCGGAGCAATGGATATCGCTACCGCGAATAATACCGTTGCCATTGTGATGTCAAATCCGATCGCGAAAGAAATGTCGCATAATTATGGGATCTCCCCTCGAAAAACCGCCTCCATCCTGGACACATTTTCTTGTATTTTCCAAGGGGTCATTCCTTATGGCGCGCAGATGCTTGTAGCGATCTCTATCGCGGCTGACCTGGGATGCGACATATCCGCTTTCGAGATCATGCCTAAGCTGATTTATCCTTATATGCTTTTATTAAGCTCGCTATTCTTTATCTTCTTGATTTCAAAATCTAATCCAATAAACACAAATAAAATGTGAAAACAAAAACTAAAAATATAATTGCAGGATGCATTGTTGGGTTATTGATATGCTATGTTGTATTTTTTATAATAATACCATGTATATCAGAACAAAAATGGAAACGAATAGCCCTAGATAACGGTTCTATTTATGGAGTGATTCACCAAGGGTGTTTTCTTTTCGGAGTCTGCCTTCTTCATGAAGAGTGGCAAGAAGAAATACAAGGTATGACAAACTGGGATTCAATGGAGATCAATAAAAAAATATACAGCTATTATACTCAACTCTTGCACGAAGACCCAGGTATGGACATTATTTCAGAATCATACCAAAGAATATGCAAAAGAAATCCACGGATGGCAGGACATGATTATTTTTGTGATCATTGGGGTTCACCTGTATGTTTTATGCACATCAATAACACAGAACATACAAAATTGCATCCAAAACTTCAACCAAGAGGTAATGTGCCTTTGATTTATTGGTCTGTTGGGCCTAATAAAATAAATGAGTATGGCTATGGAGATGACTATCGAATCTGAGAATATCATTCATTTTTTATAGATTACTCCCGCCATGACAGACAGTCAGCACGAACACATTTTCAACTCCGTCCTCTTTTAGACATTTTGCCACTTCACTGCACGTTGCCCCTGTCGTCATTACGTCATCCACCACAATGGCTCTTTTGTAATCGCCTGGCCAGTCTTTCACGGCAAACGCGTTTTTTATATTTTTGATCCGCTCCTCGCGGTTCAGTGAAGCCTGTGCGGGAGTATTCACGATCCTGAAAATTTCTTTCACAGGGATATTGAGCGAACCAGACAATATCCGGGCCAGTCTCTCTGACTGGTTATAGCCTCTTTCTCGTCTTCGTTTTGGATGCAGAGGAACCGGCACGATCACATCCCAGTCTGCCGGATCCAAATATGTCTGAGCGGTTTCGATCAAAAGTTTTCCCAGCCAATGTTCAAACCAGACCTTGTGTGCGTATTTGTAATACAAGACCGCCTGATAAACATTTCCAATACTCAAAGAATTGGCTCTGGCCCAGTCAAAGTACGGCGGCATTTCCCGACATTGAGGGCACAAGGGTCGCTCGATCCCCTCAAAATTTCCAGTCAGCTGAACACCGCACACATAACAAAAAGGAACATCTATTTTCGTTCTATCCTGCCGGCACTTTTCACAGACATAACCATCTTCCCTGTATGCCGCGGTATTATTGCAAAACTGGCAA
>JAEEGG010022497.1_pt1 | contig 12398 bp, 5 predicted proteins | sample 9134161 | NCBI WGS metagenome assembly JAEEGG01 (sample SAMN16246543, study PRJNA631951) | gut metagenome | biome: gut microbiome; feature: rumen; material: CR-attached | host: Bos | place: Iran: Karaj | collected 2018-10
GATGTAAGAATACTATTATTCCAAATTCTGTGACCACCATAGGGCAATATGCTTTTGGTGGTATTGGTCTGACCACCATAACCATCCCTAGTAGTGTGACTTCTATCGATCATATGGCTTTCTGTGAGAATACAGAGTTTTCAGATGTTTACTGCAATGCAGAAAGTGTACCGAATACAGAAACTGATGCATTTTCGAGTGTTCAAATAGAACAAGTGACACTTCATGTTCCTGCTGGTAGTGTTGAGGCTTATAAGGCAGCATCGCCTTGGAAAGATTTTGGAACGATTTGTTCTAGTGTTACATCTTTGTTTGATGGCACGAATCTGTGGACGAGCTATGTGGCTCAGAAAGATTATGCAATTCCTGCAGGTTTGGAGGCTTATGTAATCTCCAGCCTTTCTGAAACATCAGCTGTAGCATCACAGATTGACTATATTCCTCAAGGAGTTCCTTTACTGCTGAAACGTAATGATGCTACCACAAACAGTTTCGATTTCGCAACAGGATCAGGTACGGCTCCGATAACGAACTTGCTAAAAGTATATAATATGGACAAGACTATTGCTAATCGCGAAGGCTATATCCTTTATAAAGATGAGTTTGTATTGGTGGATGAAGGTACGCTGCCTGCTGGCAAGGTGTTCCTGCCTCTTAATGGAGGAAATGCTGCAATGACCCGTGGTATCATGATAGAAGGCGAGGGTACGACAGGAATCCGGAACTTAGTATCAGATTCTGAGATATCTCATGGAGTGTGGTATGACTTACAAGGACGTAAGATTGACGGTAAGCCCATCAAGAAGGGCGTATATATCCTCAACGGACGTAAAGTGGTAGTGAAGTAATTAACGAAATAATATATAAGGTTATGAAACAGATATTCAGATATATTTCAGTTGTGGTCATGCTTTTTACCAGCATGGCGGTATCAGCGCAGAGCACGATTAAGGTGATGACGATAACTAACGGTACTGTAACAACTGACAAGAATAGTGCCTCGAAGAATGAGACGGTAACCATTACCGTAACTCCGAGTGAGGGCTATTATTTCCAGAAGGAGAATCTGGAAGTGGTGAAAACGGTGAATCCTGCAAGTACCCGTGGAGATGTTCCTATAGCTGGTCCTATTGTCGTTTCTGGCTCGGACCCTGCAGATTTGAGTGTTGCCAGATCCTATACTTTTACAGTACCTGATGATGGTTATGTATTTCAGGTATCAGCGACATTCACGGCTCGCTCTGCCATTACGGATGGTATGGTATCGCTCTCAGCATCCAACTTTACGTTTAATGGCTCAGATCAGAAACCAACGATAAGTGTGACTGGACTCACAGAAGGAACAGACTATACTGTATCCTTTGCAGAGAGTGCCTGGAAGGATGTTGGCTCTTATTCTGTCAGTGTCAGTGGAAAGAGCACCTACAAGGGCACTGTCACCATGACGTGGACGATTACAGCACCGGAGACACCATCTGTAGTGAACACCGATGAGTCTGTAACAGTAGACGGTCATGAGCTTTATGAGCCTTCGAAGGAAGTGACCGAGGCCATTAAGGAGACTATTGAGGCAGACATAGCCCTACCGCAGAAAGCTGAAGGTCGCGTAGAGGTGACGGAGGGCGGTGGCCTGAAGTTCTCGAAAGGTGAAGACCTCCTAGTGGGTTTGCTTGATATGAAGCTGAGGGATATTGTGAAGTTTATCTTTACAGGCCGCTTGTTTGGTGACAGTTCGAAACTGCGCCTGAAGAACGCATCTACCCGTGGAACACGAGCAGCAGGTGACATGGAACTGATTTCCGAAGCGGAGTATGAGGTGATCGAGGCTGGTGATCAGGTCGTGACTGTCAAGTTGGAGGAAGGTGAAGCTACTGTTGAAACCATCGCTATTACGGAGTCGGAAAAGACTCCTATAACCATTGGCAAGAGCGGCAAGGCTTCTTATTGTGGTGACAAGTCGCTCGACTTTAGTTTCTCTGATGAGGTGAAGGCTTATATCGCCACGGGCTTTGACAAGAATGAGGGTATCATCTGGCTGACTCGTGTAAAGGATGTTCCTGCAGGAGTTCCTGTATTAATCAAGGGCGATGCCGACAAGACCTATCAGGTACCTGTGACGGACAGCCAGAACTCTTACTATACGAATATGTTCGTTGGTAACACGAGTGGCGAGAAGATGGTGATTCAAGAGACTGATGGCGACATGGTGAACTATTACCTTAGTGGTGACGGCACCTTCAAGAGTGTGAATAAGACCGCGAACATTGGTAACAACAAGTGCTACCTGCAATTACCAAAAACGTTCGAAACCGCAGTGACTGGCGAAACTCAGAAGGTAAAGGTTGGTTCGATAGGTAAGGCATCATTCGCAGCTCCTGTAGACCTTGACTTCACAAATGTAGATGGTTTGAAAGCTTTCACGGCCACGGGCTATGATAAAAGTACTAAGACCATCTGGTTGACTCGTGTGATGAAGGTTCAGAAGGGTGAGGGTGTGCTGCTGAAGGGCGATGCAAAGGAATACGAGATTCCTTCTGTCGGCGTTCAGAGCAGTTATATGAATATGTTCGTAGGTAATACGAGTGGTGATGAGATTCAGGTTCAGGAGACATCTGAAGATGGCAGTCTGACGAACTATTACCTCAGTGGTAAAGACGGTTCGTTCGTGAGCGTGAACGGCTATGTGAACATCAAGAACAACAAGTGTTACTTGGCATTGCCGACCTCGATGGTAGCCGTTTCCTCGACCCGTAGTGCAGAGGATGATTACAAGTTCGAGGAGCCTGAGGTGATCAAGTTACCGATCGACTTCAAGAGCATCGGCACAGAAGATGACGGCACGACAGGCGTTAAAGAAGTGAAAAGTGGAGAAGCGAAAGGTGATAAGTGGTATACCCTCCAAGGCCAGCGTGTCGCTAAGCCTGGCAAGGGTATCTATATCCATAATGGAAAGGTGGTTCTTGTCAAGACAAGCGGCGAAGCCGAGCGGTGAGAAAATAACCTCTACACCTTAATTAAGTGACAAAAATCCCGAAATGCTTGGTCGTTTCGGGATTTTTGCTTATCTTTGCAGCGTTCAATCAAAAATTTAATTCACTATGGAGAATATCAAAGTAAAAGAAGCGAAAGAAAACGCATGTATGAGTGGTAAGTATTTGGATCCAAAAGCAGATCTGACTTTTAAGTTGGTGTTTGGCGAGCATCCTGATTTGGTGATGAGCTTGCTGAATGCGCTGTTGCCACTCGCCGATGACGGCCAGATTACCAGTGTGGAATACATGACGCCAGAGATGGTGCCAGAGAATCCTGGAAAGAAGGACAGTGTGGTCGATGTGCGTTGCATTGACGAAAAAGGGCGCCAGTTCATTGTTGAGATGCAGCTCTACTGGAACGAGTTCTTCCAGCAGCGGGTGCTTCTGAACGCCTCTAAGGTCGTGGTCAGGCAACTGAATAAGGGTGAGGACTACAACCTGATTCAGCCGGTGTATTGCCTGAACCTTGTGAATGACGTAGGCTTCGAGAGTGGTCCCGATGAGTTCTACCACGACTACGCCATTGTTAATGTGGAACATTCCGACCGCATCATCGAGGGTCTTCGATTTGTATTCGTGGAGTTGCCGAAGTTTAAGCCAAAGACAATAGCCGAGCGGAAGATGTCCGTTCTGTGGCTCCGTTTCCTGACAGAGATCAGTGGAAACACGGAGGATGCTCCTGCCGAATTGTTAGAGAATGAACTGACGAGCAAAGCTCTGAGCATTGTAGAGAAATCAGCGATGAGCGAGGCTCAGCTCTATGCCTACGAGAAATTCTGGATGGGTATCACTGACGAGAAGGGCTTCCTTGAGGCTCGCTACAACAAAGGTCGTGCCGAGGGTCGAGCAGAAGGTCGTGCAGAAGGCAAGGAAGAGGCTAATCGTGATAATGCCCGCAAGATGAAGGAGCTGGGTATGGCTGCCGATGTCATATCTCAAGTGACAGGTTTACAAGAAGAGGAAATACAGAATCTTTGATGTTATTCTGCTATAAAATATTCCCGAAATGCTTGGACGTTTCGGGATTATTGCTTATCTTTGCAACCTAGAATAGAAACTAAAAAACAAATAGGTATGAAACAAACAATTATTAGTGTGTTTGTTGCTCTTTTGGCAACTGTAACAGTTCAGGCCCAGCAGATTGCTGTGGTATCTGGTGATGAAACAACGATGTATCAGACATTGGCTGAGGCCATTGAAGGAGCAAAGTCTGGAAGTACTATCTATCTGCCAGGTGGTGGATTTCAGACAGGTAATATTAATATTTTGAAGAGACTCACTATTATAGGAATTGGTCATAAGGCAAATAGCGAGAATGTGGATGGTAATACAACACTTTCCGGAAATATAGGTTTTGGTAAAGATAGTGATGGTAGTGCCATAATGGGATGTTATATCTCGGGTGATGTAATTATAGGACAATCAGGCTCTTCAAGTGTTATTGTGAATAATGTACAAGTAAAACATTGCAATATCAATTCTATACAAATAAAGGACTCGCGATGTACAGGCACAATTATTAACCAGAATTATATACGTTCTTCATCTGATTGTGGAAATGCCTCTGTTGAATTTACGAATAATGTCATGAATCAATTATGCGGTGTTCGAGGCGGATTCGTAAAATATAATATTATTTTCCCAACTTCTACTGTTTCAAGTGCTCTATATTTTGTACAATCGTCGACTATTTGTTATAATATATTAGGAAAAACACAGGTGTCGTCGGGAGGTGATGTGTCAGACAACATGTTTCCTGGAGATTGGGGAGATAATTGTATAAATATGTCAAATAAAGATTGGAATGATGTTTTTAAGACTTATAACGGAGGAAAGATTTCTCCGACCTCTGATTTCAATTTTACTGAGGATTATCAAGAATACTCCAACATTGGCATTTATGGTGGTAACACAAAATTTAGTGACAGCGGCATGGCTCCTGTTCCCTTTATTGAATCAAAGGATATCCCTGACAAGACGGATGCTGCTGGTATGCTGAACATCAAGATTCGTGTAAAAGCAAGTGAGTAAGGTTATGAGAAGGACAAGTCTTTATCAGATACTGATATGTCTGCTGTGCCTTTCCCCTGTCTGGTCTCAGGCTCAGTCGCTGACCCAGTATGAATACTGGTTCGACGACAATTTCAGCGCCAGAAAGTCGGCAGGGTTAAGTGGCTATGAGGCAGACATTGATGTGGGCATTGATGCCAGCAGGCTGGGTAACGGACTGCACAAGTTGTGCCTTCGCGTCCAGCAATCCGACGGTATGTATTCTCCCATCACCACCCACTATTTCTTCAAGGCTCAGGTCTCAAATGGTGGTAAGTTGGAATACTGGTTTGATGGTAATAGGAAGAAGATCAACGCCGTTGATTGTCATATGTCGTCAGACGGCAAGGCATATCTCTATACGAAAGGTTTGGACTTAAATGCCATCACTCCTGGATATCACACCATGTATTATCGATTTGTCAATGACGACGGAACAACGAGCAGTGCAGTTTCGACGGCTTCTGTCATCGTTACTTCAAACCTCTCGAATGGTGGAAAGTTGGAATACTGGTTTGATGACAATAGGGAGAATGTCAGTACTGTTGACGGTAAGGTGGCCTCTTCTGGTGATGCGCTTATCTTTAACAGCGATCTCGACCTAAAGGATGTATCCCAAGGCATGCATCGTATGTATTATCGGCTTGTCGATACTAAAGGAAAACCAAACAGCGCCGTCTCCATGACCCCGGTTATGGTGAAGTCGAAGTACAATGTGGCAAATCCTGAGGCATTGACAGTGACTGAGCAAGCATATTGGTTTGATGATGAGGAACCTGAAGTCAGGATTGTGAGCGGTCCCAAGAATTCAAGGGATTTACCTTTAACGTTGGATGCTCGTAAATTGTCTGATGGAAAGCATACCCTGCACTTGCAATATGGTAACTCTGCTGATGTGTGGAATGGGCCAGTTGATTTCCCATTCACCAAAGAAAAGGTGGATCCTCCAATGATTGTAGCCAACTCCAGTGAGAAAGATGGTGAGGTGACATTAACATTTACTTCTATACCTTATGGACAGGTTTACACTATTGTCCGCAAATATCCAAGTGGTACGGAAAGGAAAGTGGAAGACATTAAAACCACCGAACACCCTACTGTCTTCAAATCCATTGACAAAGTAGGCCCTGGGACTTACACATATTATATAAAAGGTAAATATTTTGATGCAGATGGTGTAATCCAAGAAGTGCTTTCCAAGGAAATGAGCGTCACAGTAGATAATGTGTCAAGTGACGTAAAGCGAGGAACCATCAGTGGAAAAATAAAGAATGACGGAAGAACTGCAGGTCCTGGAGATGTTTTTCATGTCTACATAAATGGTGAAATGGCATCATCTCAATCAGAGTATGCATTTAATTATGATAAATCTGGAGGTTTCCGTATTGACAATGTTCCATACGGTACAGAAATAAAAATTGGTATAAAGCAAAATCATTACAAATTTGATGACCAAACAATAATTGTGAATGAATATACCACTAGTAAAACCATATACTTTGATGGCGGCAATTGGACTGACGAAGAAGAGGAAATACTTCCTGAAGATGATAACTATGACCTCGAACTGACACGGAAAATCCATATTACACAAAATGGGTTGGAGATTCCTGTGTATAATATGTCTAGTAAAATCTGGTCTGGCAATCTGATTGTGAAGGTGATAAGAAAAGCCCTAAAAGATAAGATAGACAAGAGTAGTGATGGGGAAGACCAGTCTGTATTGGATTATTTATATTATAACAAGGAGATTTTTTATACAACTATTGCTGATATGCCCGTAGAAATTCAAGGCTGTAGGAAGGGAAGTCAAGTAGTGGTGCTAGACATCAAAGATTTGCCAGACGCTGATAAAAACGAAGACTATTACGTGTATGTGTTCTCTAAAAAAAAGGGGGATGAAATGACGAAAATGCTACAAGAATCATATGACAAACTCAATCCTCAGGTTTTGGAGTTCAATCCATATGACTATGCGTCTGCTATTGAGAATGGGGCCAGATCGGTAATGGACGAATGCGTAGAGGTTATGAAAGTCTTGAAACAATTAGCGGATTGGGAAGATCCTTTTAAATTGGCATGGCAAAAATGCCCTGAACAAGCATGGAATCAACTTATAGAATACTATGATCTTAAGAAAAATGAAACTGATAAGAAATTGGTTGAAGATCAGTTTAATGTCATATTAAAATCGATGGGGCTAATGATGAATTGTTTCTATGGTCAGTTAAATCAAAATATAATAAAAGGATTAAAAGAAAATTCGGGCTACAATCCCGCAAAAAAAATAACAGGCCTCTATGAATCAATGAAAAAAGTCAAGGAAGCAGAAGGGAGTCATAAGTTTTTTGAGTTAGCTAAAATGGTGCTGAAATACTCTGTGGAAGGTGGCGCCGACCCTGTTTTAAATTGCTATAAAACCTACTTTGAGGTTGGTGAAGCTATGATTAAGGCCATTGAAGAGATGACATACGGCATGCATGACCATAACGTTTGGAGTAAACTCCATGAAGGACAAGGCGTTTACAAAATCAAGATACGCAAAGACACTCCCCCCAACAAAAGTAAAGAGTATTTTGCAGGTAGTCAGTTCTATGAAAAAACGGAGGATAATCGTTGCGTTACCCACGATGGACAAATACAATCAATAAGTATCAAATTGATTGATCCTCAAAACAAAGATGGCCTGATAAAAGAAGTTGAAGTCGATAATGTGGAACTTGTGGATGACGGTATTGTCATCAGAAATGTAAAATTCCCAGCCTATGAAGGCTTGGGGTATGAGGATGTTGAAGCCTTTATGATTATCGTTTGGAAGAACGGCCGTATCACTCACGTTCCCTTACTTGACAAGGATTTCGTGAAGTTAGAGAATTTTAACAGAGATAATAGTTCCAAACCGCTGACTATGACTGTGGAATTTCAATCTGGGTGCTATCTGCATGAAGAAGGTATACCAAATTATTTAACTTTTATAAAACCGGAAACATGGCTCGATTTTTAACGATAATAATTTCTTGTTGGGTGTTGGTGGTGTTAAAGGCCCAAGGTCAGGAGCTTACCTTCATTTCTTCTCTTGTGGAAGAAGGAATACGGCAACACCTCAATATTTCAGAAGGGGAACAGATTAGTTTCCAACAGTTGGACACAATTACCACGCTAAATCTTTCCAAGCGAGGTATTACCGACATCCACGACCTTATGCTGATGCCCAAGTTGCGCTCTCTGGACTTAAGCGACAATCAGGTGGACAACTTACGGCCGCTTGCTGTTCTTGATTCTTTGGAATGGGTTGATTTGAGTTATAATAACTTGAAGGGCATCAATGAGCTTTATTACTCTTCGGCCAAGAACTTGACTATCATTGTGTCATTCAATTACATAAGTGATTTCTCGTTATTCGCTTCACTCTCTACCTGCAATTTTACATTGGAAGGAACTGGGCTTCAGTATAGTGAGAACCCTCTCCGTTTCGAGGTTAATTCTTTATATTCAGATATCAATGAAGATGAGCAGCCTGTTGTAACCTATCGTGGCTATACGAACATGGCAGGCACCACTGATTTGAAATATGGCTCATCAACTGTATCTGCGCAGTTAGACGGAAACACCTATCAGGTGGCTCTTACCGAGGGGATTGCTGAAACAACTCAGGTAACCATCTCCAATGGCGAAGTAGGTGAAGAAACTTATGTGGTACCAGTTGTTTACTTTCAGGTTGAGCCAGGGCAGACCATTGTATTGGAGACTGGCCTGCCTGAGGATTATGAACTTTCATACGCCATTGCAACAGTTGGAAAGGTAGAGATCGTGGGCAATGTAATGCATTACACTGCTCCTGATAGAGTTCTACCTGATGTTATCAATTTCTGCTATTATAAAGACTATTCATTAAAAGGCTATTCCCGCTTTTATATCAATAGAGAAAAAGTCGCCTCAGAGCCTATCACCATCGGCAAGAGCGGTAAGGCCTCTTATTGTGGTGATAAGTCTCTCGACTTCAGTTTCTCTGATGAGGTGAAGGCTTATATCGCCACGGGCTTTGATAAGGATGAGGGTACGATCTGGTTGACGCGTGTGAAGGATGTGCCTGCTGGTGTGCCTGTATTGATCAAGGGCGAAGCCAACAAGACTTACGATGTCCCTGTGACGGACAGCCAGAACTCATATTATACGAATATGTTCGTGGGTAACACGAGTGGCGAGAAGATCCAGATACAGGAGACTGATGGCGATATGGTGAACTATTATCTCTCTGGCGATGGTACCTTCAAGAGTGTGAATAAGAGCGCGAACATCGGTAATAACAAGTGCTACCTGCAGTTGCCAGGCACGTTCGAAGCCGCAGCAACTGGTGCCGCTCAGACGGTAAAGATTGGTTCGATTGGCAAGGCTTCATTTGCCGCTCCTGTCGACCTTGACTTCACGAATGTATCAGGCTTGAAGGCCTTCACGGCTACAGGCTATGATAAGAGCACGAAGACGATCTGGCTGACGCGTGTGATGAAGGTCCAGAAGGGTGAGGGCGTATTGCTGAAGGGCGATCCCAATAGCTACGAGATACCTTCTGCCGCCGTTCAGAGCAGTTATGAGAATATGTTCGTAGGCAACACGAGTGGTAATGAAATTCAGGTTCTGGAGACATCCGAAGATGGCAGTCAGACGAATTACTACCTGAAAGGTGACGGTTCGTTCGTGAGTGTGAATGGCTATGTGAACATCAAGAACAACAAGTGTTACTTGGCATTGCCGACCTCGATGGTAGCCGTTTCCTCAACCCGTAGTGCAGAGGATGATTACAAGTTCGAGGAGCCTGAAGTGATCAAGTTACCCATCGACTTCAAGAGCATTGGCTCCGAAGGTGACGGCACGACGAGCATCAGAGAAGTGAAAAGTGGAGAAGCGAAGAGTGATGAGTGGTACACCCTCCAAGGCCAGCGTGTCGCTAAGCCTGGTAAGGGCCTCTACATCAGGAATGGTAAAAAGGTCGTGATAAAGTAACCTCCACACCTTATTAATATTAAAAATCCCGAAATGCTTGGCTGTTTCGGGATTTTTGTCTATATTTGCAGCAATAAAAGGAAAATGAAATGGGAAAGGACGAATACTTACAGATCAGGAAAGTGTTTCTTGCTATTTTTATATTATGGATAGTTCCTGTTCATAGAGGATATGCAATGATTACTCTTGAAGAAGCCAAAGCCAAAGCACAAAGTTTCCTCTCAAACAAGTCTATGACAAGAAGTATAGATGAAGGGTTAACTCTAGCTCAGGGCGATATCGGGTATTATGCATTTAATATAGGTAAAGATAATGGCTTTGTCATTGTAAGTAGCAACGAACGTACAAACGAGATAATCGGTTATTCACACCAAGGATCTTTTGACTTGAACTCAATGCCTATTGGGATGCGCCATTGGATGAAGTCTTATTCCCGTACGATTAGCAATCTTCCATCAAGTTCAAGACAAGTTGTGCATAAGCAGCGTGAGGCAGTTCCAACTTTGATTCAGACCTATTGGGATCAATCAGGAGTCTATGCCAGATATTGTCCGACCGTAAAAAATCCAGATGATCCCAATAGTCCAGAATATTCAACTCCGTCAGGTTGTGTTGCTACAGCAATGGCACAGATCATAAATTACTACCAATGGCCTAAAAGTCTGCCTGCATTGCCTGAATACACCACAAGTTCTCTTGGAATTTTCCGGCCTGCACTGCCTTCTGAATCTATAGACTACGACATCCTCCGTCCAAGGTATTTTTGGGATGATGACGATGAATCTGTCAATGAAATTAATAAATTGTTGATATATTGTGGTCAATCATGTCAGATGGATTACCGTCCAGATGGCTCTGGCGCAGGTTTTACAGTAGAGACAATGTCAAAATACTGGGGATATACTAAAAAGGCTCGTTCTGTCAACCGCTCATCTTATTCTACTGTGGATGCTTGGGAAGACGATATTTACAATGAAATCGCTGCAGGCCACCCTGTCCCTTATGCTGGAATGAATTATTTGGACGGACACCAGTTTATTTGTGATGGTTATGATGGTCATGGATTCTTTCATTTGAACTTTGGTTGGCAAGGGGCTGAAGGTTTTTTTGACCTGTCATTATGTGATGTTTATTATGCAGACAGCAATGAATATATCAGTGACAACGGCTATGTTTCTGAACAACGTGCTATTTTAGGTCTGATTCCAACAGAAACAGACGAAACGGGTGTTGAAATTGAATATGATACCCGTCAAAGCATTAATGGAGAGATACGTGTGAACAGTATTGAACCTATTGGAATAAGCCATGTACCATATTTCAGTATGGTCAAAATCAATGTTACAGGCCTGTCTGATATTGAACAATGTCAATTCTATGTTATTAGTGATGATGGCTTCGCTTCCAAGATGACGGTCTATCTAAAGAAAGACGAGACGCGTGATGTCTATGTTCATGTAAGATGTGTAAAAGAAGGAAGTAACCGAGTTATCATATCAAGTGATCAAGAAGGAACTCAGGTGCTTGCAGAGTCTTCATTTGAAGGTGTTATTTCAGATGAGCAGAACCAATTAAGTTCTCAGCTTGAATTCCCAGATATGGTAAATGGTGTTATTCCGAAAAACTATATAAAGGCGTGCGTAACGATAGTAAATAGCAATGACAAACGATTTGAAGATGATTATCGTGTTTTGTTGCTTATCAGTCACCCAGAGGACAAAATGAATCTTGAATATCGGGTCTATAATACAATTGTAAGTCTTGATCCTAATGAGCAAACGACTATTGAGGTAGTATTTGGCAATCTTAAAAATGCTCAGTATTTAGTCTCTACTTCCTACTGGAGTTCTGGAAGTCTTATGCTTGATAGCAAATCTTCTCAGTGGGTTCTTGTTAATGGCTCCTCTGATAACACGTCCCCTATCACCATCGGCAAGAGTGGCAAGGCTTCCTACTGTGGTGATAAGTCGCTCGACTTCAGTTTCTCTGATGAGGTGAAGGCCTATATCGCCACGGGCTTTGATAAGGATGAAGGCACGATCTGGTTGACACGTGTAAAGGACGTTCCTGCTGGTGTTCCTATTTTGATCAAAGGTGAGGCCGATAAGACTTACGATGTCCCTGTGACGGACAGCCAGAACTCTTACTATACGAATATGTTCGTGGGTAACACGAGTGGCGAGACTGTTCAGATCACTGAGACAGATGGTGTTTTTGTAAACTACTATCTCTCAGGCGACGGCACCTTCAAGAGTGTGAATAAGTCCGCAAACATCGGTAACAACAAGAGCTACCTGCAGTTGCCAGGCACATTTA
>JAEEGG010022499.1_pt1 | contig 12398 bp, 10 predicted proteins | sample 9134161 | NCBI WGS metagenome assembly JAEEGG01 (sample SAMN16246543, study PRJNA631951) | gut metagenome | biome: gut microbiome; feature: rumen; material: CR-attached | host: Bos | place: Iran: Karaj | collected 2018-10
CCCAGCTAATGATAAATTATTTGAGGCTGTAGTATTTATGGATGACATTTTAATGGGTAGAGGAACAGGTAAGACTAAGAAGGAAGCCCAACAAATGGCTGCCAAATCAGCACTTGAGAAGGAAGCGAGATAATGATAAAGAAATTGTTTTATGGAGGATATTTTGATTATTCAAAATTTATCTCTAATAACATTAATAAATTATCTTTAACAATTGTTGATGCGTTTGTTTTAACTAAAATATTAGATTTATATAAAGAAACTAATCATATCGACATTAAAAAATTAGGCGTATGTTGTGTTGATAAAAAGAATTTAGATAAATCATTAGCGAACCTAATAGATAGAAAATTTATTAATTTCTATTTAGAAAATGATGAGAATGGTGTTGCTAGTGAGGCTGTTTCTTTAGATGGTTTCTTTGAAAGAGTTGCTTATATTATTAACAATGAAACATATGACGATAATGATACATATATGATTGTTAATATCGTTCAAGAAGGATTAAATAAGCCTTTAACTGCTAAAGATTTAGAGCTTTTAACTAGTGTTATCAATGAGAATAGATTCAAAAGAGAAGATTTTGAGAATGCATTAGAAAAGCTTAAACAAACAAGAAGAGTAATAACTGTTAAATCATTATTGATTGAACTTGAAAACGAAAAGACAGGTATTATTAAAGAAGAAAAAGAAACACCATCTTTTGTTAAAGATTTTGTTAATCAATTAAAATAAATATGAATAAAAAAACATCAGATTTAATTTTAAATAATTTAAAAGAAATAATTATAAATCCTAAATGTGAGCTTGATTATAATAATGGATATGAGCTTTTAGTAGCAGTAATATTATCTGCTCAAACTAAAGATAAGAAGGTAAATGAAATAACAAAGGTATTATTTTCTAAATATAAAGATCCTAAATCATTAAAGGAAGCTAACATTGATGATGTTATTAATATTATTAAGCCACTAGGCTTAGCAAAGAATAAAGCATTTAATATTATTAACATGGCAAAGGATTTAAATGAGAAATATAATGATGTTGTTCCTAACAATTATGATGATTTAGTTAATCTAAGTGGAGTAGGAAGAAAAACAGCTAATGTTATATTAATAGAATTATTTAATATACCAGCATTTCCTGTTGATACTCATTTAATAAGAATGTCTCATATATTTGGATATTCTAAATCAGATAATCCTTTAATTGTTGAAAATGATTATAAAAAATATATAAAAGAAGAAGATTATAAATTAGCACATCATCTATTTTTATTATTTGGAAGATATCATTGTAATACAAATTTGATAAAAAAAGGAAATTGTCAAAATTGTAAAATGAAAACATATTGTAAAAAATCGGCTAGATAAGCCGTTTTTTATTTTTATCTGAAGGTAGGGTTTATTTTTAATTTTTTCTCAAATTGTTTTTTTATTAATAATAAAATGTCTATTTTATAATTTAAAAAAATTTGAGAGGTAATAAAATGAACATTTTTGAGAAAGAATTTAAAAGAAGAATCGAAAGAGAAATCAGTATTAAGGGTACTGGAGAAATAATAGGGAGTGAGCTTAAAAGAAGAAGACTTCAATCTAATGAAACATTAGAAACATTATCTGAAGATATTTGTTCAACATCATATTTATGTAAAATTGAGAGAAGCTCAATCAATCCTAATAAACAATATTTATATGAAATATGTAAGAAGCTAGATATACCTAAGAATCAATTAGATTATTTGATGGATTTAGGTGCTTTATTAAGAGAATCATTAAAATGCTTATTAAATAATGATGCTATAACAATAAATAAAATCGTATTAAATGGTATAGGCTTTGAAAATTATCGTTATCAATTACTTATCTTAATTAAGGATCTTATTAATAAAGATTATGTTAGAGTTAATGAATTAAGAAATGATTTGTTTAAATTAGTATCTACTATGCAGGATTATGACTTAATTGTTTTTGCGATAATAAATGCTTTTCAGGATTATTATGAAGGCTTTTACAAGGATGCAATAGAAGATGTTAAAGATGTGTTTAAAATTACAACTGATGTTACAGTTAGAATATTAGCAAATATAATTATTTATAAATCATGCTTAAAGCTTAATAGATGTGATTCAACATATTATTATATGAAGCTCAAAAATATTCTTATTGAGAATAATATGCATTCATTCTTGGAATATCATACATATTTATTTTTAATTAGTATGCTGAAAAATAATTGTTATAGCACATATGAAGAAATAAAACCTACAATTACAAATGAAGTTTATATCAATACATTAAATATTTTAGATAGCTTTTATAAAAAAGATTTTCTTACATTAAAATCAATTGATAAAGAAGCTTCTGTTTTCGCATCATTCATAAGAAGAATACATTTTAAGGATGATTATATTTTTGAGGATATAAGAAGCTTTAATTCTGAATATACAATTGATGATTATGATCCTCTAATAATTGAATATTTATTATGTCAAGACGATCAAGAAAGAATTGATTATATCAAGGATGTAGTATTTACTAGATTATCAATCACTAATGATGAATATCATAAACAATATTTTATGAATGAAATTATTCAATTGCCATGGCCCAATAAAGGTAAAAATATTAAAGCTATTTTTAATTATTTATATGGAGGTGGTATTTATGGTAACTTCACGATTTAAATTATTTTTAACAATAATTATTATTTTATTTTTATTATTAGTTAGTATTATTAATATTCATGCCGCCCCAACATTTAGATATGAATGGAATAATACTAAAATAGATATTCCTTTAGGTGAAACAGTAGATAAATATAAATATTATCCTAAAGCTATATTATTTAAAGATAATGTTGCGTTAGGTGATGCTCAAATTTCTTATGATACTGAAGGAGCTTGGCTTTATTATTTTAAAAATATTAATACAAACAAGCCAGGAGTATATAAGGTTTGGTATAAAGCATTTGAATCTAAATATTCTCCAGGAACCTGTATAAATTATAAAAGCTTAATTACATTTAATGTTATTGATGATGAACCTCCTAAACTGGATATTATTAATAAAAACATTAGTGTAAGAAGAGGAAGTAGTATTAGCTTAGATGATAACATAAATGTCATAGATAATTGTGAAGGTGTAAGATATGTTATTACAGCTGATATAGATTTTAATAAAATAGGTAATTATGAAGTAAAAGTTAGTGCGATAGATAAATCAGGAAATAGAGTAAGTGATAATTTTAATGTCACTGTTTATGAGACAGAAAAGCCTATTGTTTCATATTTAGGGAATGGTGTTATTAAGATTCCTTTAAATGGTGATTATAATATTAGAGAATATTTTAAGGCTACTGATGTAGTTGATGGTGATATTACTAATAAAATAATATTTCCTAGAGTTTATAATGATAGATTAGGATTTTTTGATTATGAATTAGAGGTTGAAAATAATTCAGGATTAAAAACTACATATCCTTTCCAGGTAGAAATAATAGATGATGTTGTTCCTCAAATTAATTTATCAACTCATAATGTTATATTAGATTATAAAGAAGATTTTAGTACATATGATTTTAGTAGATATGTTAGATCTATTACTGATAATAGTGAAATAAATTATGATAATTTAGAAATTAAGCATAACATAAAAAATAAGATTGGAAGTTATATTGTTAATTATTCATATAATGATGGTAATTTTATTGCGTATGAAACATTAGATGTTTCTTTAGTTTCTCATGATGCCCCAGTAATAGAAGTATCAGATATTTTAGTTAATACAAAAGAAAATGTAGATTTAATGAATTTTATTAGTGTTACTGATCCTTCAGATAAAAATATTTTATCTAGTGTAGTTATTGATGATAGTAATGTCACATATGAAAAGGAAGGAACATATTATGCTAGTGTATTTTGTATGAATTCTAGTGGCTTATCACAAGAAAAAAGATTTAAGATTGTTGTCGATAATGATAGCATTATTAATAGTGATAATTTAGTGTTATTTATCGTTATTGGTGTTTTAGGATTTTTACTTATTGCGGTTTTAGTATCAGGCTCGATAATATATATAAAAATCAGGAAAAGATTATTTAATTGATGCCCTTATTTTGATATAATATAAAACACATAGGAGATTGATACGATGAAGGGCTTTTTATATGGTCAAACTGAATATAATATTTTATCATCAGCTGTTAAATTAGATGACTATATTAATAAGGCTTCTTTAAATGGCTTTGATTATTTATCTATTACTGATAGATATATGTATGGCGTTTATAAATTTTATAATAAATGTAAAGCAAAAAACATTAAACCTATTATTGGATTAGAATATAGATATTTAAATTCATTATTAAGAGAAGACAATATTATTTTATATGCTAAAAATAATGAAGGCTTTAATGATTTAATTAAAATAAGTAATGAGGTTACTTTAAATAATCGTAATGATATTGATTTAATCATTGAAAATAAAAAGAATTTATTAATTATATTCCCATTTAATGATTCAATATTTGAAGAATATTATCAAAATGAGAATCTAGAATCATTAAAAAAGGAATTAAAGATATTAAATGATTGTGATGGATATATAGGTATTCCTTATACAAATAAAGATTATTTATATGATAGGTATTGTTATTTGGCTGATTTCTTAAATGAGAATGGATATAAATCATTACCTATTCATAAGATGGTTTATTTAGAACCAGAAGATTCTAAGGTTTATGAGGTTTTAACTGAAATAGATGGTAATAAGGTAACAATTAATCCTTTAGATGATTATTCATTTTTAGTTAATCCTGATAGTGATCCTAAATTAGATGAAATAATTAAGAACATTAATTTAAATATTTATAATAAAAAGATGGAACTACCTAAATTTAAGGATACTAAGGGAGTATCATCTTATGAATATTTACAAGCATTATGCTTTAAGGGATTAGAAAAAAGAAAAATAAATTATAAGAATTACGCAGATAGATTAAGGTATGAATTATCTGTCATTCACAAAATGAATTATGATGATTATTTTTTAATTGTCTGGGATTTTATTAGATATTCTAAAAAGAGTGGAATATTAGTTGGTCCTGGTAGAGGAAGTGCGGCTGGTTCTTTAGTTGCGTATACATTAGGTATTACTGATGTTGATCCATTAAAATATGATGTATTATTTGAAAGATTTTTAACTCCAGAACGTATTTCAATGCCAGATATTGATACAGATTTCCCTGATAAGGATAGAGATAAGGTTATTGAATATGTTAGAGATTTATATTCAAAGGATCATGTATGTAATATAACAACATTTAATACATTCCAAATTAAATCATCTATTAGAGATTTAGCTAAAATTATGAAATTTAAAGAAGATAAGCTAGATCAAATAATAGATATGACTGTTAGACTTGGATATGATGCGGTTATAAATGATTATAAGGATAGAGATCCTGAATTAGCTGAATTTGTTACTATCTGTAAGAAGCTTGAGAATTTACCTAGAAGTATAGGAACTCACGCTGCTGGTATTATCATTTCATCTAAATCACTATTAGATTTAGTGCCATTAAGAGATGGTATAAATAATGTATATCAATCAATGTATGAGGCAGCTGATTTAGAGGCTATTGGTTTATTAAAGATGGATTTCTTAGGATTAAGTAATTTATCATTTATAGATGATACAATTAAGATGATTCCTAATTTTAACCAAACAGATTTAAGAAATATTCCACTTGATGATTCTAATGTTTATAGAATGATTTCAAATGGAGATACATTTGGTGTATTCCAGCTTGAATCCGCAGGTATTAGAAAGACATTGATGAATTTAAAGCCATCATGTCTTGATGACTTGGTTGCGGTACTTGCTTTATTTAGACCAGGTCCTATGGATAATATTCCAACATATATTGCTCGTAAGCATGGTGAAAAATTTGAATATTTACATAAGGATTTAGAGCCTATCCTAAAGAACACTTATGGAATTATTGTTTATCAGGAACAAATAATGAAAATAGCTCAAGTGTTCGCTGGATATTCATTGAGTCAAGCTGATGTATTAAGAAAAGCTGTGTCTAAGAAAAATGAAGAAGCTTTATTAAAATCTAAAAATGATTTTATTAATAATTCTGTGAGAAGAGGATATAGTAGCGATATAGCAAATAGTATTTATGATTTAATATTAAAATTCGCTAATTATGGTTTTAATAAGAGCCATTCGGTAGCTTATGGTATTTTCGCATATCAAATGGCATGGCTTAAATATCATTATTTTAAAGAATTCATGACTACAATATTAAATAAATCTATTGGAGATAAGGTATCACTTGAAAAATATATCAGTTATGCGAAAAGTAGAAATCTTATAATTGATAGACCGAATATAAATATATCTGAATCTAGATATGTTATTAATAATGGAGTTATTTATATTCCTTTTAATCATATTTATTCTTTAGGTATTGTTTCTTCAAACAAGATAGTAGAAGAAAGAAATAATGGTTTATTTAAATCAATAGAGGATTTTAAAACAAGATGTCAATTCTTGTCTAAAAAGGATATTGAAGCATTAATATTTTCTGGTGCGTTAGATGTATTCAATAAAACTAAAAAAGATATGATTGAACAAACTAATGAAGAAGATATTATATTTAATAAGCATATGAAATTGATATCTAGTAATGTAGATTATGATTTTGATTATTTACAAAAACAAGAGCTTAATTATTTAGGATATAATTTTAGATATAATTTATTTGTTAATAAATTTGAAATTATTAGAGCTAATAATTTAACTGAAATAGCTAAATTAAGATTTAATGTTCCAGCAGGAATATTAGCTAGATTTAGTGATATTAATGAAATAAAAACTAAAAATAATGAGTTAATGTCATTAGGCGATATAGAAGATGATGTAAATAAATTAAAATATGTTATTTTCTCTAAGCAATATGTAAATTTAAAGACTAAGCCTAATAAAAATAATTTGTTTATTTTATATGGACAGCTTAAAAAAGATAATAAAAATGAAGATAGTTTTTATATCGATAGTATGAGAATGATTGAATAAAAAATCATTCTCTTTTTTATTGACAGTTTAATTTTAAGTGATATAATATAGTTGAACAGTTATTCAACTGTTTGATACAAAGGAGGCTTGTATTATGACTAAAATGGTTAGATTTAGTGGTATTGATTGTGCAAATTGTGCAGCTAAACTTGAAAAGAAATTAAATAAAATAAAAGGAGTAGAAGCAACAATCTCTTTCGTTTCTGGCAAGATGATGCTTGAGCTAAGTGATGAAGCTTTATTTGATCAGGTAATTGAATTATGCAAAAAAGAAGAACCTGATTTCGAATATAAAATGTAATTATGAATAAAAATAATAAAATTTTAATCATAAGATTAATAATAGCATTTCTATTTTGGATAGCTGGTATTGTTTTACAATTTGCTGTACCTTATAGCTTTAGTATTGAAATGGTTTATTTAAGCTTATTCATAGTAGCTTATTTAATTTCAGGATATGATATTTTATGGGGCGCTATAAAGCATATTATAAGTGGTGAATTGTTAGATGAATATTTTCTAATGTCCTTCGCTACTATAGGCGCTTTTGTCATTAGAGTATTTGGAGATATTGAATATCTAGAAGCAGTAGCTGTTATGATATTTTTCCAAATAGGAGAAGTGTTCCAAGGTATCGCTGTTGAGAAGAGTAAAAATGCGATTATGAATACAATGAATTTATCAGTAACTAAATGTACATTATTAAATGGTGATGTTGTTGATCCATATGATGTACAAATAGGTGATGTTATTGTTATAAAGCCAGGAGAGATGGTTCCAATCGATGGTATAGCAATGACAAGTGGTGTTATCAATCAAGCATCACTTACAGGTGAAGCAATTGATATAGATGTTAATGAAAATGATGTTATATTATCAGGTTCAATAAACACTACAGCGCCACTTAATATTAAAACTACTAAATTATATTCAGATTCAACTGCATCTAAGATTATTGATATGGTTGAAAATGCGACAATGAGAAAAGCTAAGAGTGAAAGATTTATTACTAAATTCGCAAGAATTTATACTCCAATTGTTGTTAGCTTTGCGTTATTGTTAGCATTATTACCTCCTACAATTATTGGTTTAATTGATTCATTTAGTGGAGATTTATATAGTAAATATATTTACGCAGCTTTAACTTGCTTAGTTGTTTCTTGTCCATGTGCACTTGTTGTTTCAGTACCATTAACATATTTTGCTGGAATAGGTGCGAATGCTAAGAAAAAGATTATTGTTAAGGGTGGTAATTATTTAGAAGATTTAGCTTTATGTGATACTATCATCATGGATAAAACTGGCACCTTAACTAAAGCTAAATTTGAGGTTGTTGAAATTATCGGTGATAATAAAGAAGAAATCATTAAGATAGCTAAAGGATTAGAAAAATATTCAACACATCCACTTGCCCTAGCAATTAATGAATATGAAGGTGATTCTTATGATTTTGAAATAGAAGAAACACCTGGATTTGGTATTGTTGGAATTAAAGATAATGATAAATATATTTGTGGATCTTTGAAATTGTTAAAAAGATTTAATATTGATGTAGATTCAATTGATTTAGCAGGTAGTATTTTATATATTGCTAAAAATAATGAATTTGTTGGAGCGATAAGACTTGAGGATACTCCAAAGGATGAAGCGAAAGAAAATATTTCTAAGCTTATTTCTATGGGTAAAAGAGTTATTGTTTTATCTGGTGATACAAAAAATAGTGTTGAGTCTTTATGCAATAAATTAGGAATAAAAGAATATTATTATTCTTTATTACCTGAAGATAAGGTTAGTAAGGCAGAAGAAATTATTAAATCAAAGGATACTGGGAAGGTATTATTTGTTGGTGATGGTATTAATGACGCTCCAGTACTTGCATTATCAGATATTGGTGTATCTATGGGTCAAATTGGTAGTGATTCAGCTATTGAAGCTTCAGATGTTGTTATTTTAAATGATAATTTAGATGCTTTACCTAACATGTTAAACATTAGTTATAAAACAAGAAGAATTGTTATTGAGAATATTATTTTCATAATAACAGTTAAAATTTTAATATTACTTTTATGTGCTATTTCTAATCTTCCAGCCCTAGAAGGATTTAAAATGCCTATGTGGGTTGCGATATTTGGAGATGTAGGTGTTTGTGTTATTGCAATACTTAATTCTATGAGGGCTTTAAGAGTCAAAAAATAGGCATTTAAAAGTGGCTAAATATATACCTCTTTCGGGAGGTATTTTTTATAAAAAATATAATTAAATTTTTATGAAAACATTATCATTGAATATTAAAAATTTTTTATGATATAATGTTTACGTATAAAAAGTCTTAATTTACGGAGGATTATTATAATTATGGCTAAGAAAATTGTTTCTGATTTAAATGTAAAGGGTAAGAAAGTTCTTATTAGAGTAGACTTCAACGTACCTATGAAGAATGGTGTTATTACTGATGACACTCGTGTACGTGCTGCATTACCTACAATTGAGTATGTTGTTAATAATGGTGGTAAAGCAATTGTTTTCTCTCACTTAGGACGTGTTAAGGTGGCTGAAGATATCGCAAAGAATGATATAGCTCCTGTTGCTAAGAGATTAGAAGAATTAATTAAGAAACCTGTAAAATTTGTTAATGCAACTCGTGGTAAGGAATTAGAGGATGCTGCTAACCAATTAAAGGAAGGCGAAATCTTAATGTTCCAAAACACTAGATATGAAGACTTCGATGTTAATGCTAACAAGGAAGTTAAGAAAGAATCAAAGAATGATGCAGAATTAGGTGCATATTGGGCTAGCCTAGGTGATGTATTTGTTAATGATGCATTCGGTACTGCTCACCGTGCTGCAGCTTCAAATGTTGGTATCGCTGCTAACGTTAAGGAAACAGCTGCTGGTTATTTATTAGAAAAGGAAATCAAGTTCATCGGTGGTGCTGTTGATAATCCTGTTAGACCTTACGTTGCTATCTTAGGTGGTTCTAAGGTTTCTGATAAGATTGGTGTTATTGAAGCTTTATTAAGCAAGGCTGATAAGGTTTTAGTTGGTGGAGCTATGATGTTCACATTCTTAAAGGCTGAAGGATACAATGTTGGTTCATCTCGTTGTGAAGAACAAGAATTCGTTGATTTAGCAAAGAACTTATTAGCTAAGGCAAATGGTAAGATTGTTTTACCAGTTGATGCTGTAGTTAATACTGCATTCGAGGATGTTCCTGGTGTTGCTAAAGATGTAGATAAATTTGATCAAGCTGATATGGGCTTAGACATTGGACCTAAGACATTAAAGTTATTTGAAAAGGAATTAGCTGGTGCTAAGACTGTTGTATGGAATGGACCTATGGGTGTATTCGAAATGAAGAACTATGCTGCTGGTACAGTTGGTGTTTGTGACTTATTAGCTAAGTTAACTAAGGAAGGTGCTGCTACAATTATCGGTGGTGGTGACTCTGCCGCTGCAGCTGAACAATTAGGATATGCTTCTAAGGTTTCTCACATTTCAACTGGTGGTGGAGCTTCATTAGAATATCTAGAAGGTAAGACTTTACCTGGTATTGCTTGCGTAGACGAGAAGTAAAAATTGAATATTTAAGGGAAGATTATAGAAAAGTATTATTGTTAAAATAGTATTGAAAGTAGAGGAAGATTTTATGAGAAGACCAATCTTAGCAGGCAACTGGAAAATGAATAAAACCAGAGATGAAGCTATTCATTTTGTATTAGGTGTTGATTATAAATTACCTAAAAATGGAGTAGACTGTATTATTTGTGCTCCTGCAATAATACTTCGTGATATTGTAAAGAGAGCCGATATTTTACAGGTTGGTGCCCAAAACATGAACGAAAATGATAAGGGTGCTTATACTGGTGAAATTTCTCCAATTATGTTAAAGGATACTGGCGTTAAGTATGTTATTATTGGACATAGTGAAAGACGTCAATATTATAATGAAACAGATAGTATTGTTAATGCTAAAATTAAAAAAGCATTAGAATATGATTTAAAGCCAATCGTTTGTGTTGGTGAGGATTTAAGTGAGCGCGAATCAAAGCTTACTAATAATGTCTTAGAAAGACAAATTACTAAAGCATTTGAGGGTGTTGAATTTGATGATCCTGAAAATGTTGTAGTTGCATATGAGCCAATTTGGGCTATCGGTACTGGTAAGACTGCATCAAGCGAACAAGCAGAAGATGCTTGTAAATATATTCGTGAAAAGCTTGCAGGATTATACGGCAAAGAAATTGCTGATAGAGTAAGAATTCTTTATGGTGGTTCTATGAAGCCAGATAATGTTGCTGAGCTTGTTGCTCAGCCAGATGTTGATGGTGGCTTAGTTGGTGGTGCATCACTTAATGAGGAAAGCTTTATTGCAATGAGTAAAGCATTTAAAGGTGAATAATTAACTGATAAATTGGGCTAGTTTAAACTAGTCCTTTTTTTCAATCCATCTTAGTGCTATAATTGTTTTGGTTAGGAGCTGATAAAATTGAAAAAATTTATTAATTTATATACAATATTAGGTTGTTCATTTTTATTCTTATTTATATTATTAATAATTTTATTAAATGTAGATAAGGCTGTAATAGCTGAATCTGGTAAAGAGGTTGTCTTATCTCATATCAATAATATAGTAAGCTATAAATATAATGAGAATGTTGATTTTATGAGTGATTTGTTATTTTATATAACATTCACTGTTGTTATATTTGAGGCTGGCTTAGGATTATATCAATTAATTAAAAAGAAGAGCTTATTTAAGGTAGACATAGAAATTATTATATTTGGTGTTTCATTAGTATTAATGGCAGCTATTTGGTTATTATTTGATTATGTATTGAAAATAAATGTAAGACCTACTCATGAGGATAAGGGCTCATTCCCATCAACTCATGTATTTATTACTACATATTTAGCTTTAGCAAGCCACGCATTTATTTGTTATAGATATGATAATAAATTTGCTAAATATGGTTCTTTATTATTAGCAATTATATTTATTACAGCTGTAACATGTGGTAGAGTAGCATCAGGTATGCATTATATTACAGATGTTACAGGTGGCTTATTCTTAGGCCTAACATTCTATTTTATTGTATTTGGTATTATTAAAAATTTTAAAATAAAGGATGAATAATATTAAAATATTTGGTATTAAAAAAACTTAAATTATTATATATGTTTTAAAGATTAAGTCCTTGAGGGTTTAATCTTTTTCTTTGTATGTCGGGCATGTTATATGTCTAGGGTGAAAGTCCCAAGAGAGGTAGTTGTCGCCAACTCGATAGCAACTTGCAAAGCGTAAACCAGTAATGG
>JAEEGG010022500.1_pt1 | contig 12398 bp, 8 predicted proteins | sample 9134161 | NCBI WGS metagenome assembly JAEEGG01 (sample SAMN16246543, study PRJNA631951) | gut metagenome | biome: gut microbiome; feature: rumen; material: CR-attached | host: Bos | place: Iran: Karaj | collected 2018-10
TCGCCCATTGTATTGGTAAGAGCCTCAGGCTTAAAAGCAACATCAACATTGGGCATTGTAGCATCATACTGCGTCATGCAGACATAGTAAAGCGGGAAAAATGATTTTCTTTCAAAGCCCGTGAAATCGGGATCAACAAATGTTCTTGTGATTTCTCTTGCTCTGTCGGGACGGAAATTGAAAAAGATAACAGAATCGTTCGCCTTAATGCTGTCAGTGTTATTGATAACTGTGGGCATTACAAATTCGTCTGTAAGGTACTTTCCGTCCTCATCTATGGTCTTATATGATTCTTTTACCGCATCAATTGCACTGTCGGCATGAATTCCTTCAGCATTAACCATAGCGTTATAAGCCTTGCCGACTCTGTCCCAGATATTGTCTCTGTCCATAGCGTAAAATCTGCCCATAACGGTAGCAATTTTACCTACGCCGATTTCCTTCATTTTAGCTTCTAGCTCTTCAAGATATTCAACGCCCGATGCAGGCGGAACATCTCTGCCGTCAAGCAAAGCGTGAACAAATACTTTTTCAAGTCCGTTTCTCTTTGCAAGCTCTAAAATACCGTAAAGATGGGTATTGTGAGAATGAACACCGCCATCGGATACAAGTCCTATCAGATGAAGCGAGGAATTATTCTTTTTACAGTTTTCTACCGCCTTAACAAGAGCATCATTTGTGAAAAAATCACCGTCCTGAATGGACTTTGTAATTCTTGTCAACTCCTGATAAACAACTCTGCCCGCTCCGATATTTGTGTGTCCTACCTCGGAGTTGCCCATCTGACCGTCCGGAAGTCCGACATCCATACCGGAAGCGCCGATATAGGTCATCGGATAGGAGGAAAAAATCTCATCGAGACGGGGTGTCTTTGCGGCTTTAATGGCATTGCCGTACTCTGACGGATTATTGCCGAAGCCGTCCATTATACATAAAACTACAGGTCTTTTCATAACCTCACCATCTGCTTATTTTGAAGCAGCCTTTACTATAATTGAGAAATCCTCAGCTTTGAGTGAAGCACCGCCGATAAGTCCGCCGTCAACATTAACCTTATCAACAAGCTCATCGGCATTCTTTGCGTTCATTGAGCCGCCGTACTGAATTGTAACTGTTTCTGCCACATCTGCACCGTATGCTTCTGCAATAGCTGCTCTGCAGAATCCGTTGCCCTCGTCAGCCTGATCTGCAGTTGCCGTAACGCCTGTTCCGATTGCCCAAACGGGTTCGTAAGCAATAATAATATTCTTAAGCTGATCCTTTGTAACATTTGTAAGAGCCATCTTTGTCTGATACTTAAGTAATGTCTCTGTATAACCGAGTTCTCTCTGTTCAAGAGTTTCGCCTACGCAAACGATAGCCTTAAGACCTGCGTTAACTGCAGCAAGTGTGCGAAGGTTAACAGTCTGGTCTGTCTCTGCGAAATACTGTCTTCTCTCAGAGTGACCGATTACAACATACTCAACGCCTGCTTCCTTAAGCATATCGGCTGAAATCTCGCCGGTATAAGCGCCAGATGCCTTGAAGTGCACGTTCTCAGCGCCGATTTTTATGTTCGAGCCCTTGGCTGCCTCAACAGCTGCGGGGATATCAATTGCAGGTACGCAAAGCACTACGTCGCAGTCAGCGTCTGCTACGAGAGGCTTCATAGCCTCGATAAGAGCCTTAGCCTGTGAAGGTGTGTTGTTCATTTTCCAGTTACCTGCGATAACTGCACGTCTGAGTTCTTTTTTCATAATTCAAATCTCCTTATCATAGTTTGAAGGCGAGTTAATAACTCACCTTCAATAGTTTATAAATTAAGCCTTTTCGTTGAGAGCTGCGATGCCGGGAAGCTCCTTGCCCTCAAGGTATTCGAGCGAAGCGCCGCCGCCGGTCGAAATGTGAGACATCTTGTCGGCAAAGCCGAGCTTCTGGATAGCAGCTGCTGAATCGCCGCCGCCTATAATTGAAATAGCTCCGCTCTCGGCAATAGCTGTTGCAACCGCAACAGTACCCGAAGCAAACTGCTCCCACTCGGAAACGCCCATAGGTCCGTTCCAGATAACGGTACCTGCGCCCTTAACTGCGTCAGCAAAAATCTTCTGGGTTTCAGGTCCGATATCAAGTCCCATCCAGCCGTCGGGGATATCGTCGGAATTAACTACCATAGCCTCAGTGTCAGGCTTGTATTCCTTACCAACCTTATTATCAACGGGAATAAGGAACTTAACGCCCTTCTCGGCAGCCTTGTCCATCATTTCCCTGGCAAGGTCAATCTTGTCCTCTTCAAGAAGAGAATTTCCGATGCTGTGGCCGAGAGCCTTCATGAAGGTATATGCCATACCGCCGCCGATGATAAGAGTGTCGCACTTATCAATAAGGTTGGTGATAACGCCGATCTTGTCGGAAACCTTTGCGCCGCCTAAGATAGCAACGAGAGGTCTCTTCGGATTTTCAAGCGCGCCGCCGATGAACTGAATTTCCTTCTGAATAAGGTAGCCGCACGCAGCGGGAAGATAATCGGCAACACCTGTTGTTGACGAGTGAGCTCTGTGAGCCGAGCCGAAAGCGTCGTTAACATAAAGCTCAGCAAGTGAAGCGAACTTCTTGGAAAGCTCGGGATCGTTCTTGGTCTCGCCGGGCTCAAAGCGTACGTTCTCAAGAAGGAGCACCTCGCCGTCCTTAAGCGAAGCCGCAAGTGCCTGAGCGCTCTCGCCTACTACGTCGTCAGCCATCTTGACTTCCTGACCGAGAAGCTCTGAAAGTCTTGCCGCTACAGGCTTCATTGAGAATTCGGGATTAACCTCGCCCTTCGGTCTGCCGAGGTGAGAGCAAAGGATAACCTTTGCGCCGTTGTCAATAAGATATTTGATTGTGGGAAGCGAAGCTACGATTCTCTTATCGCTTGTAATAACGCCGTCTTCCATCTTTACGTTGAAGTCGCAACGAACGAGGACCTTCTTGCCCTTAACGTCGAAATCTTCAACTGTCATCTTGTTTAATGCACTGCTCATAATTACTGTTCCTTTCATTTGCAGATTTTTACGTACAATATTGTATTACATTATTGCCGATTTTTCAAGTATCGCCATAGGACAACCTGAGCCGAAAATGCCTGAAATTTATAGGCATATTGCACAAGTTATCATATTCTGTACACCGAATTGATGTCCTCAACGCGATCGAGCAAAAGCTTTTTAAGCTCAGGAGGAGATTTGACCTCAATACTCTTACCAAACTGCATTATCCACGACACAAGTCCGTCGTTGACAGCAATATCAACGCTTATCTTAAACTTATCGTCGTTATGCTTTCTGATACTTATACCGTCTCCGAAACGGTCAAGTATATTCTCGATAATAGAATTGTCGCACACAAGTTCAACCGTCTGCGACTCGCCGGCAAACATATTGAAATGCTTGTTGACATAATCCGCCGAGTCGAATGAAATCTTATAATCGGAAACGTCTGCAAAACTGATACGCGGAGTATCGTTGAGAATATCAACCGACTTTATGCGGTCAACTCGTGTAACCATAAGGTTGGAATAGTTGCGGTTGTTGCCGATAAGATAGTAGTGGTCGTTCGACCAGATTAGCGCATAAGGACTGATAGTATGGCGCTTTTCCTCATACTCCGCCCTGTTGGAATCGGCAATCTTACGCTTGCGGTAAACAATCTCAACCTGACGGTTCGACTGAATTGCCGTGTCAAGCTTATCGATAGTGTAATAAATCTTCTCGTTCGAGGTTTTAAGCCGTGAATCGACATAAACCTGCTTTTTTATCTTATCGGCCTGATATATGCTGGCAAGCGAATAAATCTTGGTAAGAAGCTGTCTAGTCTTTTTCTTGGAAATAAAGTTTGCAGCCTGAACAGCGTCGCACAAAAGACGTACTTCGGCAAGCTCAAAGTCACGGGCACCGATATAATAACCGCTCTTGGGTGTCTTGGTTTTGAGTATATCGTAGCCGTATTCCTTGAGTATCGAAATATCACGGTAAACCGATTTTCTCTCGCAGTCTATTCCCCTGTTTTTGAGATAAAGAATCAGTTCCTCTGCGTCTAAGGGGTGCTGCTCGTCACTGTTTTCAAGCAAATCCTTAAGCAAAAACAGAATTTTCAGCTTCTGATTATACTGATTAGCCATTGATTATACCTCACAGTTTAAGCTTTGAGTTAATCGCCTTTATAACTTCCTCTTCGATTTTCAGTTCCTTACGGTCATAGGTGTAAATACCGTTGAGCTCGTTCTCAACGTCACAAACCTGAGTATAAATCGTACCGCAAAGTCCCTTATCGATAAGGGGAAGTATCTGCTTAACAAACAGCTTTTTATAGGCGTTCGTAAGCGTGGTCTTATTCTTAAATTTAAGATACATACCGAAGGATTTATTATCGGTCCAACAATGGTTTGAAACTCTGTTCTGATAACCGCCGAACTCGGTTATAACAAATGCGCGTCTGCTGTCAAGCTTAGGCATTTTAATCGGCACAACGTATTTATGCATGCTCTTGATATCTCCGCCGCCCTGGTCGTACCAGCCGCTTGCGTGGTCAACCACACGCGAGGAGTCTAGATTCTTCACGTATTTGCAAATTTTAACGGCGTCAAACTGTCCCCAGCCTTCATTGAAGGGAACCCAGCAATAGATTGAAACAACGTTATAAAGCTGGTCAATCATCTCGGCAAGCTCGCGCTTGTAATCGTCGCGCGCTTCCTTCTTTTCGCGTTTGAATCTGCTGTATTTGGTATCCTTAACCGTAATATTAAGGTTGGGAAGAACTCCCGCGTAAAAGTCGCCGATATAAGCTCCGCCGCTCATCATATCCTGCCAGACTATCATACCGAGTCTGTCACAGTGATAATACCAGCGCATAGGCTCTATCTTAATATGTTTACGAAGCATATTGAAGCCCAGACGCTTCATTTCCTCGATATCGAATATCATAGCCTCGTCCGTAGGGGCAGTAAGCCCGCCGTCGGGCCAGTAACCCTGATCGAGAAGTCCGCGCTGGAAATAAGGCTCGTTATTGAGGAAAAGACGCATTACTCCGAATTTATCCTTTGCTATATTGAACTTTCTCATACCGAAATAGCTCTTGACTTTGTCAGCCAACTTTCCGTCCTTGTAGAGTTCAAGAATTACGTTATAGAGATTGGGCTCTTCAGGACTCCAGAGCTTGAAATCCTTGCCCATATCAACGGTTTCGTCAAGCGATATTTCCTCGGAAAAGACCTGAGTATCGCCGTCAAAGATTTTAAGAATATACGCGTCAAACTCTTCAACGGTAAGCTTGGATTTTATATTCACAGTACCATTATCGATATCGGGCAGAAGCTTAAACGATTCAATTCTCGCCTCGCTGACGCCTTCAAGCCAGACCGTCTGCCAGATACCTGAGGTTGCCGTGTACCAGAAGCCATGAGGGTGATTGTCCTGCTTGCCTCTCTGCTGCCAACCGGATTCCGTCGGGTCGTAAACACAGACGTTTACGGTGTTTTCACCGTCAACGAGATAATCTGTTATATCAAAGCCGAACGCGCAGTAGCCGCCGGTATGATTGCCGACCTGTTCTTTGTTGACGTAAACCTTGCACTGCCAGTCAACGGCCTCAAAATGAAGAATGATTCTCTTACCCTTCAACGCTTCGTTAACGGTAAACTTCTTTTCGTACCAGAGCCTGTCCGAAGGTCTCAGAGGCTTTTCAACGCCCGAAAGAAGAGATTCAATTGCGAAGGGAACAATGATTTTGTCAGGGTAATCCGAAACCCATTTCTCCCCTCTTGTCGCTATATGATAATTCCACTCACCGTTCAGACATTGCCAGCAATCACGCTCAAACTGCGGATGTGGGTGATCCGATAACGGCATAGTTAAATCAACGCTGTCAGTCCATAAACTTTTCATATTTCAACCTCCTAACCGTATTATATTTATTTTATAACAATTAATGGAATTTGTCTATTGAATTTTGATTATTGTTTTGATATAATATCAACAAATTTGCGCCTGTGGCGGAATTGGCAGAATCGTTGGCGAGCGCCGCCTGCGGCGGATAAAGCGAGTCAAGGATGCGCAGCGGTCGAAATCTGTCGGTGCACCAAGCCGAAACAGATTTCGGGAACCCCAAGAAGCGCGACATTAAATAAATATGCGGGTATGGTGGAATTGGCAGAATCGTTGGTGAGCGCCGCCTGCGGCGGATAAAGCGAGCCAAGGATGCGCAGCGGTCGAAATCTGTCGGCGCTCCAAGCCGAAACAGATTTCGGGAACCGCAAGATGCGCGACCTAAAATAAATCTGCGCCTGTGGTGGAATTGGCAGACACGCAAGATTTAGGATCTTGTACGTAAGTGTGCAGGTTCAAGTCCTGTCAGGCGCACCACAAAATAAGGGCTACCGTTGGTAGTCCTTTTTTTCTGTATTATTTAAGACTTGAACCTGCATTTGTCCATCTTTTGCGCAGCAAAAGGGACATATAATTGTTGCCCGCTGACAGCGAGCGCAGCGTGGCTGTCAGGTCCTGTCAGGCGCACCAAAAAAAAGAGATAACCTTTTCGGTTATCTCTTTATATTATTTTCAGTTATTACATGCAGGTATAGCCGCCGTCGATAGCGAGGTTTGTACCCGTAACGTAGCTTGATGCCTTAGATGCGAAGAACAGAGCAGCTGTATCAAGCTCGCCTTCCTCGCCGTATCTTTCCATGGGAATCATGGTCTTTGCATTCTGCTGGAAGAAATCGCTGTTAAGAGTGTCTCTTGTAAGGTCGGTATAGAAATAACCGGGGCAGATTGAGTTAACGGTGATGTTATGAATTCCCCACTCAGCCGCAAGCGCTCTTGTAAGGTTAACAACGCCGCCCTTAGCTGCGTGGTAAGGTGCTGAGCCTGCAATCTTGTTACCGACAAGGCCGTACATTGAAGCTATATTAATGATTCTGCCGTACTTCGCGGGAATCATAGCCTTCTTGGCAACTGCTCTTGCAACTCTGAATGAGCCGAAGAGGTCAATGTTAAACTCGTCGCCGAACTGCTCGTCTGTGATGTCCTCGGCGGGAGCAACAGCGCCGGTGCCTGCATTGTTAATAAGAATATCAATTCTTCCGAAACGCTCAAGTGCCTTGTCAACAACGTCGTTAACGTTGTCGGTGTCGGTAATATCGCAACGAAGGGCAAGTGTCTCAACGCCGAACGTATCGCTGATTTCCTTGCAAACCGCATCAAGCTTGTCCTGTCTGCGTGCGATGGCAACGATATTACAGCCCTGATTTGCAAGCGCCTTCGCCATCTGTACGCCGAGTCCGCCCGAGCATCCCGTTACAAGGGCAACCTGTCCCTTTAAGTCAAAATAATTCTTCATTTCTTTTCTCCTTTGAGTTATTACCCCTGGTCTTTTGGGGATTGTTAATATTATAACAATGTTTTCAGTTTAAGTCAACCGAATTATTATAATACCGGCCCGCAATTATTACGGACCGGTAAGAATTTTAATGCAAAGCATTTTGCAGAAGCTAAACTATTATTTGATTTTCCAACCCTCGTGGTCGGTATGAAGCAGATGATGAGATTTTTCACCTAACGGCGCCGAAAGGTATTCGCTGTAAAGTTTCTGTACCGAGGGGTTTTCATGCGAGAAGCGAAGTTTACTGTCAGCGTCAAGTTTATGCAGAAGCTCGCCTCTGTATTCAAAGGAGTCATAAGGATGAATCGGCTGACCGCCGCCGCCTGCGCAACCGCCGGGACAGGCCATAATCTCAACAAAATCGTACTCGGCTTCTCCGTTTTTGATCGTTTCGATAAGACTGCGTGTATTGTTAAGACCGCTTGCTATCGCGCAGCGAACCTTAGCACCGCCAAAGTCAAATTCCGCCTCATTCCAGCCCTTGTGATATCCTCTGACAGCCTTAAAAGCGTCTGCATCGGGGTTACTGCCCGTTGCAAGGAAATATGCCGAACGCAGAGCAGCCTCCATTACGCCGCCCGTCGTGCCGAAGATTACAGCGGCGCCCGTACCGTCACTGAGCGGATCGTCAAGAGGCTTGTCTTCAAGTGTATAGACGTTTATGCTTGCCGCCTTTATCATCTTGACAAGCTCACGGGTGGTCAGAACGATATCGACATCCCTGCCTCTTTCATCCGAGCCCATATTCTCATACGCTGCCTCCGCTTTCTTTGCTACGCAGGGCATAATCGAAACGCTGACTATATCCTTTGGATCTTTACCTATTCTCTCGGCAAAGAAGCTCTTAACAACTGCGCCGAACATCTGCTGCGGGCTCTTTGCGGTTGAAAGCTGAGGCACAAGCTCGGGATACTGAGTTCTCATAAAGCGAACCCAGCCGGGACAGCAGGACGTGAACATCGGGAAGGTATTGTTTTCCCTGTCCGAGAAGCGCTTTAAGAATTCGCTTCCCTCCTCCATTATCGTAAGGTCTGCTGAGAAATTGGTATCAAATACATAGTCGAAGCCGAGCTGACGCAGAGCCTCGCCCATTCTGCCTATAGTCGCTTTTTCGGGGGCAAGACCGAGTTCTTCGCCCCAGGCGGCTCTGACGGCAGGCGCAACCTGAACTATCTTTATCTTATCCTTATCGGCAAGTGCCTTATAAAGAGTGTTCTTGTCGTCTCTTTCGTGAAGCGCGCCGACGGGACAATGTGTTATGCACTGACCGCAAAGCGAGCAGTCCGCCTTGTCAATTTCAAGTCCGCCCTTAACGTCAACGGTAGTTCTTGCGCCGGTTCCGCATACATCCCAGACACCGAGTGCCTGAACCTTATCGCAAATCTGAATGCAGCGCATACACTTGATGCACTTTTCATTGTCCCTGATAAGCGGGAATTCGCGGTTCCACTTGATTCTTCTTATTTTCTTTTTATAAACGTCGGTTGAAAGACCGAATTCCTCGGCAAGTGACTGAAGCTGACAGTTACCGCATCTTGAGCAGGTAGCGCAGGAATAGTCGTGTTCCGAAAGAATAAGCTCAAGCGTTGACTTTCTGGCAGCCATAACCTTCGGAGAATTGGTGTAAATCACCATACCCTCTTCAACCGTGTTGTTGCACGCCGCCGCAAGGCGCTCCATACCTTCAATTTCAACTACACATATACGGCAGGCACCGATTTCGTTAATATCCTTCAGGAAGCACAGCGTAGGAATAAGAATTCCGTTCTGCAACGCGGCATCAAGGATCGTAGTTCCCTCTTTTACGGAAATGCTTTTACCGTTAACAGTTACATTTACCATTTGTGTGTCCTACCTCCTCTGAAGCAGCCGTAGCCGAAATGGTCGCAGCGCAGACAGCGGTTTGCCTCCTGCATTGCCTCCTTATCGCTCATACCGTACTCGAAGGGCTCGAAATTGTTATTTCTTTCGCCCGCTTCCTTCTCTCTCATATTTACTCTGCCGCAGGGCTGACGGTCATAGACACGCGCCTTCGGAACGTCAACACCGCTTTCGATAATATGGTTAAAGCCAAGATATTCATCGATATTTGCAGCTGCAGCCTTGCCCGCCGCAATCGCCTTGATTACTGTTGCGGGACCGGTTGCGCAGTCGCCGCCCGAGAAAACGCCGTCCATACCGACTATCATCGCAAATCCGTCTGCGTCAATCTGATCCCATTTCATAGGCAGTCCGTACTCGGCAAAGCGGTCGCTGTCAATTGCCTGACCGACGGCAACAACGAGTATATCGCATTCAATCAGCGTTTCATTCTCGCCGAGATCCTTAGGCGCGGGTCTGCCACGCTTGAATTCGCCGATCATCTGACGGTTAACCCAAAGGCCCCTGAGTTTGCCGTTCTCGTCCTTTTCAATTCTCGTCGGAGCAACAAGCTCGAGTATCTCGGCTCCCTCTGCCTGAGCGCCGAAAATCTCCTCCTCAAGCGCTGTCATATCGGCAATTCTGCGTCTGTAAACAACGCTTACCTTATCCGCACCTGCTCTGACAGCGGTTCGGGTGCAGTCCATCGCAACGTTGCCGCCGCCGATAACGACAACCTTCTTGCCCTTATAGTCGGGATATTCGCCGTCACCGATGGCTTTAAGTATCTCAACGGCGGAAATTACACCATCGGCATCCTCGTTTTCAAGACCTATTTTCTTATCCTTGTGTGCGCCGATTGCTATGTAGAGAGCGTCATAATCCTCAGCAAGCTTTTTAAGCTCGTCGGGAGAATCAATCCTCGTGTTAAGCTTAACCTCAACGCCCGTCGAAAGTATGCAGTCAATATCGTTCTGCAGTCTCTCGCGCGGAAGTCTGTAATTGGGAATACCGTAGCGAAGCATACCGCCGAGGTGCTTTTTCTCCTCAAAAACGGTGGTCTGATGGCCCATAAGCTGAAGATAGTAAGCGCAGGTAAGTCCGCTCGGGCCGCCGCCGATAATCGCTATTCTCTTGCCCGTCGGCTCCATACATTCGGGAGCCGGAACCTCGCCCGCCTTATCGCAGACGTAACGCTTTATACCCCTGATATTTACGGGGTCATCTATCATCTGACGTCTGCAGTAGTTCTCGCACGGATGCTCACAGATAAGTCCGCAGGCGACCGGGAAAGGATTGTCCTTTCTAATCTGTCTTACCGCGTCCTCAGGTCTGCCCGCTGCAGCAAGAGCTATATAACCGGGAATATCAACGTTTGCGGGACATCTTGTAACACACGGAACGGGTCGGTCAAACTGACACATACATTTGCCGCTTTTAATGTGCTGTTCAAAGTCCTCACGGAAACCTCTTACGCTGACAAGAACCATATTCGCCGCCTCATAACCGATAGCGCAGTCGGCTGTCAGATAAATGGATTCCGCCGTCTTTTCAATAAGGTCAACAGTACTCATATCAGCCTCGCCGTCAAGCACGCTTTCGATAAGTGTTGCAAGCTGACCGAGACCGACTCGGCAGGGCGTACATTTGCCGCACGACTGTGAATGACACAGCCTAACAAAGCCCAATGCAACGTCAATGGGACAGGAATTGGTTGAAACGGCGTTGACACGGCTGCCTAATTCCTCATAGAGCCTGTCAACGGTTGCTTCAACCTTTGAAACAGTTTGAATTTTCTGTCTTGCCATAAAGCAAAAATTCCTTTCTTTTTAATAATTTAATTATAAAAAAATAGTAATATAAAGTCAATGATATTTATGTTTTTCAGCCAAATATTTCATCTTTTATTCTTGCTCAATTAGTTAATAATAGAAATGCAAGGCAAAGTGTAAACGTAGCAGTACGAAAGCTATGCGTTTACGCCGTGCAATATCAAAGAAACGAGGTGTTTACAGTGGCAGCAAAGAAGAAAAATGCGAAGGAAGCTCTCAACCGTTTCAAGATGGAAGCGGCTACCGAGGTCGGCGTTAATCTTAAGCAGGGATACAACGGAGACCTTACAGCAAAGCAGGCAGGTTCCGTCGGCGGTCAGATGGTAAAAAAGATGATCAAGGCATACGAAGACGGCATGAAATAACCTTTATATCTTTACAAAAAGCAGCTTACCGGACATTCGGCAGGCTGCTTTATAATTAAAATGTAAACAATATATAATAATTTGTGAATTTGTACTTGTATAATGGCAAAAAATGTTGTAAAATATTTGAGTTACGGTTTATCCGAAATACATTGTTAAAGGATTGATAAAGCTTTATGGAAAACAAACAGGAAAAAACTGCAGCTGAGCTTTACAGAGAGGAACGCAAGCAGAGAATGGCTAAAGCAGCCAAAAAGAATGCTAAAAAGAGTCCTCAGTTACATAAGGTTGGCAAGATATTCGGTAAGTGCTTGCTCGTTGTTATTATTGCAGCGCTCTGCCTTAGTATCGTTTATGCCTGCCTGAGCTTCACGGGCGTTTTACAGAGAAACGTTCTCTCAGCTCTCAAGCTCGGTAACAAGAGAGTTTCCGTTGCGGAATATAACTATTACTATCTGAGTATGTTCAATCAGTATTACTCATACGCTGCGCAGTATGAAAACTATTACGGTGCAGGTTCAGGTAAAGCATATACGGGATTTGATTATACCGTTTCCCCTTCCCAGCAGTCATACAGCGGTGAAGTTGAAGGTGTTGAAAACCCGACATGGGCTGATTACTTCAAGTCAATGGCTACTCAGCAGATTCAGATTATCCACGCTTATTCCGATTACGGTCGTGCAGCCGGCTTAACTCTGACTGAAGAACAGCAGGAAGAGATTAACACCGCGATGGAAGATTACCGTTCAAAGGCGAAGAGCAGCGATTATTCGCTTAACCGCTATCTTGACGCAGTTTGCGGAAAGGGCGTAAACGAAAAGCTTCTCTTAACTATTCTTGAGAACACATATATCGCACAGTCTTATGACGAAAAGCTTACCAAGGACAATGCAAACTCTATCACCGATGAACAGATTGCAAAAGAGTTCGAAGATAACAAGAAGAATTACAC
>JAEEGG010022503.1_pt1 | contig 12397 bp, 12 predicted proteins | sample 9134161 | NCBI WGS metagenome assembly JAEEGG01 (sample SAMN16246543, study PRJNA631951) | gut metagenome | biome: gut microbiome; feature: rumen; material: CR-attached | host: Bos | place: Iran: Karaj | collected 2018-10
CCGCCCTATGGCATCCTCGATCTTTGGAGATGTATACAGACGATCTGCAGGAAGGTTTCGCACGAAAGGTGTATGCTCCATTTCAAAAAAGTGTTCGTACATCAATCCTCACCTGCCTTTCCATAATCCCCGAAAGACAGGGCGCTTGCAGCAGCCTTATGCTCTGCTTTATATCTCTTTTCCAGTGCATCAAGAAACCTCGATGTCTCCGGCAGCATATCAGTCATTCCTGCCGGGCGTTCCACTGCTTTATCAGCAAAGGCCCCGATCCTTATCGGATGCGCCTTGATCTCATCCATCTTCCCATGTCTTACGGCTATCGTCTCCATGTTCAGCGGATCATATGCGATCTCCACATCCATACCCGCAAGTGCAGCGCTCGCTTCATACATCTTACCCGCATAACTGAAACAACCTGATTTGTCGATCGTTCTTTTTTCATGGTGCGTGAATGCTTCTGACACTGTTTTCACATCCAGGAACTTCTGTCTGCGCTCATCCCTGAGCCATTCCATCTCCGGACTGATACCTGCCGGCGGTATCTCCACGCCCTGGGCTTCATAATACTCCTTGAGTCCGGAATGCGCTTTCTTCTGATAATCCTGCTCAAGGAAGATCTTCCACTTCTCATTGAGTTCGGAGAGGCTGTGTACATGCGCTGCCTGTATCTCTGCGATAAAGCGATCTACTGATTTATGGTACACCTCGATCTTCCCTTTTGCCTGGCATGCATACGGCTTCGCATGCAGGATGCGGATCCCCAGCCTTGCACAGCTCTCACGCAGCTGCCTGCTGATGTACTGTTTCCCATTATCAAGGTACGAGCAATCCCATACGCCGATCTTCAGTACAGCCTTATGGAATGTATCCTCCACGATATCTGCACGCTGGTTATCATAAAACTCTGCCTGCACGATGAGCCGGGAATGATCATCGATCAGTGAAGAAAGATATGTCCTGATCTTCTTCCCTTCTTTCGTCACGATAACAGGACCGTATTTTATATCGCCCTGCAGCAGTTCCAGTCTGTGTGCACGGCAGAAACGGCGTGATGATGTCTCCCTTGCTTCTGCAAAACGCTTCATCTGCTTTATGCCAAGCCCTGCCTGATACAGATATCTCTGAAGCGTTGACGGGCGTATCACCCCCGGCGCTGCAAATCCTTCTGTTTCCAGTATCAGGATGATCTGCCGCACGCTGCGTTTGGGGACCTCTCGTTTCAGCTGTATCGCTTCCCCGATGATCTCTTCCCAGTTGTCCGGCAGTTTCTGTGACCGTCTTTTCTCACGGTTCTGTGGGATCAGCCCCTCAAACTGTTCCTTCCGGTACTTCTCCTCATAGCGGTAAATAGATCGCTTGGATATCCCTTCCCGTTCTGCGATCTCCTCCCGCATCTGGCGGCGCTTTGCTTCATCGATATCCGCATCCAACAGCGGTGCTATCATCCGGTATCGTTTCAGCGCCTCCTCATTTCTCCATTTGCGTATCTCTTTGCTCTCCGGCATGGTTGATGACCTCCTTTTTCTTTGATGAGATCATCGTAATACATCCCCATCGTGCCATCAAAACAAAGTAGGGGGACAGCTTTTATCCCGGCTCCGGCATTGCCGCAGAGCCGCCTGTATTTATCATTGTCGCAACTATGGCTTTAAGCCATCCTTGCGGGATCCTGTTTTGTATTTCTTCGAGCAATGAGATCTGCGATGCAAGAAAGCTGTATGGCAGTTCAAATATCCTGTGAAGAATCGTACGGATGTATCCCTCCGCATGCACCATCAGCTTCTCCGCCCATTCCCTCCAGCGTTTCAGTGTTTTCTCGCAGGGATAGTCATGGCCTTCCTTAATCAGGTCATCCTCTGTGATCACACCGTCGATCACATCCTCTATCAGATCAGCCTCATACTGCTTATACGGCAGCCATATATCCGGTATCTGTCTGTTACTCCTGCCGCATTCTTCACAAGTACATCTTTTGACTTCGATCTTATACCGTACCTTCTCGCCGCCGGCCTTCCTTCTCAACCGGTCTGCCCATTCCTTCTTCTCCTGCTTTCCTCCGCAGTACGGACAAGGCGGGTTCTCATTACTCTTTATCCAAAAAAACCTTCTTCCTCGTTGTACTCTTCTTCATAATCTGTTATGATGTTCACGGTTGTTAACCACGAGATCCCGGAGGGGGATTCCGCCAAGAATGCCTCCGGGATCTTCCTTTCTCTTTTTTATCCCGTGACATTATAATGGTTAAAACTGTGACAAGCAATGTAATTGTTATAGGGTCAGACTACTTTGGTAGCCACATTATTTCCTTTTGAAAAGGTATTTTCCTTTACCTTTTCCTTTCATTGGATAAATAAGTTCAGATTCCAGCATCTTCTTTATCAGCTCTGATGATGGAGACGCTGTGATTTTGAGCACCTTCATAACTTCCGTCCGGCCAAAAAACTTGTCATTTCCAAATTCAGCAAAAAGTATCTGAATGTGCTGTTTTGTCTTATTACTGAAGGCTTCCGGAATCTCAATGTCCTGTTTTGGTGTTTCAATGTCCTGTATTTGTTCTTCAATGTCCTGTATTTGTTCTTCAATGTCCTGTTTTTTCCAACGAACATGTGTATATCGATTCTTTAATTCATTATTTTCACCTAACAGGAGATTTCTCAAAAACAGTTCAAGATATTCTGAAGTCTCACGAATTCCTTTGGTATAATTGTTATAGTTTGCCCTGACAAGTGAGTTTCTGAAATACCATGCGTTTTCTGCAAAAATATCATTGGTAACATCGAAACCCATAGTCCGTAAATACAGGATAAAGAATACTGCCGTAGTTCTTGTGTTTCCTTCTCCAAATGCATGTATCTGCCATAACCTCGAAACAAACTTGGCGAGGTGCGGAATTATGGTTGCCACGCTATTTAAAGGATACTCATACTCGGGCAGTCTCCTTTAAATAATCGGACGTTTCCAAGCCATCGACAGCCTGTAAACCCATGGCCGTATACCAGGCATAACCCAGTTCTCGCCTAGATGGCTCTGTCTGTCTTATATATTCCTCAAAAGGATCCTTTTTGATATCATCCATAAACCCATTCTCCTTTTATTCTGCGCACCATAAACAAAACATTTCGAATTCAATGTGTTTACTCCGTCTCCTTCTCAGAATCTTTAATTCTGTAATAATCCTCCGCATCAATAGTGATTTCAATATGTTCCTTTGCGGATTATAATTGTTCAAGCAAACAACAGACTTCTACATGTCCCGTATAAGGGAACATATCAACCGGCTGAATCGCCTGAATCTTCCAACCCTTTTGTCGAAAGAGCTCCAGATCACGCTTAAGCGTCACGGGATCACAAGATACATAAACTACCCTTTTGGGCTTTAGGGTGTTCACGGAGCCTATAAACTCCGGCGTACTTCCGCTGCGCGGAGGGTCCATAAAGACGATGTCAGCCTGCTCATGGTTTGCAGCCATGTTCACCATGAATTTACCTGCGTCCTCATTCCAAAAGCGAATGTTTTTTATCTGGTTCAATTTAGCATTCGTAATCGCATCCTTCACGGCATCCCGATTCAACTCCACGCCGATGACTTCTTTAGCCTTTTTTGCAGCGCAGGCACCGATGGTTCCTATACCGCAATAGGCATCGATCACTCGCTCCTTTCCGGTTAGTCCCGCAAATTCCATGGCCTTTTGGTATAAGCGCTCCGTCTGCTCAGAATTGATCTGATAGAAGGAGGACGGTGAGATTCGGAAGCGAAGGCCGCAAAGAATGTCCTCAATATATCCTTTACCATACAGAACAATATTACGATTTCCCAGAACCATACTGGTATTTTTATCATTGACGTTCAGTACTACCGTCGTAATCTCTGGATGAAGCCTGCAAAGCTCTTTTGTAAAATTATTTTTTGAGGGCAGAATCGGACCAGAAAGCACCAGCACGACCATGATCTCGCCCGTTGTTCTGCCCACGCGAATCAGGGCATGACGCAGAAGACCGGTTTCCCGGTCTTCATCATAAATTTGCAGTTTAAATTGCTTTGCCATTTTGCTGAGCGTCTTTAGAATGGCCGTTGCCTTCTCGTCCTCAATCAGGCAATCCTCCACGGGAACGATGCGATGACTCTTCTCCTCATAAATTCCCGTAAAGACGTTCCCCTGCCTGTCTCGTCCAAAAATTCCATGAACCTTATTGCGATAATGCTCGGGGCACTCAGCTCCAAGAATTGGCGCAACCTTCGCAAATCTTCCTAAAAGATCAGAAACATTTTTCTGTTTCAATTTCAATTGTTCTTCATATGCCTTGCCCGAATAAATGCATCCACCGCATTTTTTTGCGTAGGGACATGCATTCTCTCTCTTTTGTTTCTCCATGTCTTATTCCTTTTTTCCTTGCTCTACTTTTTTAACGTCATCCGCGGAAGCACTCTTCAAAGCATAGGTATCAAATGCGGCATCCCTCGGCAACTGAATATCAATCATGCTGATCTTGTCAAGGATCGCGTGACCTTCCTTCATCTTCACGTCGAATACGTGTCCGCCAAGCTTACGATCTTCTGAGATAAAATGGAAATGCCATCCGGCGGCATTGATCCCATCCATGTAATCAGGATAGTAAATACAAACTAAAGAACCCTTCACGTTGTCAAAGAAGAAATCTCTCTGCGTCTTGCTAAGTGCATCTTTAAGCGTTACGTGGTGTGCACGCGTACCAGTCTCTGACCTTGCGCTCACCTTTTCAAAGCTTCCGTCGATACGAACGACGTGCATACTGTTCAATCCAAAATCTTCTTCTACCCTTAAAGTCAACGCATTCTTCAGATCATCAATTTCCTGAAAGCTGCCAAGCTCGAAGGTTCTCTTTTCCTCCAATCGCGTAACCGCTGCAAAAGGAACGCCTGTCTCCATGGGCGCTATCGTTACGCTGCCGTCGTTGGTCGCACGATAACATACGCCATCAAGTACGATCATTTCTCCATCAACATCCTCAAAAGTTCCGAGCCCTGTATCACCATGCTGCAGCAGTTCTTCTACAGTAACCACGGATCTGGAATAGCCAAGCATCAATGCCTGCAAAGTTGAAACCTGATACATTTTTTGTTGTTCCTTCATGCTTCCTTCTCTCCTTTTTTAGTATTTTATTACGAGTTCCATTTTCTAAGAAAAATGCAAAAAATATAATAAAAAAGCACCAGAACCTTAATACAAGGTTCTGATGCATATTATAGAATCGGAGTGGCGGGATTCGAACTCGCGACCTCCGCCTCCCTAAGACGGCGCTCTAACCAAGCTGAGCCACACCCCGAAGCACAATTAGCATTATACCTTGCCATTCTAAAAAAAGCAAGCATTTTTTTTATTTTTTTCAAACTTTTGCGATAAATATCGTTTTCTACAGTTTTTGCTTTTTTTGTGCCAATTTTCTGTGCAATTTTCCGATAAGATCAGTTCCTACAGTCGCTCCAGCAGGAGCACCAGGTATTCCCACACTCTCTGTGCAGAGGAAATGCTCAGGGTTTCTTCGGTTGTATGAATGTTTTTCATGTTCGGTCCAATGGAGACGCAGTCAAGGTCTGGAATCTTACTCATAAACAGACCGCACTCAAGGCCCGCATGGATTGCCACAATCTGCGGCTCCGCCTCATATAGCTCCTGATAAAGCTGCGTCATCTGATCGCGCAGGGGCGAATCCACGCGGTATTTCCAGCCGGGATACTCTGAGCGCACGCGATATTTCACGCCCGCCATTTTCCCAATGGCAAAAAGCTTTCGGATCAAGGCTTCCTTTGCGCTCTCCACGGAGCTTCTCACGGAAAAGCTTGCCAAAAGATACGCATCATGCAATACTGTCTTTTGCTTCAAAACGCCAAAGTTCAGGGAGGTCTCTACAAGTCCTGCAACGTCACCGCTCATGGCCTGAACGCCATTCGGAAGGCTGCATAGGAACAGGGCAACCTTGCGGGTATCCGTTGCGGAAAAGGCTTCGATCTCCTTATCCCTGCCATCCGTAAAGCTCCATGCCAGGACAAAGTAGGGATCCTTGGAGCCTAGTTCCTCCTTCAGCTCCGCATGAATTTTATTCAAAAGGTTATGAATGCCGTCGCGACGATAGGAAATCTGCTCGCCCTCGTCATTTGTTTCCTCGGAAAAGATAAACTTCGCCGTAGTCTCACGGGCAATGGCATTGTCCGCCTCGCCACCCTTGACATGAATCAGTTTGACGGGATAAACCCTCGTCAGCTCCTCCAAAATCCGTCCAAACAACTGATTTGAGTTGCCTCTCTCCTTGTCAATTTCGGTACCAGAATGACCGCCCTGCAGTCCAGAGATCTTGAGTTCTAAGAGGCAGCCCTTAGTGCTTTCCGCCTTCCCCGTCATTTCAAAATCCACCCTTGCACCGCCTGCACAGCCAACGGTAAAGATACCTTCCTCCTCGGAATCAATGTTGATCATACGTTTTCCATTCAGCATGGTCAGGTCAATGCCACGGGCACCATCCATTCCGGTCTCTTCGTCTGCCGTAATCACAACCTCCAGCCTGGGGTGCGCGATCTGTTTGGAATCGAGCAGTGCCAGCGCATAGGCAACGGCAATGCCGTCATCACCTCCAAGGCTCGTCCCTGCTGCGGAAATGTCATCGCCCTGCACGCGAAGTACAAGTCCGTCCGTCTTCATGTCCAAGGGGCACTCAGGCGTCTTTACGGCTACCATGTCCATGTGACCCTGAAGAATGATCGGCTCCCTGTCCTCGTGACCTGGCGTCGCCTCCTTGATGATAATAACGTTTCCCAACTTGTCCTGATAGTAGACAAGATTTCTCTCTCTGGAAAAATTGACCAAATAATCACTGATTCTCTTAATATTTCCTGATCCTCTCGGGATCTGACTGATCTCTTCAAAAAAGTGGAATACCTCTTTTGGTTCTAGATTTGCCAATGCGCTCATCTTCTAATTCTCCTATTTCTCAATGCCTTTGTTTTCGGTATTTGAGATATCACTTGTCCTTACCACAATTGCCGATTACATTATTTCGTATCTCTTAGGCTCACAGCTTATTCTCCATCACCGAGCACACTTTCATACAAATGCCATCAAAATATTATATCATTATTTTTCACGCAAATCAAGGTGACTGGCAATCAGAACCGTTCGTTTTCCCTTTTTCCTCTGTATCTCTTCATTGCACTTTTTTGCGCGCTCTGCGTCCAACCCTGCAAATGGTTCATCCAAAAGCAATAAGCTACATTTGGAGGCTAGGGCCCTCGCCAATGCAACCCGCCGTTTTTCACCGCCGCTGAGCATCCTGCAAGGTTTCTCCCAAAGCTCTTCCTCCAAAAGTGGACGAAGCGCCTCTCTAGCCTTCTCCTCCGAGCCCGTCACCATGGTCACGTTTTGAAGGGCACTTTCCTCGCTGCAAAGCCTGTCCTCCTGAAACAAAAAGCCAATGCTTCTTTCTCGGTCAATCCCTGACAGTTTCCCGCCATCTGACTTCTCAAGGCCTGCCAGAATGCGAAGCAGCGTTGTTTTTCCAGCGCCCGATGGCCAAGTAAGCCATACGGCTTCACCAGGTGCAATGGTCATTGATACGTCCTCGAGCACGGTCTGTCCGTCAAAGCTTTTTCGGACACCCTGCAAAAGAATCGGAACATTCTCTTCTTCTCCGCCCTTTGGCTGCGTGCATCGCACCTTGATTGAAAAAACTCCCTTCAGCAGAAATAAAACAACCTTTTCAAAGAGAAAGCTCATGACGCAGACAACCACCGTCCATGCGAAAATTCCCGCCGTATCCAAGGAAATCTTGGAAAGATAAATCCTCTCCCCGATGGAATGGCTCGGCAGACCAATGACCTCAGCGGCTACGCCTGACTTCCACGCAAAACCTAAGGCCGATCTAAGGCTCCCCAGCAAAAAGGGCTTGAGTGCGGGACGATACAGGGAAAATAACTTTGTCCGAAGCGGAAGTCTGTACACCTCGGCCATTTCCAGCAGATCCTTTCCCACTGCCTTAAGGCCCTCCAACGTACTAAAATAGACCGCCGTAAAGACCATGAAAAAGCTGATGGCAATGGACAGGAAGGATGCACCCCACCAGATTAAGAACAGGACGACAAAGCACACCACGGGGATATTCTTCATCAGTCCCACCAAGGGGCGAAACAGCTCTTCAAACAAAGGTACGGCCTTGCTGATGGCTGCCAGCAGCATTCCAAAGAAAAGCCCCAAAAGAAAGCCTGCGCTGATGCGAAGGAGCGTTGTGCCTGCCACGCGCCAAAAGTCTGAATTGCCAAAATTCTCGATCAGCGCCCTCGCCGTCTCCATGGGCGTTGCAAACAAGATGGGATTGTGAATGAGCATGCCGACAATTTGCCAACAAAATAGCCATGCAAGAACAAGTAAGCATTTTCGGAGGATCTTATTCTTGAAAATGGATTGTTCTTTCATGGCTTTCTCCTTCCCATTGTATCAAAACTCGGGGTTCGGTTTGAATCCTCTTTCTCGTAACCTTTTCCACCGAGAAAGAGGATCCAAGCCATCCCCTCGCAGTTGCGAATAGCTCTGGTAATATTTTATGGCACAAAGTAGAAATCATCCTCCGGGAGCTTGCCGCCAACGGTCTTGGGGTCAAAAGAATACAGTATTTCCAAATAGCTTTGCAATGCCTGCTTCATATCGCTTCCCGTAATGCAGGTAATGTTGCAATAAGGAATGGCTTTTGCTGCAATGGGCTCCTTCGCGACAATGCCGGCCTGTACGCAATAGGTCGCTCCCGCCTCCGGATCATCCACTATGGCCTTGGCACTGTTTGCATGCTCTTCAAGGAAGGTCTTCACGGCATTTGGATAGTTCTCCAGGATCTCCTTGCGAACCACCGTTACGCCAGTCACAAGACCACTTGCATTCTCCGTCCCCTGCTGCTCCATCCATGCATCATTTGCGGAGAAAATGATGCGAAGCTTATCATTTTGCAGGCTTGCCGCCGTTACGAAGGGCTGCGGCAAAAATCCAAGCGCATCCTCCTTCTGGCTTAGGATCGCGGCCACCTCCGTCGCCTCAGACTTATACTCTAAGGTCACGTCGCCTTCTTCATACCCAGCTCCTTTTAAGAGATACTGTAAAACATAATCCGGTGTGGTTCCCTTTCCCGTCAGATAGATGGTTTTTCCCTTGAGGTCCTTAAGACCTTCTACGGACGGATCGCTGCCTACAAGATATAAAACGCCAAGCGTGTTGACGTCAACAACAGCAATGGCACCCTCCGTCTTCTGATACAGAATTGCAGCCACGTTTGCAGGCACCAGCGCAATGTCCAGCTTTCCGGAAACCATCAGGGGAAGCAGTTCGTCCGCCGCCGTTGCCATCTGAAACTCATAGGTATTCTTTGCCGTTCCGGCCTTTTGCTCCTCCATCAGGAAAAGAATTCCCATGGTCGTCGGTCCCTTGAGGGATCCGACCCGCAGCGTCACGGGATCCTCAGCGTGTTCAATCATTCCCGCTTCCGATGTCTCTTCGTTCTCTTCCGCAGTTGTTACGTCCGTTGATGCTTCATTTACGGTCGAAACATCCTTCGCTTCGGTGTTTGCAAGATCAGACGTCTGTCCTCCGGCGGAATCTTTTTCTCCTGCGGCGGTATTGCACGCCACCAAGTTCATCAATAAAATTAGGCATACCAGAAATGCCACCAGTTTACTTGTTCTCATAAATCGACTGCTCTTCGTTTTCATTTTTCTGTCCTTCAATTTCTCCGTTTTCTTCTATAGTGTCTTTTTTGATCACGCGCATCAGCGCCAGTGTTCAGCTCCGCGCTCATCCTGCACAGCGAACATTATAGCATGTTAAGGCTTTACCGTCTAGCTTACTATGTGAAAATCTTTCCCAACATTCTCGCTGATGCATTTTGCCAAATATTTCCAAAATAATTTCTTGTATCATCGTTCATACTATCATCAAGATGAACGAGTCAAAAAGACACGCCATCTTAAAGATAGAAAACATTTTATTGGAGGGTAAAAAAATGGCTAGTAATAACAGCAAATCTAACCAGATGGAAGTTCCCCAGGCTAAGGAGGCCATGGACCGCTTTAAGACCGAGGTTGCTTCTGAGCTTGGCGTAAACCTGAAGGACGGTTACAATGGTGATCTGACCTCTCGCGAGGCAGGTTCCATTGGCGGTGAGATGGTTCGCCGTATGATCAAGAAGCAGGAAAACGAGATGAAGTAAGCTTCCTGCGAATGAGCAAGAAAAAACTGCTCTAGCGCAAAAAGAGCCTTCCGCAGAATCCCTGCAGAAGGCTCTCATTTTTTCACGCAAAGTTCATTCGCACAATCGCTGCTTCGCAACTTTCCTTTTGCTCATGCATTTTGCTTTGTTTGGCTTACTCACCAAATACTGCCTTGTAGTCAGCCTGGAACTTCAGAATGCCGGCATCGGTCAGAGGATGCTTGGTCATCTGCTCGATTACGGAGTAAGGAACGGTAGCGATGTCAGCGCCAGCCAGTGCACAATCGGTAACGTGAATAGGGTTACGAACGCTAGCTGCGATGATCTCGGTATCGATGCCTGCTACTGCGAAGATGTCAGCGATCTCGCGGATCAGGTCAACGCCTCTGGTGCTGATGTCATCCAGACGGCCAAGGAAAGGAGATACATAGGTAGCGCCTGCTCTTGCAGCCAGAAGTGCCTGGTTTGCGGAGAAGATCAGGGTAACGTTGGTCTTGATGCCTTCTGCGGTCAGAACCTTACAAGCCTTTAAGCCTTCTACGGTCATAGGAATCTTAACAACCATGTTGGGATGGATTGCTGCGATCTCGCGGCCTTCCTTGATCATGCCCTCAGCATCAACGGTGGTAGCCTTAACCTCGCCGCTGATAGGTCCATCAACGATGGAAGCGATCTCCTTAATAACCTCAACGAAATCTCTGCCCTCCTTAGCGATCAGGGAAGGGTTCGTGGTTACGCCACAGATTACGCCCATGTCATTAGCCTTCTTGATGTCTTCTACCTTCGCGGTATCAACGAAAAATTTCATGTTGGTTTCTCCTTTTTTCTTTGTATTTTTTTGAACGTCCGGTTAGCTTTCTCCGAAACGTATCACTTCTTTCAGTATAGGACTCCAGCCCCAAAAAATCAAGCAAAATTATTGAGATATCTACTCTCTGTCGTATGTCCCCGTTTTCTGTTGTATCAGCCGACAATGTTCACGATGTCATTAAACATGACGACGACCATCAGCACCATAAAGAACACCAATCCGACAAAATGCACCAAACCTTCCTTTTCCGGAGGAACGGGTTTCCCGCGAAAGACCTCAACGATCAGGAATACCAATCTTCCTCCATCCAACGCAGGGAAGGGAAGAATATTCATAATTCCAAGGCTGACGGAGATCAACATGGTCAGGTTTAACATGTTAACCAGCACGTCGCGCCAGTCCTCCTTGGTCTCCTCATAGATCTCGCCTACCATGTGTGCCATGCCTACGGGGCCTGCGACGTCCTTGCGCCCCAGTTTTCCCGTGACAAGCATCAAAAGACTCTTGTAGGTATTCTTCACGCCGGCGCGAACCTCATACCAACCATATTGGAAACAGTTCAACCCTTTGATCTCCACAAGGTGATTGCTTTGCAATCCGAAGTAATATGCACCATCCTCTTCATGATACTTGGGAGTCAAAATTGCCTCATGCTTCTCCCCATTTCTGTCATAGGTCACGGTCACGGGCTGCCCCTTGCTCATCTGCACAAAGGTATAGATTTCGCTAAAGAGGTATACCCTCTCTCCATTCAGCTTGATGATCTTGTCGTCCTGTTGAAGGCCTGCCTCCGCGGCCGCGCTTCCCTCAACCACCTGACTTACCACCGTATCATGCACCTGAATCATGGGAACCATGATCACGGCCACCAAAATCGCCAGAATCAAATTAAAGAACGGGCCAGCTGCCACCGTTGCAATTCTGGACCAAACATTGGCATTGGGGAAGGCTCCGGGAGAATCCTTGGCATCCCCTTCCTTCTCGTTCAGACCATCTTCACCCTCAAACATACAGGCACCGCCGATGGGCAATAGGCGAATGGAATAAATCGTGTCCTTCTTTCCCCAGGAAATCAGCTTGGGCCCCATGCCAATCATGAATTCCACGACATGAATGCCATTCATTCTCGCGATCAGAAAATGACCGAATTCATGAGAAATGACAACGACGCCAAACACGATGATAAACAACAATATCGTCATTACGTAATGCATCATAGTAACAATTATGACTCCTTATTTCCAATAATTTTCCAGTCGGATTTCTTTTCTAAATAAGTCGCTCCCCACTCATATCGCTCGTATCTAAAGTCCCTTCGAAGCAATCCAGTCATAGGCAAACTGCTCTGCCTCCAGGATCTCTTGTACG
>JAEEGG010022505.1_pt1 | contig 12396 bp, 9 predicted proteins | sample 9134161 | NCBI WGS metagenome assembly JAEEGG01 (sample SAMN16246543, study PRJNA631951) | gut metagenome | biome: gut microbiome; feature: rumen; material: CR-attached | host: Bos | place: Iran: Karaj | collected 2018-10
GGAAACCTGTTTCTTTGTTTTGGAAAAAAATGTATTTTTGCCGCCCGATCTTGCGGATGTGGCGTAATGGTAGCCGCGCCAGACTTAGGATCTGGTGGCGAAAGCCGTGGGGGTTCGAGTCCCCCCATCCGCACTTCTTCAGAATTATTCGTGAATTGTGTGCTGTCGCCAGCGGTTATACAATCGTTTATATTGTGTATGATTTAGTTTTTTTCGTTAAAAATAAAGGAATATGAAAAAAATGAGATTGCTTTGGATTGCCGTAGTATTGATGGTCTGCGGTGCATTTGTCATTTCCTGCAATGGGAAAAAAGTGGAGAAAAAGCCCATAAAGGGTATTTTGGATGCGCCTGTGGGTCAGGTCAATTCGCCCGATTGTGTGGAAGCGACGATGGGTAGGCATGTTTTGGACACTAATTATGAGGTTATTCTGATGGACACACTCTCCGACGTGGGTGTGTGGAGCTTGGTGCGTTGCGCTGAGGAAGAGTCATCGGATGGCTTTGGCCTGGTGGTGGTTCACAATGGCTATGCGACTGCTTTCCCCAGCATTCGTCACGGGAACAGACCTATTGCCCGCTACGATACGGCTTCGGGCAACCTTTGGTTTAGCGGCGGTGTCATCGAAGGTACGGGTGTCCTTACCGAACGCCCCTACCTGATGCGCTTCCGCGAAAACGGCAGCACCTTCATTGTCACATCAATCGAACCATACGACATGCAGCAGGCACTCTGCAAAGAACTAATGTATTCTGTTAGTGGTGAGAACGTCACCTTATACAACGGTGACCAGGAGTTTGCCAAGGTGACGAACAGCATAAAAGACATGGGCGGTTTTGACGAGGATGCCGTGTGGATTGGCGAGCAACTCACATACACCATCAGCGGGAATGACTTGTACGTGCATTTCACTCCTGGAGTTAAATTTGTGGTCGGCAAAGTGCTCCACTACGAGGACATGCCCACCATCTCTGCCCGCGTGAACCTCAATGACGACGGTAGCTTCACGCTTTCGGAATTGGAAATAGAGAAGTGATAACAGCAAGAACTCGCCCGAGCAAGCATCCTCATTCGCTTATCATTGCCCGAAACTCTTCTTCCGATACAATCGGTATTCCCAACGATTCGGCCTTCTTGCGCTTCTCCGGCCCCATTTTCTCGCCGGCGAGGACAAAGGAGGTATTCTTCGAAATGGAGGATACGTTCTTTCCACCGTTCTGTTCGACGAGTTCCTTGATGGTGTCGCGGGGAACCGTGAACACGCCGCTCACCACAATACTTTTGCCCGCAAGTATCTGTGAGACAGCTCGGTTCTGCTCCTTATCAAGTTCAAACTGAAGACCGGTATCGCGCAGGCGCATCAGAATTCCCAGATTTTCAGTGTTATTGAAGTATTCGGTGATACTGTCGGCCACGCGGTCGCCCACATCCTCCACCGTCATCAGCTCCTCCTTCGATGCATTGGCCACGGCATCCATCGTCTCGAAGTGGCGGGCCAATTTCTTAGCCGTAACCTCACCCACAAAACGGATGCCTAGAGCGAACAGCACACGTTCAAACGGCACCTGCTTGGAAATCTCAATGCCAGACAGGATGTTTTGTACGGTCTTCTCTCTGAAGGAAAGCGTTTTCGTTTTGCCGCTCTCATCTTCGATAACCTTCTCCAAACCAAGAAGTTGTTCGTATGTTAGGGCATATAGGTCAGCGATATTTTTCACCAATCCGTTGGAGTAGAGCATGTCGATTTTGCCCTCGCCGAGGGAGTCTATGTTCATGGCCTTGCGGGCGATGAAATGTTCCAGTCTTCCTTTGATCTGCGGGGCACAGTGGTCGGCGTTGGGACAGAAAACACCCGCTTCGCCTTCAGCCTGCCGCAACGGGGTGCCACAGACAGGGCAGTGTGTGACAAAAGGCACCCTTTGCGCATCAGGAAGCCGTTTGTCAGTATCAACACCTACGATTTTGGGGATGATTTCGCCGCCTTTTTCCACGAAGAGGCTGTCACCCTCGCGGATGTCCATCTCGGTCATGAAATCGCGGTTGTTGAGGGTGGCGCGCTTCACGACCGTACCGGCCAACAACACAGGACTGAGGTTCGCCACGGGCGTGATGATGCCGGTTCTACCGACTTGGAAATCAACACTCAACAGCTTGGTGGAGACACGCTCGGCCTTGAATTTGTAAGCGATGGCCCAACGGGGACTCTTGGATGTGGCTCCCACTTGCCGCTGCTGCTCGAAATCGTTGACCTTGATGACCACCCCGTCGATAGGATAGGGGAGTGTCTTCCGTTTCTCGTCCCAAATGTGTAGAAAATCATAGATTTCGTGCAGGTCAGTGACTTTTTCCATCACGTCGGGTTTGCGGAATCCCCATTCATGGAGTTTCTGCAGGCAATCAAAATGGGTGCTGCCGGGCAGCTGCTCGCCAAGGGCAAAGTAGAGTTTGAAATCGAGACCGCGTTTGGCGACCTCGCTGGAGTCCTGCAGTTTGAGGCTTCCGGAGGCGGCGTTTCGGGGATTGGCAAAAGGAGCTTCCCCAATCTCCTCACGCTCAGCGTTGAGTTGTTCGAAGCTGCTGAACGGCATGATGATTTCGCCGCGCACCTCCAACAGTGGCGGAAAGTCTCCTTGCAACTGCAGTGGGACAGTGCGAATGGTACGCACGTTGGCCGTCACGACATCGCCACGGATGCCGTCACCACGGGTCACGGCGCGAATGAGTACGCCGTTCTCGTAAATCAGGCTGATGGCCACGCCGTCGTATTTGAGTTCGCAGACGTATGTTGGAGGAACAGCGAGTAGCTCACGCACACGGCGGTCAAACTCGATGAGATCCTCCTGCGAGTAAGTGTTGCCCAACGACTGCATGGGATATAGATGCTCCGCACTCTCAAAATGCTTGGTGACTTCGCCGCCAACACGTTGCGTCGGACTGTCAGGTCGCCGTAGTTCGGGGTATGCGGCCTCAAGGTCAATGAGTTGCTGCAACAGCTGGTCGAAATCGTAGTCCGAAATCGTCGGGTTGTCCAGCATATAATATTGGTAATTGTGCCGGTTTATCTCTTTGATGAGCTGGTCAATACGTTCCTGTGCGTTGGGATTGTTCACGTCCATAGGTCTGATTTTTGGCGGCAAAGGTACATAAAATTTCCGAATTTGATGCCGCATGGAAGATGAACTCTTCTGTTAAGATTCCGTCATCCTTCTATCCTTCTTTGGATGAACATCTTCCTCGTACAGGTGAAGTACATGACGACACCGGCGACATGAACGGCCACTACAGTCCAGAAGGCAGCGGTGTAGCCGAAATATTCGGCGACCACTCCGCCGAGAACGATGCCGAGCCCCATCCCTAAATCCCAGCTGGTCAGCAGGGTGGAGTTGGCGGTGCCACGCTCGTTGTGGTGCGCCACCGAGATGATCATGTTCTGGAAAGCGGGCCACATGTGACCGTTACCCAATCCGACTAGTATGGCGGTGGCGTAGAAGCAGACCGGATGCCGTGAGATGACGAACACCGTGTATCCGACCGTAGATATGAGGATGCCGATTCCCGCATGACGTGTCAGCTTGCCTTCCCTCAAGGACTTGCCGCCCTGAAGCCGCGACAGGATCAGTCCGAGGGAGAGTAGCAGGAAGAAGGTGCCGGAACCACTGGTGATGCCCATCACCTCCTTGCCGTAGATGGCCAGATAGTTGCTCAGCACGCCGTAGCAGAGGGCGAAGCACACCATGTTAACGCCAAGAAACCAGCCACGGGTCAGGAAGAACCGGTCAAGGGAGATTTTCTTCTTGTCGGCCACGGGTGTGCGCTGTGGCAGCTTCACTGAGGCGGAGACTGCCACACTTACAAATGCGAATAGCAGTGCGACGAGAAACAGGATGTTGAAGTTCCCGGAAACTTTGTAGAGGGCGATGCCGACGGTGGGCGCGATGGCAGTGGCGATGTTGTTGCTCAGCCCGTAGTAGCCGATGCCTTCGTTGCGGCGCGAGGAGGGAAGCACATCGATTGCGACGGTGGAGTTGGCCACAGTGCTTGCCCCGAAAGGCCCGCCATGGAGGGTGCGCACCACGGCGAAGAGTGCCAGAGTGCCCGCAAGCAGATAGAAACCGTAGAATATGAAACTCAGTAACATGAAGAAAATCAGCACTTTCTTGCGGTTGAAGGTGTCCACGATATAGCCACTGAACGGTCGGAACAGCAGTGCGGCCACAGCATAGCCCGAAAGCACCAGCCCGATGATGTCTTTCGTTGCACCGAAATGCTCACTCAAGTATATGGGCAATAGCGGTGTTAGGATGTAAAAAGCGAAGAACAGCGAGAAATTCGCTGTCATCACCTTGATGTATTCCTTGTTCCAAAGTTTCTCTTTCTCAGACGGTGCCATGGGGTTTTTCTTTCGGCGGCAAAGGTACATTTTTTCCGCCATCAAGCTTTTCCCCAGTTACAATAAATATTGCGCTAAAGCGTTGTAACAATAAAACGAAAGGGGACTGCCGAACCAATCCCAAAAAATTGTATCTTTGCAATTTGATTTTTTACGTGAAAAAGTTATGAAAAATAGATTCCTTAAATATATATTCTGTCTGTTTTGTTTTTTGGGTGTTATGGTGTCAGCATTCTGCCAAACATCCCGCCCACAGACACATAGCAAATCCAAGTATCAGAAAGTGCGCACACGCCACACGCCAAATTGGAACGCGTCCACCTCACAGCACACCACCTATTATATCAAAAGGAATTTCAAAAGGCATAACCAAGATGTGAAAAAGGGTTATACTGTGACCACAAAGGACAGGCGTAGAAATTCCAGACCGGGCAGTTATGGTTGTAGAAGAACAAGATAGGAGGGTTATGCGCGTATTTTCATGTAAACATATTGTGATTTCAGTCTTTCTGCTGCTTGGTGTATGCCGTCTTGCGGCGCAGGAGGATCACATCCGTTTCAATGTGGTGAATGACACCGCCCGCATTGATGCGGTTATTGAAGAGGATTCTTTGGGCAATCTCATCAATTCGATGTATGATTCCAATCTGGACAATGTTGATCACGGTAACGGACTGCTGTTCACCTACTTCAACTGGATGCCGGGCTATAACCTATACCAGAATTTCGACATTGTGACCATCCATTACCGTCACCAAGGGTCGGCACCGCGTGACACCATCGCGCTGACGGGCTATCATCATCCGGCCAACTACCGTATCACCTCCAATTATGGCTATCGACACCGTCGGATGCATCGCGGTGTGGACCTCGGCTATCCTGAAGGGACACCTGTGGCAGCCGCGTGGGACGGCATCGTCCGTATCTCCAAAGGCACGGCCAACACGGGCGGCTATGGCAATCTCGTGGTCATCCGCCACGATAACGGACTGGAGACCTACTACGGTCACCTCTCGCGCCGGTTAGTGAACCCCGGCCAGATGGTCAAGGCCGGCGACATTATCGGCCTCGGCGGCAACACCGGCCGTTCCTACGGCTCGCACCTCCATTTTGAAGTCCGCTATCTCGGCAACGACATCAACCCTTGCCGTCTTATTGATTTCGATAACTTCAAGACAAAATTTGACACGCTTTATATCTCCGGCTATACGGTTTCCGTGCCGAACCCGACACCGCAAAGCGCACAACCGACCACTCCGAAACCCCAGACATCCGCACAATACTACAAGGTGCGTAAGGGCGACAACTTGGGTAAAATTGCTGCCAAATATCATACCACGGTTTCGAAAATCAAGAAACTCAACCATTTGCGCAGCGATTTTATCCGCGAAGGACAACGCCTGCGCGTGCGGTAGCCATGAACCGTCCGTCTCTTTTCCTGTTACATCTCTTTTGCCTGCTGCTTTTGTTTGCAGAGGCGCAGGATACATACTATGATTTCGGATTTGAAAGACGACAGTCCATCCCTGTTGTTGAAAATGGGCGCACATTGTCATTGTCATGGGCGGGCGGGCTGAATTCCGTCCATTTCTCTGAAATCGACCTTGACCTTGATGGAGTCCCTGATTTGCTGGGCTTTGAGAAACATGGCAACCGGCTGCTGCCTTTTTTGCGCACCGACAACGGTTTTCTGTATGCCCCGCATTATGCCCGTAGTTTCCCGGATTTGCACGATTGGGTGATATTCTATGATTATAACCATGACGGAAGGACCGACATCTTCACCTATGGGCTGGCCTCTGTACGGGTGTTTGAGAATGTTTCCGATGAAATGTTGCGTTTCCAGCTTGTGGCTGACCCTTTGCAGGCTTTCTATTATAACGGTTACACCAATATCTATGCTTCCCCTGATGACTATTTGGTCGTGGACGATATAGACCACGATGGTCACCTTGACATCCTGAATTTCTGGGTGATGGGAAAGTATGTGCATCATTTGCGTAACTACGCTGCGGAGAATGAGCCTTTCGATTTCCGTTTGGAGAATGAGTGCTGGGGGCATTTTGAGGAGGCAGCCGACAACAATGCGGTTACACTGTTTTCCGACTGCGACAGCAAATTTGGTGACGACCACACGCGTCACACGGGCTCTTCGATGCTGTTGCACGATTTTGACGGAAATGGTCTGCCGGATTTGTTGCTCGGGGATGTCGATTCACCATACAATATTTTATTATACAACAACGGCACCCTTGACGATGCGCGGATGACGATGCAGGACACGGCGTTCCCGTCACCAATGCCAATACATCTTTATTCGATGCCGGCAGCTTCGTTTGTGAGCCTGCCAGGGCGGGATGTCCTGTCGTTGGTGGTGTCGCCATCCGATCCGTCGTTGACCAAGTCGCAGGATCTGAATAGTGTCTGGGTGTATGATTATAATGCTGACATACAGCAATATACCCTTGTGCAAACGGATTTCTTGCAGAACGAGATGCTGGATGTGGGAAGCGGATGCCATCCTGTGTTGCATGACTTTGACGGTGATGGTTTGCTGGACTTGTTTGTCAGCAACTATGGCCAGTTCGACAGTGCGCAAGTGGTCAACGGCTGGTTGACCTCTTTTTTCTCCTCGTCGGTGTCCTATTATCGGAATATAGGAACGCCAGCCTCGCCGGTGTTTACTTTGCAGACCTGCGATTTCGGGAATCTCAAATCCTTGGGATTCCATGCGTTGCATCCTACGTTTGGCGATTTCGATGGGGACGGGGAAACGGATATGCTTTGCGGTCAGGAGGATGGTACTCTGCTGCTGCTGCCTCATTCCCGCTTGGTGACTGGCGACGGCACGATTAACACTCGTTTTGCCGATATTGATGTCGGGGAGTGCAGCACGCCGCAGAGTTTTGACCTTGATGAGGACGGGAAGATGGACCTGATTGTCGGGAATCGTCGCGGGTTGTTATCCTATTATCGAAATATAGGTGGTTATATTGCTGAATATCAAAAAATTACAGATACATTGGGCGGAGTGGATATGCGGGATTTCACCCAGTCTTATTTTGGGTATAGTGTTCCCTGTTTTTATCATGATGTGCAGTATGGCACGGTGCTGTTTTGTGCGGGGGCGTTGGGCGAAGTGGCGTATTACAAGCGTATTGACGAGAATATAGATGGTGTTTTTGAGAAGTCGGAAGCAAATTTGGCGGAGACGGTCAACGGGGTGGCTCAACCTTTCCGGGAGGGTAGGAGAGTCGCTGCTGCTGTGGCTGACCTTAACGGCGATGGTCGTCCGGAGATGGTTCTCGGCAACTATGCCGGTGGCGCGGCCTATTTTGAGGGTGCGGTTCCGCCTGCACACACGAGCGTGCCACAACACGAGTGTCCAGATATGTGTGTGTATCCCAATCCTACGAATGGCAAAGTAGTGGTGGACGGTCTCCCGTCAACTTTTCGGACTATGGAAGTTTTTGATTTTCAGGGAAGAAAGATTGCTCAGACCGCTCAATCGGAATATGATTTCTCTTCCTGCCCGGCAGGTCTCTATTTTTTGCGTATCCATTTTCACAAAGGGGAGACGATTACCTTGAAGGTAATGAAAGTCGGCGAATGACGATTTTGCGAATGATGTGATAACACGATGCTGGATGATACAATGAACGGGCTTTGTTGTGTCGAAAATTAATGTATCTTTGCCGAATAAAATCTATAGAAACAAGAATTAGTGTAAAATGACAACAATAAAAGACATTTATCTTGCAGGAGGTTGCTTTTGGGGAACCGAGCATTACTTCAAGCAGATTGAAGGTGTGGTGGAAACGGAAGTGGGATTCGCCAACGGGCATACAGAAAATCCGACATATCAGGAAGTATATACTGACACGACGGGATTTGCGGAAACGGTTCATGTCCAATACAATCCCGAGATGGTCAGTCTTGAATTTTTGCTGCAGATGTTCTTCAAGGCCATCGACCCGACAAGTTTGAACAAGCAAGGGCATGATGAAGGAACTCGTTATCGCACAGGTATCTATTACACAGACATTGAGGATTTGCCCATTATCGAAAGGATGTATCAGGACGAGCAGAGGAACTATCAGCAGCCTCTGGCTGTGGAGAAACTCCCCTTGGAGAATTTCTATACGGCAGAGGAATATCATCAAGACTATTTGGAAAAGACCCCCACGGGTTATTGTCACTTGCCGCAATCGCTGTTCGATTTTGCAAAGAAAGCGAACCCGTTGTTCATGAAAAGCTAAAAGGTTCGTCGTTAAGATTTTGTACTTTGTGTCGTGATCATTTTGATAATAAGAGAATAATACAAAGAAAAGAATAATGTTAAAAATTGGCTTGCTCGCCGCCTTTTTTCTGGCAGCATTCCCGATAGCGGGACAGGCCGCTGAAGTGACTCCGCAGACCGCCGAGCAGGTGGCTCGCACTTTCTGGAACCTTCACCACGACAAGGATGTGGCAGAACTGAACAACCCCATGCACCGACTCGACATCCGTTGGGACGCCTTCTACCTCTTCGCCCCAGCCGAGGGCAAGGGTTTCGTGATTGTAGCAGCTGATGACCGCGTGCGCCCCGTGCTGGCCTATTCGTTCCACAACAACGCCATGCGTGGCACGGTGGGACCCTCTATGAGTTGGTGGCTTGACGGTTGGCAACAGCAAATCGATGAGTTGAGGAAGAAGAAAGGTGGGGAGAAAAACGGAGAGTGGCAACAGATGCTGGTGGGCATTCAGCCCCACGCCGGCGATGACTCGCTATGCATCATCCGCCAATTCCCCTATACAGAAAATTTCGAAACGGCACCTGCCTGCTGGGAGGCCACCACTTCCAGCATCCTCTGTAGCTACTCCTGGCTGGTTGTCGATTCCGCAGGCGTTGACGGCAATTACTCGGCTTTCATGGAGAAGCCCCGCATAGACAGCAACACCGTTGACCATCTGCTTTCACCCGCCATCGTCACCCCCGGGGAACTATAAAGTCGTCTGGCAAGCGTGTACTCAGAATGCTTTTAATAGCGATTCCTACACTCTTTCGGTTGGCGGGGTGACGTTCAGTGATACGGTGAACTCGACGGCATGGCAATCAAACGAGGTTCTTTTCTCAGTGGCCGAGGGCGATACCGTACGTCTCGATTTCATCCACGAGAGCAATTTCAGTTCTGGCGGAGTGCTCATTGACAATATTGTCGTGGAGAGAGTGTCCGGCGTGGGCATTGACGACTTTTCAACTACTCAAACCGTCAATGTTTACCCCAACCCGACCAACGGTCACATCACCATTACGGGAATGCCCGAGGGTGGCCGTGTCGAACTCTATGATGCCACTGGCCGTCTCGTCAAGGTGTCAATCCATCCGCAAATAAACATTTCAGCTTATCCCGCCGGTGTTTATATCCTCCGCTGTATTTCTTCCGATGGTGTGGTGACACGGCGCGTGATAAAAGAATAAAAGTAATTTACTGATATAAGAGAATCTGAGATCACCATTCCACCTCTTTCACATCTCCCTGTATTTCACTTTGGCATGTCCTTTCTCTTCCTTGGCGAAAAACCCTTTGCGATCGGTCACAATCGTCAGACTGTCTTTCGTGTCGAACTTGAAAGAGATGCCTTATTCTTCCCTCAATTTCCACGGGAACGATGATTGCGCCATCCCATATTTTAACTTTGACGGTATCGACAAAATGATGGCGGGAGATGGAGAAAACGGTGGAAAGCGGGTGCTGGGCCGATGATTGAAACGATACCATTACAATCAGAGTGACCATAAAAAGAGTATGCTTGCAATATTTTTTCATCGAAAAGAGGTTCCTGTTTTTTTTAATTCTCAGCAAAAATAACAAAAATCACAATTTTGACGATTTATTTTCTATTTTTGCAAAAAATTAAGGTGATGAAATGCACCAGCCTAATTCTTGTCGTTTTAGCTTTGGTGGTCGTTTCGTGCGGGAAGAAACAGAAAGAGAATCGTAATATGAAGAAAATTTATAAAGCTAATATCCTTTATACGAAGTATAAAGACCATTTTGAGATGTTGGAGAACGGCTATGTTGCCGTGGATTCCAACGGACGCGTGATAGGTGTGGCAGCCGACTTGGCATCGTTAGGAACTGATGCTTCCCAGCGTCGTATCATATTGGATGGTGAAGATGTCGAAATCATTGATTTCGGCGACCGTCTGCTGATTCCGGCTATGAACGATTTGCACGTGCATGCTTCGCAGTATCGCAATCAGGGTCTCGCTATGGATTTGGAACTGATGGATTGGCTCCAGCGCTACACCTATCCCGAGGAACTGAAATATGCCGACACGGCATACGCCGAGAAAATGTACTGCCACTTTGTGCGCGACTTGTGGCGTCACGGGACTATGCGAGCCTGCGTTTTCGCCACGAGCCATACCGAAAGCACCCGGGTGTTGATGCACATTTTCCAGAAAGCCGGTATGGGGGCGTTCGTCGGCAAGGTGGCCATGAACCGTGACTGCCCCGAAGGACTCGCCGAGTCGGTGGAGGAGATGATGCAAGGCTACGAGTCTCTGATTGGAGGTGACGTTTCCCAGCGTCGCAAATCCCTTGGTTCCCTTGTTCGCCCAATCGTCACGCCGCGCTTCATTCCGTCATGTACGCCGGAGATGCTCCGCTCCTGTGGCGAACTGGCCGTCAAATATCAGCTACCCGTGCAATCACATCTTTCAGAGAACAAAGAAGAAATCCGCATAGTACAGAAACTCGAAGGCACCTGGTATGGCGATGCCTACAACCGATATGGCCTCTTTGGACAGACACCCACCGTGATGGCTCATTGCGTCTATACCGACGGAGAGGAATTGGAACTGATAAAACAGAACGGTGTGATGGTGGCTCACTGCCCTACGTCGAATATCAATTTGACGACGGGTAGCATTGCGCCCATCCGGAAATTCCTTGACAACGGGTTGCGTGTGGGTCTTGGCAGCGACATCAGCGGTGGTCATGATTTGAGCATTTCCCGAATGATGGTTTATGCGATACAGATGAGCAAGATGTACCATTCCCAAAATCCTCAGCGACCTTTTCTCTCCATGTCAGAGGCCTTTTGGATGGCTACGAAATCGGCAGGCAGCTTCTTCGGTCATGTGGGCAGCTTCGAACCCGGCTATGAGTTTGACGCGCTCGTCATCGATGACAGCGACCTGAATCAAGACAATTATTCACTCCAAGAGCGTCTGGAGCGTTTCGTCTATATGGGCGACGACCGCCAGATCGCACACCGCTTCTGCCGCGGACAGGAAATCATGGAGCCGGAATTATAAGGTTTGTGATAGAAGTCCGCAAAGATAAAAGTTGCAGGAGATATTGAGGTGAGTGGACGGACATGTACGACAAGTTCGCCGCAGGGCTGGTTCGAAATCTACTAATACTATGACCGAACGCGAAGCCATCAAAGCTCGCCATTCCGTACGACAGCACCTCGACAAGCCCATAGGATAGAGAAAATTGAGGCCATACATGTGTATAGACTTTTGTGACCGTAAGGGTAACGTTGCGGTCAGCATGTGTCCTGCTGTTGACCTCCTGATACAACAGCAGTGTTTTGGCAGACGTTAGTGTCAGTATGGTAGCGGACAGCGTGTGGGCGCACAGCCTCCGTCACCACGCCGGTTTCACGATGATATTGCCACCATGGTGGAACTTGCGGAGGCCGTTGTTGTGGCGTACGCGGTCTCGCGCAGCTTTGTGTTTGGCGAGCCAATGCTTTGTCGTATCAATGTTTTTTGTATCTTTGCCGATTCAAACAAAGAGTAATATGCTTCATATCAACAGTCCAGAAGAGACCATTTCGGCCAGCCCCGAAAAAGTGTACCAAGTGCTGACCCGTTTTTTTGAACGTCCGGTGGAGGACATCCCCGGTCTGTCGAATTGGGAGTCGTTCGCCGACGGCTGCCGCTTCACTGTGTACGACCACATCACCTGCCGGCTCACCCTTAGGGAACAGCAGCCCAACTCCCACGT
>JAEEGG010022507.1_pt1 | contig 12396 bp, 12 predicted proteins | sample 9134161 | NCBI WGS metagenome assembly JAEEGG01 (sample SAMN16246543, study PRJNA631951) | gut metagenome | biome: gut microbiome; feature: rumen; material: CR-attached | host: Bos | place: Iran: Karaj | collected 2018-10
TTGTATTTTTGTAAAGAATTAGCTGATAAATAAATGAAAAAAATCCCGACTTTTCTAGCACTCTTATTGTCATTGCAAATGCTTGTGGCACAAGAACAAATACCCGACTCGGCTGAAATGCGCGTGATAAAACACCATACTAGAGAAGGTTTCTTCCGCTATTCATCATACGGACAGAGTCTACTTGCCGACATGCATCCCTCTTTTGTCCGCTTTGATGCGGCTGGCATCTCCAATCATTCGGAATGGGACTGGGGACAGACGGGCAAGAATGTGCGTACGCACACCTTTTGTACCATGGGCATCAACCTGCCTATCTGGTCGGGCAAACTAAAAGACGAGCGCTTTTCCCTTAGTGTGGCTATGCCCCTCTCCGCCTCCATCTGGCTCGATTTGGGCGAGCCTATCACCGCTCCTGTTGTCAATACCGACTACCGAATTGGCGGTCCCGCATGGACTTTTACGCACCATCTTAACAGGAAATTCGTCAAAAACTACTCCATCACCGTAGATCCTTTCAAGCACGAAAGTACGCACTTGGGCGATGAACTTACCTTACAGCGAGTCAGCCATGATCTGCCCTTACATCGCGTCAACGTGTCGTACAACTATTCAGAGTACATTTTCACACTGAATGACCCCGACCTGAGTTACGAACAAACCCATACGTTCCGCGCCGGGCTGATGATATTGTGGAGTCCGCGGCATGGATGGTATGTGATTAATGAAGCCGATGGGGACGCCTCATTGTCGCAACCGCGCAAAGCCCCATGGGAAGCTTATTTCCAATACCAGTATCAATCACCTCTGTTCAAGCAGTTTGTACAGATAGTTGCTTCATTGGAAGTCCGCAATCGTGCCCTTTATGGTTATCCCGTGTTCGATTGGTCACCACAGGACGGCGTTAGTTATACGTTACAGAAAGAGCGTAGAGTCTTCACTTACAATGTGTTCGTGGGCGTGCGCCTATGCCACCCGCATCGCCGGGGCATCTTCTCTCGCGCTAATTTCGGCATACGGTTGTACCACGGCAACAATCCTTACGGACAGTTCCGAAATCATGCTAACTATAGCCAAATCGGCGCTTGTGTGATTTTTGAATGATGCAGATTACCTTTGGTCAACACGTTTCTTCAACCGTTTTTTGTCGGTCATCCAGAGCCCATACACTTCACTGACGTTACCGGCAGTGATAAAGGCGTTTATTTCGTTCTGGTTGATAAAAGCCATCAGTTTGGTAAACTCATCCTTGGTGAGCAGACTTTCGAGTTCGATAGACTTCTCATTACTGTATCCTCCAATCACCTCGTACAAGGTGCAACCGCGTACCAGGTCGTCGATAATATAGCGACGAATGCGGTCGTAATCTTTTGAAACGACACACACACGTTTGCGATTGTTGAGGCCTGCGGTGAAATAGTCGACCACCAATCCGTTGATCCAAGTGCCTATAAGACCGATGATTACCATATGGAAGGGGTTGATAGCAAAGGCTGTACAGCAAATGATGGCACCCGCTACCGAAACAGATGCGCCAATGTCGAAGTGCAGATATTTGTTCACTATTTTGGCCAGAATATCCAACCCGCCAGTCGATGCATTGATTTTGAACAGCACAGCCTGTGCAGCGCTCAGCAGCAGCACAAAGCAGCACAAATCGAACCAGATGTCGCCCATAATGGACGGAATAGCTGCGTCGGTGCGAATGAAATTCTCATACGGGAAATAGGTTTCTAAAACACGCATCATAGGTCCCAAAATCAAGGCTGTATAAACGGTTTTAATACCGAACTCTTTACCTATCAGGAAATAAGCAAGTATTAAAAGGATGGCGTTTACCACCAAAATGACCGTTGATACGGGCAGTGCCACTCCAAAGAGGCTTTCCGACACACCACTGATGACGATGGAAAGGCCCGAGATAGTACCTATAATCAACTTGCTGGGTACGAGAAAGTAGTAAACCGCACATGCGGTGATCATCATGCCAAAGGTCATTATCAGGAATTCGACCCAGAATTTTTTAGTAGCTAAAAGAGCAAGGATTTTCTTCATGTTATAGTGGTTTTAATTGAGTAACAATACAATCTGTTTGGCAGAAACGATCTGCAAATGTAAGCATAAAAATGAAAAGGAAATCGCCTTGAGGCGAACTTGGTCCAAATTGAATTTCCACCCCTACTCTAACACATCACGCATAAGCGCTCTGAACTGCGGAAATGGGCAGCCGGCATTGCGTTCGATGATAATGGTTTTCAAGCCGGCAAAAGGCCGCAGCTGACGGTCTATTTCATCAGGGTCGGCATTGGGTCCATAATAACCGGCTACGAAGCCCAGCCAGAACTTATTGGCTGTTTCGTTGGTCATGTGGAAAACCTCCTCCACAAACTCATCCGAATCATAGCGTGAAGTCAGCAGCACCATACCCAAGTCGAACTGCGGGTTGCCGTAGGCAAAATCGCCCAAATCGATAAAATAGTTCTGTGCTCCGTCGGTTATGACATTGCTAAATTGCAAGTCACCGTGAATGGCTGTAAAAGCATCGGGAATACTGTCGATATAGGTGGCAATCTTCTGCTTCTCGTCGGCGGTGAAGAACGGATTTTCGTGCAAGTCGGCCTTGTATTTGTCCTTCACATTGTCGAACACTTTCGGGTCACAGGTGGTACTGTGGAGTAACTTGCACATTTGGGCAAACTCGCGGGCGTAACGGCCCACTTCTGCGGGATTGTCGCCAATGATGCGCGAGAAGGATTTCTTGCCAAGAATGCGTTCAAAACGAATGCCATAGCGTTCGCCATCGGTGACGAGCACTCCTGGCTTGGGTGTAGGAATGCCCAGGTCGAATACTTTCTGAGCACAATCCAACTCACTGGTAATGATGTTGGTAGGTGCTGTTGTGTTATACAATTTAAGCATGTAGCGAGGGTCGCTTTTGTGGTTATAGCTGGCTCCATTGGCTCCTTCGCCCGTGTATTCGTAATCGTCAAGCGAGATAAGTTCGGCGTTCAACATTGCAATTTACAATTAATAATTTATAATTTATAATTTATAATTATTTGCTAGTCAATATCCTGGAATGTTTTGTTCATCAGATATAGGAATTCGCGGTAGGCAAATGTCTCTTTCAAGTCCGACAGTGCATCGGCCAGTGCCCTGTAGCGCCAAGCGTGGTCCAGTTTGCCGTTCGGAGCATGGAAGCGTGCCCACAGCTTGTCGCCCAACTGCTCGTAATCGCGGGCGATGGCGCGCATATTGGAAAGTTTGTCACCCATAGCCACGATCTTCACATCCAGGGGCGCATTTTTCAATTTATTGAGGGCTGCGGTCTTACGTGCCCTCCATGTCGATTCCGCTTCCGAATCGAGCACTACATCGTCGCTCTCGGCAGCCACTATGTTAGCAATGCGGTCGCCAAACTCGCAGCGCAACTGCTCAATGGTTACGCCTGTGTCTTCCACGGTGTCGTGCAGTGCTGCGGCAGCCAGCAACTCCTGATCAGAGGTGATGGAGGCCACAATTTCCACAACTTCAAAAGGATGAACAATATAAGGGAAGCCTTTGCCACGGCGCTCGGAGTTTGCATGCGCGTCGATGGCAAAGTGTAAAGCCTTGTCCAATAGTGTGCTATTAATGTATGGATTAGCCATAATGTCAGTAGTTAGATAATGTGATTATCAGTTAGTTGTTGTAAAATATGCTTGGCGCGGCGACTGTTGTCTTCCGATTCGCCGAAGATCAGGTCATAGAAGGCTTTAAGGCCCTTTTCGCCGCCGCCTTGTTTGGCGATATAGACGATGCAAAGATTCTGTAAGGCAATGGATTGTGCCATGATGTCAAGGTCGGTGCCGGCGAACTGATGTAGCGCTAATTTGTATGCTGCCTCGGAATAGTCGTGGATGAGCCGTTCAATGTCGCCAAGCGTCTTCATGTTCATATTGAGCAGCACTTCCAGATAGCGCATCAGGCTGTCTTCGTACACTTCGGCCTGATTGACGGAGGAAATGCGCTCAATCAGCATCTTGAACGGATTGATATCAAGATAACTGCGGAAAGTGTCGCCATCCAGCGGCACATCGTTGAAGTTGCCGTCGGCAACCAGCGCCTGCACTTGTCGGCGGTAGTCGGTGATTTCGCGGCGTATGCGACTGAATTGCTCGTCGGCCAGCTCTAACATGCCAGCAATGCGGTTTAGGTTGCGTAAATGGTTGGCAGGTATCTCTACATTGGACTTGTAGCCAATGTCGTGGTTCATGGCTGCCCAGACATGCTGTAGGGCCGTACGCATCTGGATTTCAAAGCGGAAGATGTTGACTAAGGGATACTCTTTGTCCTCGTACAGGGAGGTTGGAATGCGGCAGATATAGTGCAATGACATGTATCCAAAGCGGTCAATATCAAGCACTTTGCGTTTGTCGATAGAATTCTCACGGTCGACAATGAATTTCTTCTCAATGATAGCGGCTATCTTGTCCACTTCATCGGTATAGAAGGTGATGACGCGACCGCCCAGGATGTCAGTTATATCGTTGAGAGAGTGGTATTTATTGCCTTTTAATTCCAGTTTGCCAGCCAGACTCTCCTCCGTTTTTATACGTGTCTCAACAGTAACAACATGAATATTGTTTTCATCAACGCATTGGCGTAATTGCTCAGACACAATCTCCTGCATCTTCTCGAATACGGGTCTCATGCGGTGGTATTCCTCCATGATAGCCTGACAATGCATGTCCAGTTTGTATTCCATGTAACAAATTGTTTAATAAATAATGCAAACAATGCGCAAAGATACGAAACAATGTATAATTAACAATTTATAATTTGCAATGGTGTCTGTTTTTTATAATGTTTTTCGTACTTTTGTGCATAAAAAAATAACCATGATGAAAAATTCCAAAAATTTTATTCTGCTGCCGATGATGATTGGCATGCTGTTATTTACGGCCTGTGAAAAAGAAGGCATTTACAACCCCGACAGGAAAATTGCCAAGACAACCATCGCTGTTAAGGCCATTATTTCGGGTCATTCGATTGATGAGCCCGCTGTGGACGAAATGACATATACGTGGGATGGAGATCAACTCGACAATATCACCTATTGCGATTATGATGGCAATCCATCGTGGAGTGCCAAATACATTTACGATAATAAAAACCGTATTATAGCCATTGAAAACAGTAAAAACCACGAAAAAGCAGTGTTTATCTATGATGGCAACAAACTGAGTGAGATGAACTTTTATAGTGGCAACGATAAGGTTGTTTATGTCAATGTGGAGCATGACGGGAAGCGGATTTCCAAACTCAGCTACCATATCAACAATACCGAAAAGGCCCTCCAGTTGAAGCTTTCGCCTTGGAAATTTTTCATAGACGATGTGGCTGCCATGGCACTCGACAAAAAAATCCAACAAGTGACAAACGACCAAACCAAGGGCGAAGTGATTGTGATAGCCGATTTTGTTTGGAAAGGCGACAATGTGGAAAAAATGCACCTCTCCTCTCCCACTTCGCCAACAGATCCTAACAAACAAGTTGATATCTTATTTGAATACGACACACATACCAACCCATTGTTGCACGCCTACAGCATATACATGCCCATACCCATGCGAGATGAATCACACGTTATTCATAGTGTTAACAATATAATTAAATATCAGGAGGTTACATCGTCACAATCTTCTAGTATCGATTTCACTTACACTTACGATGGTGACTATCCGTTGACGCGCACCTATTCCACACATGATGGTGATGATGTTGAGACATACACCAGAGCATACATTTATCAATAACCCCAATAATCAACAAGAATTATGGCAAAATGGATAAGAAAAGGTGGGAGTCCTTACGGCGAAATACTTTACACTATTGATGGCAACTGGATAAGAGAAGGTGGAAGTCCCTATGGTGAAATACTTTACACTATTGACGGAAATTGGATAAGAGAAGGCGGGACTCCCTATGGTGAAATCCTTTACACCATTGACGGGAATTGGGTTCGCGAAGGCGGCAGTCCCTACAGCGAAATTCTCTACACCATTGATGGCAACTGGGTTCGCGAAGGCGGCTCACCATACAGCGAAATTCTGTACTATTTGGATTTTTAACTTGTCGTTTGAAACTGTTGAGGCGTTTTCACCTTATTTTGCAAAGAATGGGCATCGTACGCCAATGCATTGATTATTCTCATGGCTACGGCCACACAGAACCGAAGGCTTCTCCATCTCCACGCCAAAGTGTTCTTTCACAAAGTCGATGGCAGTGAGAATCGCCAAGTAGGAATTGCGCTTGCAACAACGCGGACCGCCCACACTGCCTATAGTATTCAATGATTGGGATGTCATCAGGTTTGACAGCCCCCAGGTCTCATTGGTTAGCGGAGTGGCATGGGAAATGATGGAAACAAACATGCCCGTGCTGATGCCAGCTCCGCAAGAGCCCCAAAAACCGCATGCGCCCCCAGGCACGCTCTTACCCCGCTTTTGCATCTCAACCAAGGCTTCTTCCAGCTGGATGTCACCGCCAGCATTCCTATAGGCCGTAAGCAGTGCGGAGCCAACTAATACATGGTGCTCTGGTCCATGGAAATGGCAAAACGGTTGTCCCATCAGCAGATTTATAATATCTATGGGATTTTTGGAATCAGAGCGCAAACAAACAGCGATTACCACATCCATACCTGAAGTATGGCATTCATCACATACATAATGTCCTTTCACACAACGCGTTTTGCTCAGTACTTTCTTATGACACAGCGCACATTCCATCATCTCATCTTCTTGCAAATACTCTAGTGACGCACCACAGATAAGACATTCTTCGTTATTCCTATTTTGCATTTTAATGCTTTGACAATCAGTTATTTTCATATTTTTAATCGATAAAACGCCATTTCTCATCTTTCATCTCTCATCTCTCCGTTTCCATAACGTGTTAACAAACAGTAGAATACGGTAAAGAATGACACTCCTGCGATAGTCTCCCACATTGATTCGACGAGGATGTTGAGGCCAACAAGCAGGATGAAAAAGAGCCACAGCGGCATCAGTTGTGAACGGCGGCAAGCGATTAAGGGATAGACAAATATGGCCGCCAAAACAAGCAATCCTACCAATCCGATGGCCACCGCCGTCTGCATCACTTGCGAATGGGCATTCAACTCTTTGCGATATGCTTTGATCATGCCAGCTGTTTCATAGCGCTGGTTCAAGCAATCTTGCGTATCGCCTGCCCCTACGCCAAACAAGGGATGCTCCTTTGTAATATTTAACGCCTCCTTCCAGATTAAAAGCCGCATGGACGAAGTGCCTGCATCGGCCACATTCGTTTGTACATTAGGAGATAACTCTGCGGTGCCGCTTTCAATGCGACTGCCGGCGTTAGGAATCAGAAAGAAGGAAGCCGCTGACAATGCGGCGATATACATTACACTTATTATCAGCTTTTTATTGCGAATACAAAGTCCGTAAATCAAGAAAAATGCCAGTAGTAAAATCATGGACAAGAATCCTGATTTAGATTGTAAGAGACAGATATAGACTATTGCGGGGATGGCATACAACGCCAGCAATATCTGTCCTGCCCTACTCGTCTCTTCCGCTTGACAGCCAACAAGATAGAGCGCTGCCGCCAGTGAAAAGACCAGATACATAGCCAAATATGACGGATGTTGGAACGGAGAAACCAATTGGTAGTAAAAATAGGCGCTGTCGCCCGTATGATTATAACACACAAAGGCATACGCCAGTGAAGCCGCTATGGTGACGCAACAGCCTACGATGAATGAAACGAGCAGCCAACGGAAATGTTTGTGTGTCAGCAACTCATTGGGCATGGTGAGCAGCAATATGGGCGCTATCACAAACAGCAACTTCTTCTCCAGCGTAAACCAGCCTGCAGCCAAATTGTCGGTGTAGGCCATCGATATGAGATAGAGCAGATAATAACCGACAAGCAGCGCCATCGGAATCCACAAGCGGCGCTCTTTCAGCCGTCGCCACTTGCCGACATAATCAAGGTCTGCCAGCCAGAAAACACTTAGCATCAGAATGCATGGTGAGATGTACATCTTGCACGGCAACAGCCACAACAAGGCGCACAGCAGAGCATAAAAGATGGCTCGCATAACTTTCTGATACTGTTCTCGCTTGGTCTCCATAACAAACTGATGGTTTTAACCCGAAAAGGTGTACAAAAGTATGTATTTTTTTCGTACTATTGCAAAAAAATAAGAAAATGCATAATATTGCGTAACTTATTTGTAAACAGTATAATAAATACTTTTTATTAGAATATAATTCTTATAAAATCATGATATCAACAACATTCAATTTTCGTGATGCGCTCGGCTTTGTTTCGGAGGAGCGTATTCGCCAAACTGCGCCGGCTGTACGTGCCGCCTTCGAGCAATTGAACAGTCGCACCGGCCGTGGCAATGATTTCTTAGGATGGTTGGACCTGCCATCACAACATAGTGCCGACATGCTGATGGAAATTCAGGCTGTAGCCAAGAAAGTGTCGGCCAATTCGGATGTAGCTGTGGTCATTGGCATTGGCGGTTCCTATTTGGGCACTCGCGCTGTGACCGAGGCTTTGCAGCATCATTTCAGCGCTTGCAGACCCAAAGGTGCGCCCAAGTTGCTCTATGCGGGCAACAGCATCAGCGAAGACTATCTTCACGACCTGCTCGAAGTGCTTGATGATGTGGAATATTCGCTCATTGTCATCTCCAAGTCGGGCACCACGACCGAGCCCGCCATCGCTTTTCGCGTGCTGAAAGAGCATTGCGAGAACAAGTATGGCAAGACTACAGCGGCACAGCGCATCTTCTGCATCACTGACGCCCATCGCGGAGCTTTGCGCCAACTGGCCACCAATGAAGGTTACACCACTTTCGTCATTCCCGATGATGTAGGCGGTCGCTACTCGGTGCTCTCTCCTGTCGGCTTGCTGCCCATTGCAGTGGCTGGCTTCGACATAGAAAAGTTGCTGAAAGGTGCCGACGAGATGCGGAAAGTCATTACCAACGAAGCTGACCCAGAGAAGAATATGGCTATGCAATATGCTGTGTTGCGTTATCTGCTCTATCAGGACCGCAAAACCACCGAGTTGATGGTTGCCTACGAGCCGCGCCTGTTCTACTTTATCGAGTGGTACAAGCAGCTTTTCGGCGAAAGCGAAGGCAAAGAGAACAAAGGCATCTTCCCAGCCGGCGCCATCTTCTCTACCGACCTTCACTCGCTGGGACAATATATCCAGGAAGGCGAACGCAATCTGTTTGAGACAGTTATCTCTGTGCGCAATGCACACCATCATGTTTCCATTCCCTTTGATAGCGACAATATCGACGGTCTTAACTATCTGCAACAGAAGAGTATGCAGGAGATCAACCACACCGCAGAAGAAGGCACACGCATGGCTCATATAGCCGGCGGGGTTCCCAATCTGCGCATCGAGATAGACAACATTTCAGAAACCACCCTCGGCGAACTGATATTCTTCTTCGAATATACTTGCGCTTTAAGCGGTTACCTATTGAATATCAACCCGTTCAACCAACCGGGTGTGGAAGCGTATAAGAAAAATATGTTCAAGTTGTTAGGGAAACCGGGAGTTTAAGTCAAATTCACGATTCACAATTCACAATGCACGATTAAAAGAACAAAGATCAAAATCCAAAGAGATTCCTTCGACGGTGTTTTCGACAGGCTCAACCACCGTCTCGGAATGACACCAACAGCTCAACAACACTTAACTCCCTAGTTTCTTAACTTTCTTCTCACTACTCACTTTTCACTTCTCACTAATAGTTAATCAATTCAACACCTCAATAATATGAAAAACCTTGTCATCCTTTCTGGTGCAGGCATTAGTGCCGAGAGCGGCATCAAGACATTTCGCGATAGCGACGGCCTGTGGGAAAACTACAATGTAGAGGATGTGGCCAGCATTGAAGGCTGGTATGCCAACCCCAAGCTGGTGATAGACTTTTACAATGAGCGCCGCAAGCAGTTGGAACACAGCAAGCCCAACAAAGCGCACCTGATTGTCAAAGAGTTGGAGCAATATTTCAACGTTACGGTCATCACACAAAATATCGACGACTTACACGAACGTGCCGGTTCTTCCAACATTATCCACTTGCATGGCGAGTTGACCAAGGCATGCAGCGAAAATGGCAAAAAGTGCGTGCAGGACATTGGTTACGAGTCCATTAACTATGGCGATCGCGCTGCCGACGGAGGGTTGTTGCGGCCATTCATCGTATGGTTTGGTGAGGCAGTTCCGATGATGGACGCAGCTGTAGAAGCGGTGCAACAGGCTGATATTTTGGTGGTTGTGGGTACTTCGCTGAATGTTTATCCAGCGGCTGGCCTACTCTACTACGCCACTTCGGGAACACCTGTCTATGTAATTGACCCCCACGAGGTGCAGCCCATCTCCCGTCATGTTGAATTCATTAAAGAAAAAGCCACGGTTGGCATGCAGATACTGAAAGACAAACTGCTTGCCGACAAATAACAAATACTCTATGACTATTGAAACGATTAATCCTACCGAGTTTGAATGGCAAATCATCATCAATCCGTACGCTTTGTCATTACAAAACAACAGTTATAAAACGCAGATAGAGGTTGAGTTACAACGCATTGGCATCAACTACAAAAAGCATCTGGCCGATGATGGCCATGGCACTTGCAGGGAACAGATTTGTCGCCTTTGCCAAGCTGGCGAACGACATTTTATCGTCTGTGGCGGTGATGGCACCATCAACGAAATCATCAACGGTATTTTCCAGTCGGGCGTGGACACACGCGAGGTTTACGTAGCCATCCTGCCCATGGGAACGGGCAACGATTTCTGCCGTACTCACCTTTATCCCAATGATTTACAAGAAACCTTGCATTGTTTAGCTCACCCATCCTTCATTCAGCATGATGTAGGCTTAGTAAGATCGATCAATGGGAATGGCACCATAGCCGAGCGTTATTTCATTAATATTGCTGGTTTCGGTTTTGATGCTGATGTTATTCAGCACACTGTGGGCAATAAACCCAAACATTTCAGTTCGGCCATATACCTTACTACCCTCTTAAAGGTTCTCTTTAAACACAAGTCGCAAAGTATTCATATTAAAGGAGATAACTTTGATATAACGGAAAATGTTTACACCATGGCCGTCGGCATTGGCAAGTACAACGGCAACGGTATGATGCAGGTGCCTATGGCGTTGCAAGACAATGGATTATTCGACTTGGTCGTCATTCGACATGTCTCTCCTTTCAAAGTGATTGCCAACGTTAAAAATCTTTATGCTGGTAAACATTTGAAAATGAAGGAAGTCAGTACATATAAAACCCAACACATCTCCATTCGCTCGTCGGAGCATGTTTTGGGAGAAGTGGAAGGTGAAATGCTAAAGCAGGGCGATTATGACATCTCTATACTTCCACGCAGTGTAAACATTATGACAATGCAACAGAACAATTTATAATTAACAATTTACAATTGATAATGAAGAAGATAGCCACATTTTTGTTTTTCGCATTTTTGACGCTGCTAACAAACGCACAAATAAAAATGGGTGCCGAGTGTATGGAGCAATATTTGCCGCTGCTAAAAGGCAAAAAAGTGGCCGTTTGCGGCAATCACACATCCATGGTTGAGAACACCCATCTGGTTGATACATTGCTCGCTTCGGGTGTAAATGTGGTGGCTATTTTCTGTCCGGAGCACGGTTTCCGTGGTGAGGCTGAGGCTGGCGCTCATATCAAGTCGTCGGTGGATGCCAAGACGGGACTGCCTATTATCTCTTTGTACGGCAGCAACCGCAAGCCCAAGGCTGAGCAATTGGCAGGCATTGACATCATTTTATTTGATATTCAAGATGTTGGCTGTCGGTTTTACACCTACATTTCCACCTTGCATTATGTAATGGAGGCCGCGGCTGAAAATCATGTGATTGTCGCCATCTTAGACCGTCCCAATCCTAATGGCTATTTTGTTGACGGCCCGGTACTGGAGCCCAAGTACAAGTCGTTCATTGGCATGCATCCCGTGCCTGTGGTGCATGGCATGACCATTGCCGAATACGGCATGATGATCAATGCAGAAGGATGGCTTTCGACGGGACCTATGAGTTGCGACCTGCGTATTTTCACCATGGAGGGCTACAACCACAGTATGCGCTATCATCTTCCCAAAGCGCCGTCGCCCAACTTACAGAGCGACGAAGCCATCTACCTCTATCCTTCGTTGTGTTTGTTTGAAGGAACGCTGATAAGTGTTGGACGTGGTACTGACAAGCCTTTTGAAGTTTACGGTCATCCCGAGTTGACTGGCGGCGACTATTACTTTACGCCTCAGCCCATCCGTGGAGTATCGGAAAAT
>JAEEGG010022518.1_pt1 | contig 12390 bp, 4 predicted proteins | sample 9134161 | NCBI WGS metagenome assembly JAEEGG01 (sample SAMN16246543, study PRJNA631951) | gut metagenome | biome: gut microbiome; feature: rumen; material: CR-attached | host: Bos | place: Iran: Karaj | collected 2018-10
TTGACAAAATAAAACGTAGAAAAATCGTACTCAAGAACATCGAAGGGCTGAAAAAACTGGTATAATTTTCTAATTTTGTGCCCGTCCGACGCATCCCGCGCCGCATTTAACTAACCGGAGGCTAAAATGGCACTTCAATTCTATAACACTGCATCGCGTAAGAAAGAGATTTTCACACTTCCTGAAGGCGTTCCCGCCGTGCGCATGTACTGTTGTGGACCGACAGTCTATCATTTCGCCCACATCGGCAACCTCCGCACCTACATTTTTGAAGACTTCTTGGTCCGTACGCTGAACTACTACGGCTACAAGGTGAATCACATCGTGAACATCACCGACGTGGGCCACTTGACCAGCGACGCGGACTCCGGCGACGACAAAATGGAAAAGGGCGCCGCCCGCGAAGGCAAATCCGTCTGGGACATCGCGAAGTTCTACACCGACGCTTTCATGGCCGACTGGCACCGCCTCAACATCCAGGAACCGACCCGCTGGACACCTGCCACGCAGCACATCCAAGAACAGATTGACTTGGTGAAGACCTTGGAAGAAAAAGGCTACACCTACCGCACCAGCGATGGCATCTACTTCGACAGCCTCAAGTTCCCGCGCTACGCTGACTTTGCTCGCCTCGACGTGGAAAACCTCCGCAAGGGTAGCCGCATCGACATGGGCGAAAAGAAGAACGCCACCGACTTCGCTCTGTGGAAGTTCAGCCCGAAGGACAAGAAGCGCGCCATGGAATGGGACAGCCCGTGGGGCGTCGGTTTCCCCGGCTGGCACATCGAATGCTCTGCCATGGCCATGAAGTACAACGGCCCGACCCTCGACATCCACTGCGGCGGCACGGACCACATCCGTGTGCACCATACAAACGAAATTGCCCAAAGCGAATGCGCGAATGGCGTTCAGTTCGCTCGCTTCTGGATGCACGGTGAATTCCTGCGCACCGCAAGCGAAGAAAAACTTGAAGACGGCACCACCGAGCAGAAGTTCGGCAAGATGAGCAAGTCTAGCGGAGAGTTCCTCACCGTGAGCCTCCTCATGGACCGCGGCTTCAACCCGCTCGATTACCGCTTCTTCGCGATTGGCAGCCACTACCGCAACTACCTGAACTTCACATGGGAAGCCCTGGAAGGTGCGAAGGAAGGCCTCAAGAGCTTGCACAAGAAGACCGACCCGCTGATCGGCAAGGCAACCGCCATCACTAGCGATGCTGCCAAGGCGTTCCAGCAGGAATTCAAGGATGCCATCGGCGACGACCTCAACATGCCGCGCGCACTCGGTATCATGAACACGATGCTCAAGAGCGATATCGATGACGGTGAAAAGGCCGCCCTCGTTGCCGACTTCGACAAGATTTTCGGCCTGAAGCTCGACCAGCCTCGTGAAGAATACGCCAAGAAGGGTGCGAACGACGGCGTAGATGTCGCAAAGATCGAAGCCTTGATCGCCGCCCGTAAGGAAGCCCGAGCCAACAAGAACTGGGCCGAAAGTGACCGCATCCGCGACGAACTCGCCGCGATGAATGTTGTCATCAAGGACTCCAAGGAAGGCACGACCTGGGAAATTAAAGGTTAGTAGACGGTAGGAAGTAGGAAGTAGACAGTGGTTAGGAGAGTGTCTTCCTGAGCAAATGTAACGAGTCGAAGGATCTCTAACTGAACATTGTCATGCCCGCCATTAAGCGGGCATTTTTTTACTACAAAAAAACTCCCCAAGCGGGGAGCTTTTGAAATTGTGGCGAAGCGGATTACGGACCACGAACATTACATGTCATCGAAAGTCCAGGCAAGCAATCCGTCGTAAATGTTCCTGTACACGACCTTTCAGAATTGTCATGACCATCACAAACCTTCACCCTGGCTTCATTATATTGATCAACCGTATTTCCACCAACAGTCTTTTTGAAATTTCCCGTACAATGTAACCAAGTTTCAGAATACTGCTGGGTCATCAAATTAGTCACCTCTACAGTGTATCGGCAGGGAACCGTTACATCCGTATTTCGATAAGCTATTGTGACAGAACCAGAAACATCCACATCATTCACGACAATATCCGCAGAACAAGAGGCTGATCCATTGCCTCCGCTCGTCACCCTAAATTCATATTTGTGCTTACCCACGGCAGTAGGCGTAACAGTATAGCTACCGCTGCAATTCCACGGATTATCAACCCCATTTCCAGTGAATGTGGAATTATAGCAAGAACCATTATAATTGGGAGACATATTAAACGATTCGCCAAGCGAAATTTCAAAGCTGCTAAAGTCACAATTAATCGGGCCTGTATTCGTCACGTCTCCAGAAGCTGTGCTTGCAAACTTGACTTTAAAGGTACACGATTTCGACCTATCGCTAGCACTCGGATCAGTAACCATTAACGTGTATTTTCTTTCCCCCGAAGCATTTGCATCCGTAAACGAGAGACCGCCAATATCGTAGCCTTCGGTCTTCACAGAAGCTCCATCCAAAATTTGGAAATTACAGCTAGAGCAATATTCAACAGTGGCTCCGTTTAGCGGAATCGGATCAGTGGGATTCTGATTTTTAACATCGTCAGGGCATTTCAATTCTATTGGGGGCTCATACGTCACCTTGAAGGTGCAATCGCCAAAATGTCCCTTGTTGTCAGACGCCACAAACTTGTAATTTCGAGTACCCGTAGTCCCTGGACCAGGAGCGTCAAAGGCAAAATTAATACGGTCGCTACTGCCTTTTTCTTCCCCATACGAATCCATAACTTTATATGTACACGGATTGCAGTTATGGACACTGGCATTTGTCACAGAAACCTTCTTTGTCGGATCCTGATTTTCAACATCGGCAGGGCACGCCACCTCTATCCGAGAAACAAAATGCACATCGAAAGTACACTGATGACTCTTGCCATTACTAGTGGCTTTCAAAGTGTAAGTCCTTTTTCCGGTTGCATTCAAATCGTAAAATGTCAGTTCATTATTCGAGTTTTTCGTTTCAGAACCATACAAAATGTCAATTCTGCAATCGCCATCAGGGCAATCTCTAATTTTCGCGCCGCTAACATCAATTTCATCATCTGGATATTGATTTGCAAATGTACCGGGGCATACCACTTTGGGGTTCGATGCAGAGCTGTTCAAATCGGCAGAACTGCTCGAAACATCTTCTTCGGCACTGCTCATCGCCGTAGAACTGCTAGAAGGAGCATTCTTATCGAAAGGCAAATGGCATCCAGGAACAGCAACACCGTTCAAATAAAGTTGTGCGGAATAACCAGAAGCAATATCCTTTCCGGGTATGGGTTGATCAAAATGTTCCCCTTTTCCTTTCTTGGGATCCTTGGGTTCCTTTTTGACTTCCTTACCGAGAGGGTCAAATATGACGATCTGAATTTTCCATTCAGAGCCATCTGTAGCCGGAACGACATCTGCCGTGAACACATAATTTTCGTGTTCGGGCTTCTTTTTCTCGAGTTCAGGGCCTTCTTTCTCTAGCTTAACAAGGTCATCTTTCTCTAGCCTACAATTCGTGACCTCAGCAGCACTTGCGTTCGCGACAGTCACAGTGCCGCATTCTTTTGATTCTCCACCGAACACGCTCACGTAATAAGTATATTCGCCCGTCGGCAACGCCGGAAGATTATTGACGGTCGGAGTCCAAAAACCGTTGGCAGAAACTGTACCCGTCACAGATTCTTTGCTTTCAACTTTTGCCGTATATTCGCAACCAGAACTCGGGCATCCCGCAAACGAGAATGTCAACGACGGCATTCCTTCACCCGTCTCTACAACAGTTTTATCAATACTGCATGTTACTTCAATTGGCGAGATTGTCACAGTCTCCGTCAAGCAGCTCACTTCGCCACCATCATTGCTTGTCGCTATGATTTCAAAAGTGCGTTCAACAGCGTTTCCTGTAGAATTGACCTGATTGTACAAGTCTTCATCATCTCTAAACGTGAATTTTCCGTCACTCGGACAAGAGACATTTTCCAATTTTTTAGAAGAACCTTCAATGACAGAACAACCGTTAGCAGCGGCACCTTCAATGTTCGTAATCGTAGAGTTCAAGCTCCAAGAAATTCCGTTATACGTAGCAGTACAATTGCGGATGCCAAGTGCATTCGGGCAAGACGACATAATGGAATTCACTTGATAGGGGTACAGCGAACTTTTTAGCACAACAGATTTTACTGCTTGCGGGTTGAACGATTCCACGTTCGACATATCATTTACATCAAAAGACTGATTCCCGTTTGAATTAATTTCTCTCGGAAGGCTGAGAATGCCATTTTCGTCTTTCAAATACAAATTAATTTTATCATTTTCAGTTTCTGCAAATTCAGAAATATTAAGCCACAAAGTTGAACCGCGAAGGTTGACAATACCGTCGTTATCATTGACAGGAATTTCAAGTTCCTGATCTGCATTAGCATATTGAGCCGAGGTGGATTTTAGAATCTGCGCATTCTGAGAGCAACTTGTAATTTCGCCGACCCAGAATGTACCACAGCTGCTCCACGTTCCATCGAGACTTGTTTGGTGATTTGCACAAGAAATCTTGACTTTTGCATCATCGATAGCCCTATTTACGGTAATTTTTTTCCCACCAATTAAATTGTACGAATATTCTTGGACATTACCGTGAGCGCCATCTTCTGAAAAGTTGTACGTAGAATCATCTAACAAAGCGCCAAAGTAATTGCCATTGATATCGTATTCAGATCTCCAGTTCTTGAACCATTCTTTATTAGAATGCCCATTGCATCCAGACGGAGCGCTTCCTGTAGCGTTATCGCATCCATTGTAGTAATAAGATACCGTACAACCATGTTCTTCGTACCAGCTAGAAACGCCCACCCAAGGCGTAACGTCTTTACCTTTGGGAACTACGCCGCCTATGTAATTTGCAGCAAAAGAGCAGTTGATTTTCGGATTTTCAAAGCATTCTTCGATAAAGTAAAAACTACTCCAGCCAATATCGTATATTTTGAACGAAGGATCAGATATGTTAAATCCGACATAACGGGCGTGTTCATCACGCGAACCCAAATAAGTCGAAATATCCAATTCAGCAGAAGCAATTTTCCCATCGACAGTAGCCGTGATTTCAAGCTTATTCGACAAGGTCAACTCGATGTTCAATTTAACCATGCTTTCAGAACTCATCGCAATTGTAGTCGAAGACGCTGTTTTGAAAGTCGTGCTTGAGCAGTTATCACTCTTGATAGAATTTCCGTTAGCAGAGCCTTGGCAAACGCGAGCCGTCAAAGCCTTGCCATTACTTGCCGTTCCATAAATATTCAACAACGTAAATGAACTTGCCGTAGCATCGGAACTAAAAATAAAGCCAGAATTCAAATGTTTAGTGTTGTTTTCCAAAACAGCCGTTTGAATCAAGGTCGTCATGATACCATGAATACCCGCTTCCTTGGTACTTAAAATAATAGTCGAATTATCATTTAGCTTGTCGCTGCCCGATTTAATGTAACCATTTTGAATAATAGGAGCGATATTTGCGCCATTTCCGTTATTCGGATACATGAGCTGCCACTCAGCATTCGAACCAGACACCGTGCAAGAAGAGCCGTTTCCGCCTTCGCAGGTCTTGATGCACTTCGTATCGTTTCCAACAGCACAGAAAGCAGTCAAATCCGTAAAATCTTCGTAGAAGCAGTGATTATCCTTATCGTTAAAGACTGCGGTAATCGTGTTGCTTGCCGTAATTTGAGGAATTACAAAGTCAAGGCCATTCGCCGCAGGGACCGGGCAGTTAAAGCCTTCGCATTCCCAACGAGAGAATTTATCACCGCCATCCAAGGCATAGTTCGTTTTTACATTCCACCCGGCATAGACATAGCAAACTAAATCATCATCGCTGTTACGTTTACAAATATCATTATCCGAGGAGACTTCCCTATACTCTTCATCGCCACTCTTGACAAAAACATTAACATGGGTACCATCATTGCCGATGTCTTTTGACTTCACCGTCAAAGTGTATTGTTTTCGCTTTAGAGACGCGTAAAGCATATATTCGCCGTTTTCCACCGTATTCGTGATAGTGTTGTTCTCTGTCGGCAATACAAGCTCGCAATAGCTAGGAATACTGCTTTGGCCTTTCAAGGAAATAGCTGTATTTACACCAACATTCCATTTGTTGTTTTCATCGATCACGGTCACGTTTGTCCCCAAAGCCCTTATCCATTCACCCGAAACAAGATTATCGCAATCGGGCGCTCTGACGATTTCATTGAAAGGCTTTTCAAGACAAATAGTCTGATTTTCCGTTTTGCTACAGTATTGGCTAATGGAACCTCTCTGGACCGTCACATAACCCGTCATAATAATGCGTTCCGATGACGGCGAACCTATTGCGCACCCTTCCATAGGAGTCATTAAATGGAAATAAGCGCTTCCTTGCCTTGCCGCAGCATTAGTCGTCACCGTGAACAATTCAATTTCAGAAACATTCGGTTGCAACGTCAACGTGTAAACATCTTCGACATTCGAACTGCTACGGAGCGTCATTGTCACCCCCGACGATGGCGTTATGGTCCAGCCATCAGGAGCTTTAGATACGGAAATATCCACTTTAATAGGTTCAAGACGAGTCGAAGCCCCGATAACAGCCGAAACAGTCACCGAACCATTATTTGTAATTTCTTTAGGCGTTGCATCCAAACTAACCGTTGGAATGGTTCCAGATTCTCCGTTGACAACAACATAGAATGGTAAATTCCCGTAAGTGGAGCTATTGTACTTACAACTGTAAATCCCCTTCGTCAGCTGATTCCCATTCTCGTACAATTTCGTGGTTGTATTCAAAGCCGGGTCGCAAGTCACATTCGTAGAACCCGATTCAGTTGCACCGTTCAAATACACAACACTGTAATAATCGGAAAGTTTTCCTACAGGGTCCTTGGTCAAGTAAATGACACGCGGAAGAACAATGGCAGAAGGAGCTATGGACTCCGCCGCGTTATCGCCGGATTCCTCGACTTTCTCCTTCGTTTCGTATTGAGACTCCATCAAAATACCAAGTTGCGGCGAGGTCGCGATAAAATAGGAATCGTATTGAGTCGCCCCTGCGATTATATCATCTTCGCCAACTTCTTCTCCCGTCACTAACGACGTATATTCAGGATTTTCCTTAATGATACCCGCTGTAAGCAGGGCTGTCAAAACATCACCGTTATATTCAAGATTGCATCCACCCTGGTATTTCAACAACTTTTTGCCATTGGCCATGACAACGCTTCCCTTAATGTGGAGATTGTTGATTTCGCCAATATCCCCCTTAGAAAAGATAAAGTAATTGTATTCGAAACCTTTGCGGCCTTGAAGCTGACCATCGGCAACATTTACAACTCCACCATCCCCTACAGTGACCTTCGTTCCTTTTTCCAGGTAAAGCATTACTATGCTACCCGACGTCGTGGGAGGTATTTTCGTTTGCCCCACAACTTCCGGTGCGTAAATAACAAATTTTCCGTCCAAAATTTCACTGACATCGCCTTCGATTCCAAACGGGTCGTTCCATTCGATAATCAAAAAACCATTATAAAGGCTGCTTTTTTTGTTTAAATAGCAACTATTTAATTTTTTAATGACGTCATCCGTAAAGTCAAAGTAGTCCCCTAAACCGCAAACAGAATTTGCCTTGGCTCTTTTCCAATCCGCCTCATTTTTCGTGAGAATAGGTTGCGGAATTTGTCCTGGGCCTGTGCCTGCAGTCGGCTTGATCATTCTACCATAACGGTTCAATTTATCAATTTTCGACCAATAATTCCAATCGCTGCTGCCAGGAACACTCCTTAAAACGTTATCGGTCGGACTCCAGCTAGAAATACGTTGGTGTGTATGAATGTTATTTGCATTAAACGAGAAAATTCGCCCTCTTTTGCAATTTTTTCTGTCATCGTTACAAAAATCCCTACCATAACTATCAAAAGGCCGAGTGTATCCATCCATATAGACACCGTACGCCATCGGAGTATCGCCAAAATCATAAACTTTATGATCCTGCTGAGTTTCTATAACAAATGGAGAACTGGCATACTGATAAACATCACCGCCTACAACAAATCCTCGCTTGCCTTCAGAATCGCCGCAATTATTACCTTCACTGCAATGCGCTTTTATTTTATATGGAAAATAGAGATTTTTACCGATACTAAATTTGGTATTGTTGTTGACATAGTGCGTCAATTCAAGCTGTTCTTCAGGATAAGAATTTTGGTTAGTAAAGACCCAGTTCCATCCTACATCCACATTAAAATCATTCTCTCTAAGAATATGCCCGCCAAAGGTAAAATTCCTTGAAACATAGACCTTGCAGTCTTTGCTAATATCGCCTTTTACATATAAATCACCATATACAGTTATGGACTGACCATTTGCGCATGTGACATTCCCCCCAATGTAAACAACTACTGTATCATAAGGAGGTTCAGAACCGTATGTCGTCGAACCTGCTTTATTTTCTAAATTGCCCGCCAAATAAAAATCACCATAGTGGTTCATCGCAGAACCGTATTCTGCAAAGCCCGTAACAATCATGTCTCCTTTGATTTTAGGATTATTGCTGTAAGTCCAGTTTCCGTTGATGTTTCCCGAACCAATAGCATCATCACCCGTAATACCTTCACTTCCGCCATGGAACGCCTTGTTGAACGTGATGTTCATACTTTCTTGAGGGACTTTTACACGATACAAGCCACTGACATTGAGTATTGCAGCTTCTGTATGTACAGCCCCGTTACGGGACGATCCTTTAGAAAGCAATTTTAACTTATACGCATTAGCGTTTGAAGTATCGACAGCCGTCAGCCAAATGGAATTACTTTGTCCATTCCGATTCAAATTATGCAATACAGGATTTAACAATATAGGTTTTTCGCTGTCAAAGAACTGCTTGACAATTGCCCCGACTTCATTGGCATGGTTGGACATCCAAGCACGAGCATCCTCAATACCCGCAAGAGATGTTTGGTACGCTTCTTGTTTTTGCATCCTGGATGCACTGGAGCGATTTTCAGACGTAAGCCACTTGAAAGTTGCCGTTGCAGCAATCGTTGCCACAAGCATGAACAGAAGCACGGTTATTAAGGATACACCCTTCTTTGAACAAGACATCACCACTCCTCGTTAATTTCTTGTTAATCTTTAGTTCCGTTGCTTGGCACAGGAATCACTAAAGAAAGATCGCTTGATTCACCATTAACACCCACAGACAAATTCACTCGCATCGCTTTGACATGTTTTTTCTCAGAAATTTCAATCGCGTTGCCGCTGAACGTATAATTCGCAGATTCCACTTTCTTTAAAACAACATTTGCGATTTTGACAACCCCGTTTGCAACACCGGGAGAGTAACAAGCGAACGTAAATGCCAAGCAGAGGCCAGGAATTTTATTCTTTACCCTAAACCGGAAAATGCGATCCAGTTCCGAAGGGCCTGCAACCGTAGGAGGATAAAAAGAAAAATCGCTGATTTCACTAGGACGAGTAGCATCGTTTTTATACCGGAATCCAACGGACATAAAATCGTGTCCCGGGCGAAACAGCCTGCTGCCATCGCCAGAAAAAGGCATAGAAAATGAAAGTTCGTATTCGGCGTTGGAATCGAGCGTCACCGGCTTGCATAAAGACTGCCAGTTGCCAGATGTCCCGTTTGCCTCGCCGAGAAAAACTTGATTAGCGTTTTTTCCGTCCGCAATAACCGTTTGAGTTTGGAAATCGTAATTCGTGGCGAATCCAGATAAACTTATAGCAGCGCCGCCCTCCGCCGGGGCGACATTAAAGAAGGCCAAATTATCCACCCCATACCGCGGAATCAATCTAAAATTCTTGACAGCGGGGTCGGTCGATGGCAAAACATAAGAATCGCTACCTTTCACGCCTGGTTCAGCAGGAATCACTTCAAATTTTTTGATGCCACCGGCAATCGACACCGGGCTAGGATTCTCATTTGGGCAATAATCAGCATCAGCCGTACCAGCAACGGTCCTGCACACTCTTTTAAGAGTGCCGTTTTCTACGAACCAAGAAACTTCTTCAACAGCGTCATAATCGCCATTGTCACTAGAGCTATAGCGCAACCGTCGCATCGTAAGCTTATCGAAGCCGGCCCCGCCTTCATTTTTAGTGACAATATATGACGATGAATCTTCATCATTTTCCTTGATAAAAACATCGTCATTTACAAGAAGCGACTTTGAAATGGATTCTTCATAACCCTTCGCGCCCATTTGAGCAATGTCTTCTTTAAGCAAAGCACCAGTATTCCCGGCGATTTCATTGGCTTGGAGCATACTCTGAGTACGGACGCGCATTCCAGAACTATCTTTAAGCGCTTGCCCAGCAAGAAGAACAACAACACCCAATAGAGCTATATATATAACTAGCTCCATAAGGGTAAACCCAGATTTGCCCTTTAAATATCTCATTCCAAAGCCTCAATACTGCTTTTTGCCAACAAAAATAGGATATTTCAAACAAGAAATACCCATGGATTAAAAATAAAACATTTTCAAAATGTTAAACGTTAGTTAAAAAACATAAAAAAATAAGCCAACACAAATTAAGTGACCATAATTCCATCAGGACAGATAAAATTGCACTGGCAACGAACAAATTGTAAAAATTCAAAAAAACTACAAAAAAAACTCCCCCGGAGGGGAGCTTTTTTTTCAAGCCCTTAGAAATGTTCTTTGTTACACCTCTATTTTTTCTTACACTTTTTACCACCAGTTAAAATGGCACGTTGCAGACGAATTTATGACAACATTGACAGTGGCTCCATCTTTACAATTACTTAAGGATATCACACCACCAGCGCTATGATCTCCAGTCAAATGATCTCTTCCTATATCAATCGTAAAGTCCGATCTAGTTCCGTTACTACAATAGAACTGACAACCAGCAGGGTTATCTATTCCTGATTTAATCACAATTGTATTCGATCCGTTTTGCAAATCAACGTCTTTATTAGCAACAGAGTATTCATTACTTGAAGAAGCGCTACTATTTGCCACAGAGCTAGAGCTGACTTCACTGCTACTGCTGACAACCTCAGAGCTAGAGCTTACTTCGCTACTGCTGCTTTCTGCAGAACTGCTACTTTCTTCGCTGCTGCTCGAGGTCGGTTCGACAAATGACACCTTGAAAGGACATGTCGCCTTTTTCCCAGTGACATCATTTACAGCTTCTAACGTATACTCCTTTGTGCCAGTCCCGCTTAAATCGTAGAACGTATAAGGCAAATCTTTCGCCGTTTCATTTTCACCCACTTTATATGTACATCCGTTTTCGCAGCCTTCTGCTTTAGCATCCACTCTAATCATACTACCCGGATTTTGACCCGTAATAGTAGCATCAGGGCATTTAAGCGAAATCTTCGATTCGTAATCATACTCTCTCAAGCAATCTTTCTTATCTCCACCGACATCAATAGTAATAGCATAGCCGTATTTTCCATCCGCAGTAAGTGTTGGGCTAAATTCCAATTCAGCCCTATCGCTTGTTCCTGTTTCGCCTGTAATTTCACTTATTACACTTCCGATTTGGTTCGTTACGGCAAAGGTGTAATTATAGCTGATTCTATTCGGATTAGGAATATCGACATGGAACTTTCCTTTATCATCGACACGACAATCAACAGTACCTGTCGGATTATTAACGGTAAAACTAGCCTCGCACGGAGTGACATTACCGATTCCAACATTCACAACATAGGTATATGTACCGACTCTTGTCGGAGTCTCATCGACTGGGACGTTTTGCCATTTTCCCAAATCCGCAGAACCATTGCTTTCTATGGTAGCGCCATCAAAAGTTACCGTATAAGGAACTTTATGAGCACCAGGCATTTCATTACCGAATTTGAACTTGACACCAGGCGCTTTACTGCCATAAGAAATACTTGTAACATCATTAATAATTCCGCATTCGAGACTCGGATTGGTATTAGGCGCCATCCCCTTAACTTTACAGCTAGAAGAATTGAGAACCTTTCCAGAAGCACTCTTCCTTGTCGCGGTAACAGTAAATTCCGTGGAATCCGTCATAAAGAGCCAGTCAAATTCGTGGCCTTGACTGTAAGTCATAGGATGCGCACCACTGCAAGTCACATCAGTTTCAGGAATGATATTCGCATCATCCGATGTATAAGAGCACGTAACCTCAGCAGGCTGGGGGTTGATTTGAATTTTCCACCCATTATTAGCCAAATCCAAAGTCGCATTTTCGCATTTGAGGTCCAGTTTCTTGCTGCACCTGCTGTGAATACGCAATTTTTCAATGCTAATGCCTTCATCACTTGTAATGATGATTTTCGAAACACGCTGCGGATCAAAACCGATAGTGCTCGTCGTAATCCACTCCATCGATATGTTCGCAACACC
>JAEEGG010022520.1_pt1 | contig 12390 bp, 11 predicted proteins | sample 9134161 | NCBI WGS metagenome assembly JAEEGG01 (sample SAMN16246543, study PRJNA631951) | gut metagenome | biome: gut microbiome; feature: rumen; material: CR-attached | host: Bos | place: Iran: Karaj | collected 2018-10
GTGGAAGATATCCCCCAGACTGCCTATCACCATCTTGATGGGTGTGCAATTCCTGTCCATGGCCGGTAATTCATTTCCATCCTGTTCCGGGTGGTACTACTCGTGTGCTGTTAGGGGAGCCGAGGTTCTGCATGCGGCGCTTGTCGTGAATGAGCAGTCCCGCAAGATGGGCGAGCCGTGGGTCGATCCGTCGCTCCATAAAGGCACAAAGGACTTTTTGGCGGCGCTTGTCCGCAAGTATGACCTGGAAAACGTGGCGTCGGCATCGGCTAATGCGCGCTGGTGCATCGCCGTCAATCCGCCAGAGGACGAGAACTTCCCGGTTGCCTGCACTGCGAACCTCAATCCAGCCGATTTGTTCCGGCCCGAGGGTGACAGGCACCGTGTGGCGCTTGAGTGCCCGGGATGCAGTCATCGTATGATCCCGCCTGATGAGTGCATAGGTTTCTGCAAAAAGGCGGCGATAGTCGTTGCCAGGAACGGCAAGCTCGTGCATGTGAGGAATGGCTCCCGTCCGCCTTGCATTGTTTCGCAGTTCCCCGATGTCGATACGGTCCGCTATCTTACGCCGACCGGCGTCATTGACGTCGCCATAGGGCACTGAATCTGTCTCGGGCTTGTCTGCCACTCTTGTGCCCATTTTCGTGTGCTTCGTGTATTTCGTGGTTCACTCCTAACTCCCTCACTCCTCCACTCCCAACTCCCAACGGCTAACTGCTAACTGCTAGCCGCGAAATTATGATATACTACGCGGCATGAGACGTTGCAGAGCAGATGTTCATAACCGACGACACCTGACAAGCCGCGTTGCTATCCGCGCGTTTGAAGGAGGGCAGGCGGCGAATCGGAATAGCCGCGCCGCCATGACAAGCAAAACCTACTGTGGCAATTTACTGTGGCAATCAGGTCTGACCATGTTGGCTCCAGTTAATGAAGAAGATTTGCCGTCTTGTCCAGTTTTGAAGTGAAGGGATATTGTATAATGGTACACCAAAAACTTAGGTGGATTGTGTTGTACGCACTGGCAATGACAATTGCTTTGTCTTTCGCAGTGCAAATGGTTTGCTGTTCCCTCTCGGCGTCGCGGAGAGAGAATATAGCATTGCGCGATCATAGTGACAAGCTCGCGTATGCAGTCGCTCTTGCTAATGAATTTCTGAGATCAAACCATACAAATGTTGTTGAAGACTATGAAGAAATAAAGATCATTCATATCAAGGATATGAAGCGCTTTGTTTTTGTGTTGCGTGAGAATGATGTCACTGAATTCAAAACAAAAGACGGACGATCATTTCAAGCGCACTTGGGGCCGTATGGAGTAATTGTTGATTATGATAAAGAACAACACAGTTGCTTTTTCTTGCCTCAAGGATGAATGTCAAGTGAAAAGCTTCTGCGACAACTGTAGTTTGTCTGATAGCAAATAGTCTTGAACTCATTAAGGGAACATGGATCTCGGTGAGGCGAGTGCGGTCAATGGATTTTGTGGGGACAGTCCCTCTAAAAGCGCGTGTTTTCAGGCGTTTCGTGTGTTTGGCTCCCGAAGCTGCGGGCCTTGCCCAATGCCTTGGCGAGCACATTAATAATATCCTCAAAGATGGGGAGTTGGAGCGAGAAGTGGTATGTGCATAATTTGCACATACCACTATCCACGATGCGGCATGTCCTACCTTGTCCAACAGCTCTCCGCGCCACAAGATCCGCCGCGCCGCCGCATCGGCTTTGGCAACGACGGCGACACTCTGTCCACACCCTATGGGAAAGCATGATGTTGATAACACTGCTTTGCTATACCATATTTTCGCTTGCCCGCCATAGACTCTGTGGGGCCCTATGCTGTATGTGCTTGACTGTTGGCTGGAGGGTATGATAGACTACATACCGTCATGAAGAAGGAAAGAGTTACACAAACCGGGATGTGCTGGTATGAGCAATTGTGTCAATGAGACTGAGTCAATCGGGCCTTTTGCCCCGCAGGATGCGATGCAGGTCAGTTCGTCGCCCAGGAAGAGCTGGCTTGGGGAGAGTTGGCCTGCTTTCTGGAAGCTTCTTTGGCTCCTGCTGCCGATGCTGCTCATCGTCTACATTCCCATGGAACTGGTTTCGGATGTGCTGGAGGCGTGTTTGCCACCTACAGGCAACGAGTTTAGGGATATCAAGCTGTCGCTAAAGGTGGCTTCGCTGGTGGAGAGCCTAATTGGCATCATTGCAACTGCGGGAATCTGCCTTGCCGTCCGAGACTTGCGAAATGGGGTGGAGCTGGCATCGTGGAAACATTATCTGAAGCGGGGTTTGTGCTGCTGGGGAGGTGTCTTCGCCGCCAGATTTCTCGCGGGACTCGCTTTTTTCGGCCTCTTGCTACTTTTAGTCGTTCCGGGAGTCATTGCCGGCATCTACTGGTGCTTTGTGTCGCAGGCTGTGGTTTTGCTGTCCCTCTCGCCGCGAAAGGCCATGGTGGAGTCGTATCATACAGTCAAAGGCAGCTGGTGGGCGACGCTTGGCGCATTGTTGGTCATGGCGGTCATTGTCATGCTCTTATGCGTTCCTGCCGTCGTGATCTTTGGCGTGGCGAGCGGTGTCTTGGAGGGGATTGCCGAGTCCGTGGACAAGGTGCCTCCCGCCTTGCATCTCGCCTGCTGGCTTGCTGATTTCGTGACGGATGTGCTGAGCGACTTTGCAGGAGTCTTTGCCGACGTCGCCGCCGTCGTATGGTTTCTCCGGCTCCGCGAGGAGAAGGGGCTGCCGACCAGTTCGAACAGCGCTTCGTCCGATGGTGTTTGTGGCAACATCGATTCCGAAAGGCCAAAGGACTTTTCTGCATAAGCATTTGTCGAAGGGGAAAAGAAAGAGGGAACTGTTTATGAAAATGCGGTTTCTATTTGTAGTGGTTCTCTGGACCGCCTGTGTCGCCGGTTGTTGTTCAAATAATTGTCCAAATACTAGAATCTCGCTCTGTTATGACCCAGATCTTATTGCACGGGAGGATGATTTGCAGGAGCTTCGGATTGTTGATGTATTCGACGGCGGTCATCCATTTGTCGATGAGATCGTGTCATGCTTGAAGCGAGATGATTTTCCCCCGAGAAGCTATACTTTTTGTGGGATCTTGTGCTATGTTGTGTGCGAGGTGAATGGAGTTCCTGCTTGTGTGGCCGAAATACTGCAAGATGGCAAGACTGTGTATATTAGCGTTCCGTTTGGATCGGAACCAGGCATGGTCTACAAGAAGGATGGATCGTATTTCGTTAAGGATGATTTGACGCCAATTGCACATCCATGTTATTCAATCCCTGAACTTGTTGAAAAAGTGTCCTGTCTGGTAAGCGATTCTTTTAAGGAGCAAGAACGGTCTGGCTGTCATAAGGTTGAGCTTTTTAAACCTTCTGATAGGTAGGAAGACTGGCTGACAACTTTTCGTTCGACGTCCTGGACGACGAGCCCTGCGAGCGCAAAGCCGAAGATTGCCGTCGTGTGCGCGATGGTGCCGTTGATGCGGGCCTTCGACGAGCACCACTCGTGCGCGGCGAGCGAACTTTCCCCGACGCCGGGGTCCTTCGGGCAGACGCACTCCCCGAGTCCGCACCCCGCCCCTGCCGGACCCAGGTTCTCGCGGCGCTCCGGACTCCATACGCACTTGAACTTCCGCGCCGGCATGCCGCCGGTCTTCTTGAACTTGGTGCGCAGCGCGCGCGCGAGGCCGTCGCCCTCGACCTTGCGGAACTCGGTCGCGCGGATCTGGAAGGGGTCCATCTTCAGCGCCGCGCCCATCGAGGCGAAGAGCGTCACCGTCGGAATCGAGAGGGCGTGGCGGATGAGCGCCGCCTTCTCGCGAAGCGAGTCGATGGCGTCGACCACGTAGTCGTATTCGTCCAGGGCGAATTCCCCGGCCGTCTCGGGCGAGTAGATCTGCTGCCGCACGTCGAGCTCGACGAGGGGGTTGATCTCCTTCAGGCGCTCCGCGAGGACGTCCGCCTTGACCCGCCCCGCCGTCTTCGTCGTCGCCATCAGCTGGCGGTTCACGTTCGTGATGCAGACGCGGTCGGAGTCCACGAGGAGCAGCTTCCCGATGCCGGACCTGACGAGCGACTCGGCGCACCAGCTGCCGACGCCGCCGAGTCCGAAGACTGCGACATTGGTGCGCGCAAGCGCGTCGAGGGCCTGCGTTCCGAGCATCAGCTCCGTCCGTCTGAATATGGCTGGATGTTTCATTCGCGGCAAAGTATACCAAAATTCCACGCGCGCGGATATGGACAAAAACTCTCGGAGCAGCCAGGAACCCGATTTGTGGGGATTTGTGATATAATACCGTTCGTAAAAATGACAGAATCAAGAAAGAAGTGGTAGCATGAACTGTCCAACTTGCGGGAAAGATCTCTACGACAACGGCGAAGAGCGGTTTCGCTGTCCCTTCTGCGGGGCGGAAGTAGAAGGTTCTGGGGGTGCGGCAGAAGGAGCGCAAGAAGAAACGCTGGAGCAGCGTTGCCAAAGGCTAGAGCGCGAACTGGCGCGCATGAAGGTCAAGGCTGAAATAGAAGAGCAAAGCGCCACCGAACATTTCTGGTTCAGGGGCGGCAATTGGTTCTCCATGCTCGACAGACAAGCCGCCCGCGAGGCATTGGAGCGTGGTGACATTGAATCGGCGAAAAAGCATTTAGCCAGTGCGGAGAAGTCGTTTAACATTGGCTGTTTGTTGTATATTGCCCTGATTATCGTGATCCTCATCGTCGCGGCGTATTCAAAGTAAAGAAAACGGTGCGGATTTGCCGCGCAAGGGGAATTAGAGAGCAGATGAAAAGAAGAAAGCAGAGATGGCGTTGGCGAATAGACATGGATGTCTTGCGCTGTGTCTTGTTCTTTTCGTTCCTTGTCTTGGTGCTTGCGGTGCTGGGATTGTTGGCAAATGGAATTGTGATTGTGGTGAGGATGTGTCTGCGCGGTTCGGCATTGGGCTTTGCGCTCTTGGCGGCAGTAATCTTGCTCGTCGCTGGATTTTTCATTGTGCGACGTATTCTGAGGAATCGGGAGTTCCAGTCGTTGTTGGCGCGGGGTGTCGACTTCGGGTTGAAGGCCGAGTCGCTTCAGGTGGTTGACGAGATCATCGAGAAGCACGGGAAGCGCTGTCGCCGGACAATGGCATTAAAGGCGGAGATCGCGCCGATGGTTCGATCAATCGCCAGTCGCTACAATTCGATTCGCATTGGAAAGAAGACGGTCTTTAACAGTCATGACCTGCGAACGGGCGGGTCGGTCGGTTTCAAGGGATGCCCAACTGACAGTTATTTTCCAATCGCCTATGAAGACGAGTCTTGCTATCTTGTCAAATGCTCGCTTTCGGATGAAACAATATACTACGACGAGTACGAATGGATGCGCGAGCCGATTCCCTTTGCGAGCGACATCCGCCACTACATCGCTTTGCGCTATCAGGCGGGGACAGACCTCGCGGAACCGTTGGACGGAGAATTCAGGGAAGAAGAAAGGAAGGGTGTCTCATATGATAGTTCGCTATAAAGCTGTTGTTGCCGGCTGCGCGGCTTTGTTGAGTGGCGTGGCGCTCGCGCACTTTCCGATTAGCGTGAGCCCGGAGTCCGACGATGGACTCATTGGCGTTGGCTGGGCGCCGATCCAAGTCGGGATTTGCTCGCATCGTCCGTTCCAGCTCTTTCCCGGAGATGCCGATGTGTATGGCATTGCGGTGGGCTTGTTGAATCTGAACCAGAAATCGGCCATTGCCTCTTTGGCTCCGCTGAACGCGGTCGCGAGAAACTATTTCGCGAAGGCAGGGTTGATTGGCGTTTGCGAATTCAACTACGCATTCGAGGTCGGGCTTTTGAACCTCACGGGACGCAATATCGGCGTGAGCGTTGGTGCTTTTAATGTCGAGTCAAATCTTGGTGATCGGGGCGGAGATCCATATCCATGGTTGCCGGGTTTGCAGGTTGGTCTGGCCAACGCCGGCGGTGGGTTGCAGGCTGGATTCTACAATTTTAACGGTTGCTTCCAGATTGGTGCGTTCAATGCCGATGGCGGCCTACAGGTTGGATTGTTTAATGCTGCGAGTGACTATGGTGAGCGTAGTGCCTTTCAGGTCGGCTTGCTCAACTACAATCCGCACGGCCTCGCCAAGTGGCTGCCGATCTTCAACTTCTCGCGCGGACGAAAGGACTGGTGACATGCCGCCTCCTTGGTTAGAGATCGTCTATGTCGTTGTTTCAATGGCCTTCATCGTTGGGCTATTCGTCTTGGGCGCGTGGATGATCAAGTGGTCGTTTCGGATTAAGAGAAAGTGGGTATGTTGGTTGGTCAGAATTCTCGGCATTCTGATTTCCGGATATATCTTAACCTAAATAAAGCAGTTGGAATCACCCGCCGCGTTCGCGTCGGTCAATTTCAACTGCCTTATGTTCTCCCTGCCGCCTGATCAGGCCAGTGGCAGCATGATCTGGTCGCCAAGGAGAGGCGGATAGAGCCTGTAGATGAGCTTGTATTTCCTGAAGGCCCAGTAAATGATGAGCTGCCAGCGTTGCTCGACCTTCAACTGCGACGCAGAAGTGACCTTGCGCAGGAAGCCCGCTATTGTTGAGAAAGCAGAGGCTGCATCCTCTTTTCCTGCCGTGTAGACCGTGATCGAATTCCGCCGCCCGTGCCGCGAGATCCTCGCCACGCAGCCCTGGAGCATGCGCCGTGTCGTGAGCGCCTCCTTGTGCGAGCCGTCGCCGCCGATCCTGCAGAATATGTTCCAGACGTTGGCGACGAACGCGCTCAGCCCCGCGACGATGGCCGTGCGCTTCATGTCCTGCGTCACGAACCCGCCCCAGCCGTAGTGGTTCTTCATCTCGTCGAAGATGTTCTCGCAGTCGCCGCGGTCCCGGTAGAGCTGGGAGACCGCCCGCGGATCGAGGTCCAGGTCCGTGACGAGCGCATACCACTCGTAGCCGTCCGCGTACATCCCGTCGTTCACCGTGACGAGCTCGAGCCCCGGGATCGTGAGCTGGGCGAATTCGCGGTGAGGGGGTTCGTTCCTCCGCTTCTTCATGCTCTCCATCGGACGACGCACGAGCAGAACCCTGCGCGGCTTGCTCCAGCCGCCGAGGATGATTCTCGTGTCGACGCACTGCCAGCCGTCCCCCGCGTCCTCCCAGTCCGTTCCGCTCGCGAGGTGGAGCTGGAATATCTCCCGGATGTTCTTCGTGCGCTTCACCTTGAAGAGGTAGTGCGTGCGGTTGGCCTCGCAGCAGTGGATGATCACCTCGTTGCCGAAGCCGACGTCGCCCCTGACGAGTTTCGGCCTGAGACGCCCGGAAAGCCATTTGAGGAACCTGTCGAGCATCTCCGCCGAGTAGACGCCCGCGGTCTCGTTGCCCGCGTGGACGACGACGCCGAGGACTATCCGCAGCTTCGCGATGCAGAACGCATGGTAGCAGTGCGAGGGCCGTCCTGGCTTCTGCGGGTTGTAGCCGAACGCCGCCCCCTCCTGGTGGCCGTAGAGCGGCTTCACCGTCGGGTCCATGTCGAGGATGTAGTCCTGGTCCAGCAGGGCTTCGACAAGGTGGAGGTTCGCGTTCCAGGTCCACTCGATCCCCGCCTCCATCGGGATCGCCTTGAGGTTCCTCCGCACGGAGTCGCAGGACATGAGCCGCCTGATCCCGAACAGCTCCGCCGTGACCGCGTCGCCGGAGAGGCTGTCGAAGTGCCGGTAGCGGTACGAGCCGTTCGTCATCCCGACGATCGCGGTGCCGAGCGTCTCGCGGTTCGTAGGGGCGTTGTTGCTCGTCAGCCTGAGCGGACAGGTGTCGACGAGGTGGTCGAACACCCCGCCCGCCTCGAAGAACGCGCTCAGGAAGGCGTTGTGCGCCCCTGTCGTCAGGGGGACGGTGTCGTTCCAGTTCAGGCCGAACTCGCCGCCGAGGGTGTCGAGACCATCCGACTTTTCAATTTCTTGCCCCGCTGGGAACGGATTTGTGGTATACTTTTCCATGTCGTTCTTGTTGTCCTTTGTTGGCTTTGCAACTCAAAGTATACCAAGAACGACGCTTTCTTTTCCAGTGGAAAGTCCGTTTCACCCACAGGGTGAAACCTGAAATCGCGCCATTAGCCCGTAAAACAAGGACGGAATCAACATCCCGCACATTCAACTGCCGCACTTAGGCTTAATATGTCTTATCGCCTATTTTGCCTATTGTCGCACTGGATTGTAAACAGTTGCTATCCCATTTGGGGTTGTGCGAGCATGAAAACACGATTCATTTAGAATCAAAAGTGCCGCGACTCTACTTGATGCAATGCGCGGCGAATCTGCCGCGGAATTTGATATAATGTGCTTATGACAATGACGACAAGGCGGCTGTTTTGCGGAGGTGCGGCATTCGCGGTGCTGGCCGTCTGCGTCGTCGTCGGTGCGTGGGTGCGCGGCACATCGCCCGCGGAACTCGTCGAGATCTGCAGGGCGGCGGTTTGCGCGAAGACGGGCAGGGCGACGGTGGCTGAACGCGTCGCGGCGATTGCCGAGAAAAGACCTGAACTGAAGTCCGTCGCAGGTTCCGCTGGCGGAAAGCTCCGGATACTTGTGTTCAAGAACGAGCGCATTGTTGAGCTCGAGTCCCCGGGCTGGAAGGAGCCGCGGAAGTATCCGATGACCGGTTTTAGCGGCAAGCTTGGGCCGAAGCTGAAGGAAGGGGACTGCCAGATTCCGGAAGGCGTCTACGGGATCGAGTATCTGAATCCCAACAGTCTCTTCCACCTTTCGCTCAAGGTGTCGTATCCGAACGCGGACGACAAGGCGCGCGCGAAGGCTGATGGGCGCACCGACCTGGGCGGCGACATCATGATCCACGGCGGAAGCGCGACGGTCGGATGCATTCCAGTCGGCGACGATGCGGTCGAGGAGATTTTCTACATCGCGTCGGCAGTCGGCATAGAGAACATCTCGGTCGTCATTGCGCCGTATGACATGCGCAACGGGCGGAAGCCCGAACTGGAGCGTTCGCCGCTCAAATGGTATCCCGGCCTCTGCCGCGAAATCGAAACCGCGCTGGGCAAGTCTGACGTCAATGGTGGGCATCTTTTCTTTACGACAAATGAACGCCCTGGATATTGTTCGGTACCATCAATCGAAAGGAACAACCCATGAAACACTTTGCACAAATGGTTCTCGCCTTATCCCTCGCGCTCGCGCCTATGGCGTTTCTCGGCGGATGCGAGAATTGGCAGCGGAGCGTCGAGTCGCGCAAGCAGACTGTGCGCGATGGTTTGGCGGCTTTAAGGGAAATGGTTTTCGAGACCATGCAAGATCGAATTGGCAAACTGGCGGAGAATCGAGCCTTTTATTGTCGGAAAGGGAATTGGCCTTGGAAGGCGCACAGTCTGGATAGGAAAGAGCTATGTCTTGACAGGTTTGATGTGGTGAAGACTGATGAGGATCCACCTGATGACGGGGTGTTTGGAAATGAACTCATTGATTTGCTCCGTAAGTGCACGACGGGCGACGCGGTCTTTTTTGAATCAATCAAAAGCCGCATTGTCGACACGGTTGGTCTTGCCTGGATCGGGAAGGACGGATCGTCATTGGCCGGCATAGCCGCCATCACGTCTGACGACGTGTATTTCATCTATACGGAAATGGAACTCTTTGAAGGCCCGGGCCAACCATTTGGTGTATATGAAGTACTTAAAGAACCGCCTTACTATATGTGGAGACATCCATGCTGGGCGTTGCGCATCAGATTGGTTGAGCAGAAAAGGTTGAGGACGTGCGAGAAACGGATTGATTCAGGATCAGCTAAGTTGTACGATGAGTTGTCAGGGTTGAGTCTGCGGGTTGAGAACCTTACGGCGTTCCGAATGGACATTTCCCCTGAGAGATTTCAGAAGGGCTGCGTCCGCATATCTGAGCCAATAGAGAATGATCTTGCGTCTTTAAGGGGAATGGTTTTCGAAACCATTAAGGATCAAATTGGGAAGCTCGCCGAAGATCGCGACTTCTATTGCCGAGTGCCTGTTTTGCCACGGCGGGAGTTGGGGACGGATGATTTCTACACAAGATTTGGAGTGGTAAAGCCCGGGATGGACTCGTCCGATGATGTCCGCCTTGGAGAGGAAATCATGGATTCGCTTCGGAAATGCACTCTGGGCGACGCGGCTTCCTTTGAGTCAATCAGCAACCGAATTGTCAACACGGCAGGGCTTGCCTGGATCGGGAAGGACGGATCATCATTGGCCGGCATGGCCGCCATTACGTCTGACGAAGTGTATTTCGTCTACACCGTCATGGGACTTGTGACGGAGAAAACCGTGATGCATGAAACTTATGACAAGCAATTTCGGTCAAAACCACCGTACTATGCGTGGCGAGATTCGGAGCTTGCACAGCATATATGGTTAACGGATGAGAAAAGATTGAGGGTGTGCAGGAAAAGAATCTATTCAAAACTGGAAAAGATGTATCCAGATAGTCGATCGCTGCAGGAGTCGTTCTTGTTTGCAAAATCCATCACGGCATTTCGGATGGATATCGCCCCCGAAAAGTTTCAGGCTGCGCGCCATGTCTGCCAGGAGTCAACAAAGGAAGTTGAAACGAAATGAACAGTCGGGGACAGACCCCGCGATAGGCCCAATTTTCCGTGTGTTCTGTGTATTTCGTGGTTAAACCTTACGCGGCGGATTTGCCGCGCTTGATTCTCCCGCTTTGTTTTCGCTATAATATGCCCCAAAACAGTTGAGAATTGGGAAAGTGGCAGAAAATAGCAAAATGAGCGGTAAAGACAGCAACGTCAATGGGGTGTTTCCCCATGGAATGAAGATTGCGGCATGCGCATTGGCGCTGACGATTGTCGGAATGGCGACGTGCGTTCAGGCCGGACAAGTCCCGGATCGGGCGAGACACCCGACTTGGAAAGATCCTGATACTGGATATACCTGGATGTATTCCGTCACTGACGACGGGGTGGAGATTTGCCGAGAAGGCCAGTTCTCGCGCTCGGACCCGTCTCGCGGAGCTGAGGTGCTGATTTCAGGCTTCGACGCAAAGACCTGGGTCGGGACGAATGCCTCGTGCATGGTGGACGTGGCGATCCCGTCGGCGATCGACGGAAAGCCAGTCGTCCGCATCGGCGAGTGGGCGTTCGCGCTCTGCACGAATCTGACGAGCGTGACGATTCCCGCCAGCGTGACGTCCATCGGCGGCGTGGCATTTGCGGGCTGCAGCTCCCTGACGAACGTGGCAATGTCTTCCAGCATAACGAACATCGGTTTTACTGCGTTTAGCAGATGTTCGTCGCTTCCGCGGGTGTCGATTCCTGACGGCGTGACTTCGATCCAGTTCGGCGTATTCCAAGACTGCAGGTCCCTGACAAGCATGACGATACCCCGTGCCGTGACAAACATTGATGCTTACGCCTTCCTCAATTGCGGGTCCTTGACGAACGTGACGATTCCGGCCGGCGTGACAGGAATCGGGTGGGCGGCTTTCTGCGGTTGCCGCTCGCTTAAGAGCGTTGCGATTCCCGACAGCGTGAAGAGTATCGGATATTCGACGGGCTTAGACAATTATTCTGTGGCGCATCTCGCGGACTATGGCAAGATGCTGATCATCGGGGCCGGGGTGTTCGCCGGCTGCGATGCGTCGCTTTTCGACACGACTACGATCCCGGGCGTCAAGTTGGTCGACGGTTGGGCCTGCGGCTTTACGGATGATTTGTCCGGGGACGTTGACTTGACGGGCGTTCGCGGCATCGAGTGTTTTGCGTTCTCGGGCTGCAAGAACCTGACGGGCGTGACGATTCCCGCCAACGTGGCGGAAATCGGGGGTGGGGCGTTTCGCTGTTGCAGGGCTTTGACGAACGTGACGATCAAGGGCGGCGCCCCGGCCGCCGGCAAGGGCTCAGTGGAGGGCGTCCGCGAAATCGGAATCGTTGCATTCGCGGGCTGCACGAATCTGACGCGCGTGACGATACCCGCCAGCGTGGCGAGAATCGATCGCGGGGCGTTCCATGGCTGCGGTTCCCTTGCGAATGTGACGTTCCTGGGCGACGCACCGGCCGTCGGCGAGGCCGCGTTCGAGAATGTCGCGGACGGCTGCACGGTCTCCGTGCGCAGGGGTTCGACGGGATGGGGCGCGAAGTCGCGGCTTTTGGGGAAGTGGAACGGCATGGCGGTTGAGGAGGTGGACGCCGGAGGCTACAGGGTCAGACATGGTTACCACAGTAAATTACCACAGTAGCGGGAGTTTATGATATACTGTTCGGCATGAGACGTTGCATGATAAATCTTCCAGATCGGTGCCAGCGCCTGATCACCCGGGTGGCCCATTGCGCGTTTGAATGGGGCAAGCGGCGAATCGAAAGGGTTGCGCCGCTATGACAAGGAAAACCTACTGTGGCGATTTACTGTGGC
>JAEEGG010022521.1_pt1 | contig 12390 bp, 7 predicted proteins | sample 9134161 | NCBI WGS metagenome assembly JAEEGG01 (sample SAMN16246543, study PRJNA631951) | gut metagenome | biome: gut microbiome; feature: rumen; material: CR-attached | host: Bos | place: Iran: Karaj | collected 2018-10
TACCGCAACCCAGCCTACGTGCTGAAAGGGTGGAATCCAATGCTCAAATAAAAAACGATATGAACAAGAAGATGAAGCAGAGACTATTTGTTTTATTCTTGATGTGTTGTTGCTCTTTTATACCACAGCAACATATTACGACCATTTACATGATTGGCGATTCCACCATGGCCAACAAACCACTCGACAAGGAGAATCAAGAACGAGGGTGGGGCATGGTGCTTGGAGAGATGTTGCAAGGGAATATCCGGGTGGACAATCATGCCGTCAACGGACGCAGTTCCAAGAGCTTCATTGACGAGGGACGATGGGACAAAGTGCTTGAAACATTGACTCCTGGCGATTACGTCATCATCCAGTTCGGACACAATGACGAAAAGCCTAATCCCGACCGCCATACCGAACCATACACCACTTTCAAGGACAACCTGCACCGTTTCATCCGTGAGACAAGGGCTAAAGGTGCTACACCCATCCTGCTCAACAGCATCGTCCGACGAAAGTTCGATGCCGACTCCGTTCACTTGATTGATACACATGGAGATTATGTTATCGCTCCGCGCCAGGTGGCAGAGGAAGCCAATGTGCCTTTTGTGGATGCCGATTCTCTCTCAAGAAGCCTTGTGGAGAGTTATGGACCAGAACAATCCAAACAACTCTTCATGTGGATACCCGCTGGGAAATATGAGTTTGCGCCCAACGGCAAACAAGACGACACCCACCTGAATCCAGAAGGTGCCCGGTTGATTGCAAGGTTACTTTTCCAGCACATCATAGACCAAGTGCCTGAACTCAACCAGTACTACCAACCAAAGAATGGCGATTTCTTGGAAAGTGAATAGCTTCGGGAACAAATAATTGGTCACGACAACCTGTTTGAAAGATTTGTATCTATCTTTGATAGTTTTTTCATCCCTATTCTGCAAAAAATAATATACTTTTGCGGTAATAAAGTTAACTAACTGACTAATTAACAAAGATGAGGATTACTGTTTTGTCGATGCGTATTGTTATGGTTTTTGCGCTCGCTTCTTTAGCGGCAGCTATGAGTGCCCAACCCGTTTTCACTTTCTCCACGTCCAAAAGAGGACCGATGATGGGCGATTTGCATTATGGCATTTTCTATGAGGAAATCAACCATGGTGGCGACGGAGGATTGTATGCTGAACTGATTCGTAACCGCTCCTTCGAGGACAATGCAGCCAACCCTGATTGCTGGTGGGGACTGGGAGGCATGTCGGCTCAACTGGTTCATACCGGCTTGCTGAACCAAGCACAAGGCAACGCCCTGAAACTGACAGTCAATGAGTACAATGCGGGAATCAGGAACGAGGGCTTCTGGGGCATGAATATCGTGAAAGGCGAGGAATATACACTTACTTTCTGGGCCAAGACCGATGGCACATACAACGGTAAGATGTGGGCCGAACTACAGAACGACGGCTTCGAGAACATGGGCAGGACGGAGTTTGCCGTCTCTCTTAACAGTGAATGGAAGAAATATACCGTGAAAATCACCGCTACAGCCAGTGTCAACAAAGGATGGCTGGCCTTGAAAGGACTCGAGCCCATGGTCATTTATCTCGATGTGGTCAGCCTCATGCCACCAACATTCAAGAACCGGACCAATGGCTGCCGAAAAGACCTGGCGGAGATGCTTGCCAACCTTCATCCATCATTTGTGCGTTTTCCTGGAGGATGCTATATCGAGGGTACATGGCAAGACGAGAAAACCAACCGTTTCGAGTGGAAGAAAACCATCGGACCTATAGAGCAAAGACCAGGACACATGAATGTGAACTGGGGGTATCGAGTGAGCGATGGACTCGGTTTCCATGAGCTTTTGCAATTGACTGAGGACTTGGGCGCTGAGCCCCTCTTTGTCTGCAATGTTGGATTGGGACACGGATGGATGCAGCCATACAGCGACATCAACGATTATATACAAGAGGCACTCGACGCCATCGAGTACTGCAACGGCGACATCAATACGACTTGGGGGCGCAAAAGGGCCGATAACGGACATCCAGAACCTTTCAACCTGAGACTCCTTGAAATCGGTAACGAGAACTACAATTTCATCTCATGGGACAATGGAGACATGAGTGACCATTATGCTGAACGCTATGCCGCCTTCTACAAGGCCATAAAAGCCATTTATCCCGACATCATCCTCATTGGCAATGTCGAGGCATGGGCCACCGATAATCCATCTTGGCGAAACGCCAACCCTGTTGAGGTGGTGGATGAGCATTATTACAGAAGTACCAGCTGGTTCAGACAACAGTACAATAAATACGACAACTACAACCGCGACAACTACAAGGTCTATGCCGGTGAGTATGCCGTGACAAGTGAGTTCGGAAACTGGGGAAACTTAAACGCTGCCCTCGCTGAGGCAATCTACATGGCTGGCATGGAGAGAAACAGCGATGTCTGCACCATGTCGTCCTACGCGCCCATATTCTGCAACGAGAACCACCCCTGGCCCTGGATGCCCGACATGATACGCTTCAATTCCTATTCCGCTTTCGGTACACCTTCCTATTATGTTCAGCAACTCATGGCAGCCAATGTAGGCTATCAGAATATCACATGGGAGGAGAAGGGCAATTATAATAATGTTCGCAACACGGCTTTCGGTCTCAGCTCCTGGGGAACGGCTGTGACCTACGACAACCTGACCATCACTACGCCTCAGGGCGGTATCATCTACAGCACCGATTTCTCCAACGCCGATGACTACACACTCAATTGGAACCACACCGGAGGTGAATGGAACATCAACAGCGGAAGTCTGAAACAGACCGATACCAATATGTTCGGCCAATGCAATGTGTGCTACAATCTCACAGGTGAAGACTGTATCATCGAACTGGATGCCACAAAAAACAGTGGGGCAGAGGGATTCCTCATCGCATTCAGCTACAACGATCCCGATAATTTCGTCTGGTGGAATCTCGGCGGATGGAACAACACCCAACATGCCATCGAACAATGTGTGGATGGAGTGAAGACCACATTGGTCACAGCTCAGGGAAGCCTCCAGACCAACACCACCTATCACCTCAGAATCGTGAAAGCCAACGAGCAAGTCTATTGCTATGTGGGTGACTCCCTTTATCATCAGGTGCCATTGCCCGATACAAGGAAAATCTACACTTGTGCAGCACTCAATGAAGCGGAAGACGAACTGATTATCAAAATGGTCAATCCTTCGTCCAAAGCCGAGGAAACCACCATACAATTTGCGGATTTCCAAATAAATGGGAACCTGGCTCTACAAGTGCTTAAGAGCGGAAGCGGTAATGACGAGAATGTAATGACCAATCAGAGGAATGTCTATCCAACATCCTCGACGATGAGAAAACCTTCCGATTCCCAGGCATTCGTTTATACCGTTCCTGCCTATTCCTTAGTGGTGATGCGGGTGCCTGTCACTGAGGTAAGCCCGCAGAAGGAAGTCGATGATAATGACGGATGGGTGGATATCACCGACCGAATCCAGAATCCTGACTTCAGCAACGGACAGATGGGATGGAACGGTACTAAGTTCTCTAATACACCCGGAACGGTTTCGGAATTCTTCAACACCACTTTCGACACCTACCAGACACTCAGCAATATGCCAGCTGGAGAATACCGACTCACTATCGACGGATTCTACCGATATGGCGACATCAATACAGCATACACCAGCCATGTCAAAGGTACGGAAAAACTCCTGCCAGTGGTTTATATCACGGCATACACCAACACTGCGACAAAAGAGTTCATGTCGCTCTATGACAACGATGCGCCTTTTTCATTCACACCTGAATACACCTACCCCGACAACACGGCAACAGCTAACTTGGCATTCAATATGAAAGGGGCTTATCATACCAATACTGTTCAGGCATCGCTCGAAAAAGAGGGTTCGTTGCGCATCGGAATGAAAAAAACTGTAGCCATGGTCAACGACTGGACATGCTTCGACAATGTACATCTCTACTACCGTGCCGGTCAGACGGCCATCAACGACATCGACTACGACGGTGCTGCTGATGTCCGGCTTTCAGGCGTCTATGACTTGACGGGACGAATGGTGACCGACAACATCGAGAACGCCTCTCTCACGCCTGGCATATATATCGTGAACGGGAAAAAAGTAATCATCAAATAGCATTTGCATCATGAAAACATATATTTTGATTCCACTCGTTTCAGCAGCTATCCTGACGGCATGCTCTGACAACACCACTATAGAGAACCTTGAAGGATTGGAACAGTTACAGGCCGGAACCAGAACCCTGACTAAGGTGGATACGGGGTGTAAGATTGACGGTGAGGCCCAAACACTCTCGTTCATACCCACTGACGATGGATTCATCACTCACATGGATTGTTTCGGTCAAAGTTATGAACCCCATGACGGCTCTATGGTCATGATTGAGGTGTGGCAGACTGGTTTTACCTCAAAATCAACATATACGGCATACTATGACAGCATACGTGCCAATGAATCCTGTGACTCTGTGATGGCATACGGAATGGTCACCAGCAATGGAGGCAGCCAGTTCCTCATTGTTGATACCTACACCACATCCCCCCGGCGTCCTTCCTTGCGACTCAATAGGGAAATCACCGTGAAGACAAAAGGAGCGAAGGATGTTGCCTTCAATTCTTACCTCATGATTCGGAAAAACGCCCCACAAACATATACCGACAACGATTATTATATGCCATCCCTTGTTTTCAAGGATGGAAGCAACCTCACAGATGTGGCTATAGGTTCGGACTGGAAGGAGGATTGGATACTTGCACGAGAGGAAAGAATGGGGTTGCCCATCACGATGATGCGCGATAAAAAGACAGGAGTGGCGCTTTCTATTACGGATTATAATCTCAACCCTGCCACCCTTAACAATGACTGGGGAAACGAACACCTCTCGTCTAATTACTTTAATTATTGCTCTCTGGGCTACAACCTCCAAGGCAACTCTCCGGCGGTGGCCTATTGCTACCCTGGTAGCGAAGGTGGACATACTTACAGTAACGGGGCATCGGTCGTCGGCTGGTCGAGAAGAAGCACGCCCGTGGCACGCACATACAAGCAAAAGTACACATTGGAGATCATGGCCACAAAAAGCGAGAGTTACGCTCTGGCACAACGCGATCACTGGCGGGCGGCTTTCGACCTCTATTCACCTGAGGAACTGGATGTTGATAGCAAGACCGTACTCGATGTGAGCCTGCAGACACTCGACCACTACTGGCTCAAGTCTGAAGGAGCGCCTGGATTCCCCTTCTCGGTTTACTGTTCCACTGGAAAAGTCAACGAGACATCCTTTGATATGGGGTTTGTAGGCATGCAGGCGGCATGTGGGTATTATCTTTACCGCTACGGACTTGACCATGGCAATGAAACATACCGGAAGAAGGGAGAACAGGTACTTGATTTCTGGGCCAACAAGAGCGCCAATTCAGTAGGAATGCCGAGGATATGGTACGATATCAGTCCTTGGAACTCGTTCCGTAACTATAACGACTTGAGGAATATGCAAGGTGGCATGGAACCCATGCTGCTCGCCTGGTCGTGTGCGGAGGCTGCCCATCCTGGGAGTCATCCTAACTGGCTCAAGTTCTGCAAGAACGCCGCTGAATGGATGCTTAAGCAGCAGAAAACTGACGGGTCGTTCCCAAAGGCTTACGACAACAACGGAGCAGTCATCGACAATGGCACTTATCTCACCAGCAATATCCTCCGTTTCCTCACAGCCATGTATGGAGTGACAGGTAAAGACAAGTATAGGCAGGCAGTGGTCAAGGCGGGTAATTGGTGTCTGAAGAATATCACTGCAGATTGTAAATACATCGGTTCGGTCATTGATAATCCTTATGTCAAAGACCGCGAGAGCGGACAGAAAATGATCGAAGCAATGCTCGCATGCTACGACCTCACGCACGAGCAGAAATACCTCGATGCCGCTCAAGAAGCCGCTTACTACACCGTCAGTTATATGTACGCATGGAACATCCCCTGGGAAAACGGCACTACACTCGCCATGCCGTGGCCCAAGAAAAAAACCACCGTTGGCATCACCATTATCGCTACCGGACATTCCGGAGCGGATTGTGGATTCTCATATAATTCTTTTGAGTATCTGAGACTCTACATTCTCACAGGAGATGACTATTTCCTGAGGATTGCGCGTTTGTTGGAGAAGAATACCAAGCAAACCATGAACTATGACGGCACACTCAAATATCCCTATAAGGGGTTGCAACGTGAGGCTATACGCTGTGTCACACATCGGGGTGACGGAGTGGAGTTGTGGTTGCCTTGGTGCACCGCCAGTGCGCTGGATCCTCTGTTTCGCATGGAAGACGCTTACGGATGTATTGGCATCGACAATATTGTAGGCACGGCTGAAAATGGAGTAGATGATGCTCCACGTATCGATGACAGCAGGTATGTGCGCAAACTGGGACTGGTTCGGCTACCTGAGGGAGCAACTTATTAATTGAAGTTTGCCACTTTCATTAGAACGATATACGAAAGACGCTGAAAGCGTCGCCTCTTAGTAACCGGTGGTGCTGCACCCTCGGATAGTTCTGGCGCAAGGACAATCGACCCTGAAAAGGGCACCCTCCTTTGCCTATAGAGTGCAACTTACTACTTTGGTTTCAAACAATGAGTTGATTGACATTTCGCCAATTTATCTTTTTTTATCTTTTTTTTCGTCAGTGTTTTGTAAAAAATCAGAAATTATTATGTAACTTTGCTTAAACTACTTCATTGGTATGCTGAATACGGAACCTAACAACAACGAAATTAACAATCAGAATCAGAATATTAAGCGCAAAAAGAAAGTGCAAAAGTTCAGATTGTGGGAGATGACTTCCGATCCGAAGTCCTTTTCTTTGTTGATGTTCCTTGTCTTATTCTTTGTTTCCACCTCCTACTTCTGTCTTTCTGATGTGATGCAACAACGAAGGGAAAGGAAGATGGAGATATCGAAACTATGGCATGAGAAAAGCGTGTTTAAGCGGGACAAAAACACAAACGACCAGTCTCGTAAGAAGAAAAAACATAACAAAGAAGATAGAAAGAAATACAGAATCTTCACCACTTCTTTGCGACAAGCCATAAAAAAGGAGAAAAGCCTCTGAGTGCTTTTCTCCTTTTTCATTCTCTTCCTCTTTATTCCATCTCAATACTGTTGAGCAAGGATAATTTGCCTTTTTCTATCAACGAGATGATAAGTTCGCCGAAGAGCGTGTTCTGCCAAGCAAACCACTTACGGGTGAACTTGTTGGCATCGTCCTTGTGGAACGACTCGTGCATGAATCCTGTGCCTGCATCGGTCTGCATTAACATCTCAATGCAGTGTTTGATTTCCGCATCGTCCTGACTGGTGAAAGCCTTCATCATGATGCTCATAGGCCAAGGCATGTCGTAGCCGATATGTGGGCCACCAATGCCTTCACCTGCCTTGCCACGAAAGAAATATGGATTGTCGTCGCTCCACACAAAACGGCGGGTGTTCTGATAGATGGGGTCGTTGACGTCCACATCGCCAAGGTACGCCATGGCCAGCAACGACGGCACGTTGGCGTCATCCATCAACAACTGGTTGCCGAATCCATCCACCTCGTAGGCATAGATAGAACCGTACTTGGGATGATGGTGGATTGCATACTCTTTCAAGGCTGTCTCAACTTCGTCCGCTAGCGATAGGCAGGCATTAGCTAGGTCGGCATTGCGGTTTACTTTCGTTAGAATCTCTGCAGCATGACGCAACTGAGTCACAGCCATGAAATTGGAGGGTATGAGGAAGAGTAGGGTGGTGGCATCGTCGCTTGGACGGAAAGCGGAAGCTATTAACCCAACAGGTTTCACGGGAGAACCCCAACCATCGTTCGACATGGTGTCGAGCTGGCGTTCCGTTCGGCGCTGGAATCTATAGTTGCCACGGCCATCCTGGCGCTGCTGGTCGCGGAAAGTGCTCACGATTTGCTCCACTGCCTTTAACCAACTGCCGCCAAATACACTTTCGTCGCCTGTGGTCTTCCAGTATTCATAGGCCAATCGCAACACATAACAGGGAGAATCTATCTCCCACTTGCGCTCATGTAGTTCCGGAATCATTTTCGTCATGTCCTTCATCCATTCACCTTTGGGGTTGGGCTTGAGGTTGAAGGCGTTGGCGTAAGGGTCGATGCTGAGGCACTTGAACTGACGCAGCAACACACCAGCAAGCATACGCTGTAAGTGTTTGTCGCTGTTGGCGAGATGGATGTATGGAAATACCTGAGCGCCTGAATCACGAAGCCACATGGCGTGGATGTCGCCTGTGAATACAAAGGTGTCTGGGTTTCCGTTCTCGTCTTTATCCGTAAAGTTCACAGTGGTGTCGAGAGTGTTCGGGAAACAGTTGACAAACATCCATGCCAAGCGTTTGTTGGTGAGCAAACTGACTACTTCACGGATTTTTGACTCTACGGCACTGCTGGTGAACAAACGATTTTCTGCTGAGGGACGGTTGTTCATTCGGAGGGCATCTGCAGGTTGGTTGAGGGATGATGGATTTGTCTGTGCTAGGGTGGCTGTAAAACCACTCATCAGCACCAATAGGGTTATCAATGTTTTCTTCATGATTCTCGTTTCTGATTGGCGGATTTTCCGGATTCTCTTGAATGCTTTATTGGATTAGTGCTGTCATCCATATATCATTCATAAATCTTTAGTTCTCATTATGCAAAAATACAACAATGGCATGATTCAACCAAATCTTTCTTTTTTATTTCGTTCTGCATTCTATTTTTCGTAATTTTGCAAAATGAATCAAAAATCGGCCATCTATCTTGTTGTAGGCCCTCTTGCCTACAGACTCACTTCGAATCACTCGATAGCGTGTGATACGATGTATGCGCAATTCTTGCAAACAGAACCACTTGCTTCCGATAAAGAAGTGAGGTTATTCGTGGAATGTGAGTTGAAAGTGGCTGATGGCGAAATTCCAATCGATGGTCAGTTGGTCTATCAAGACCCAGTGAATTCGATTTTTGTCAATGACCAAGGATATGAAACCAGAGTGCTGGCCTTTGAGGGTAAACCCTATGCTGTGTGTCGGGAATCATTTAAAGCATCGCTTGAACTAATTCTTGCAAAAGTTTGGTTATCAGATAGTCATATATTTGTGAATCAACCTATTCTTGAGGCCTTGATGATGGAACGATACATGATGATGTGCAAGGGGTTGATTCTCCATTCCTCGTTTATTATTGATGATGGATATGCCATCTTGTTCACGGCTCCAAGTGGCACAGGTAAATCCACACAGGCCGCTCTGTGGGAGAAGTATTCAGGTGCGGAAATCATCAATGGCGACAGGTCTGTGGTGTGGTACGACAATCAGCATTTCATGGCAAGTGGTCTGCCATTCTGTGGGTCGTCGGGAATTAATAAAGTTCGAACTGTGTCACTGGGGAGCATCGTGTTCATTGAACAGGCACCCAATAACTCTGCAGAGCCAATGTCTACATCTGTGGCTGCGCGGAAACTCTTCGGTGAGATGAGCATAAACAAGTGGAATCAAGGTTTCGTTAACCAATCGCTCGACTTGATAGAACGACTGGTGGCCTCTGTGCCGATGGTGCGTCTAAAGTGCAATATGGAAGAAGGAGCGGTGACTACATTGAGGACATACCTCACCCAAATCAAGAAAAACGATGGATGAATCGTTCAACATAGAGGAACAAGGTCAACAACCGCCTATACGAATGGTCGATACACAAGCTTATATTTCCATGCTTTGCGACCTTGTGGACCAGGGAAAGGAGGTGGTACTGACTATTACAGGCAGCAGTATGTCGCCTTTTCTTATCCACCAGCGTGATGCTGTGATGCTCGGTCGCATTAGTACGCCGCCCAAAAAGGGAGATATTGTCCTCTTTAATCGTGTGGATGGTTCTTTTGTGGTCCATAGGGTCAGAAAAGTCAGTGGCGAGGGCTATTATATGATTGGTGACGGCCAGATGGAAACAGAAGGACCTTTGCCAAGAGAAAGACTGCACGCTATTGTGACTAAAGTGAGGCGAAAAGGAGAGTGGTTGGGAAACGACAGCCTCAAGTGGCGTTTTTTCGCCTCTGTGTGGCTTTGGGGTATTCCCTTGCGAAGAATATTTGTCAGATTATGGCAGATGATAGAAAGAATCAAGTCATAAAGACTATAGTCCTTATGGACTCTAAAGACCCTGAGGACCTTAATCATCAGAAATAATGGATAACGACGATAACAAACGAAGAAACAGTTCATTCGAAACCATCGACATTCTCATCAACAGGTGGAAAAACGGCACCTTGCATGAGATTATCGATGACTGGCGATGGATATTCTCTTACAGCATGCGCTATAAGGGAGCTATTGCTTTCTATCTCTTTCTTGGTATCGTCAGCACCACCCTTGGATTGGTAACAAGCATAGCCGGCAAGTACCTGATTGACATCATCACAGGTTATGATGTCGCTAAATTATGGATTGTGGTGGCTGTGATGGTAGGCAGCGGTGTGTTCAGCCTTGTGTTCAACAGCATCATCAGTCGCATATCGGTGAAGCTGTCCATAGATATCAACAACGATATACAGGCCGACATCTTCGACAAGATTGTAGATGCCGATTGGATGGAAATCAATAAATACAGCAATGGCGACGTGCTCAATCGCTTCACGGGGGATATAGGAACAGTCAGCGGCAATGCCATCAGTTGGCTGCCTTCTATCATCATAGCAGTTTATCAGTTTGTGGCTACTTTCTTCGTCATTCTGCACTACGACACTGTTATGGCAATCCTGGCTTTTGCCAGTGCTCCTTTCATGTTGATTGTGTCACGTGTGGTCATCGGCAAACAGCGGGAGTACAACAAAAAAGTGCGAGAGATGAGCAGTAAGGTGATGACTTTCGAAGTGGAGACATTCTACAATATGGACACCATCAAGTCGTTCGGCATCACCGACCAGTACAGTCGGAAGCTAAAGAGGTGGCAGAAGGCATTCAAGAAAATCAATCTCGACTACAATCTCTTTAGTATCAAGACCAACATCTACATGTCGGTGGTGGGAATGCTTGTGGGATTCACAGCCTTTGGCTATTGCCTCTGGCTTCTGTGGACACATGCCATCACCTTCGGCACCATGACCCTTTTCCTTCAACAGCGAGGGGCACTTTCTGGGGCTTTCAAACGTGTACTAGGCATCATTCCGTCTTTCCTTAGCAGTTCCGTTTCAGCGCATCGAATCCGTGAACTTGTACAACTGCCTAAGGAAGTGCATCTGTCGAGAAGCACCGAGCTCGACGATTATATCAACGAAGGATTCACGATTCAGTTACGTGATGTTGATTTTGCCTATATCAGTGACAAGCAGGTCCTGACTAGTTCATGCCTCGAGGCGCATCCTGGCGAGATTGTCGCGATTATAGGCCCTTCTGGGGAGGGAAAGACCACTTTGCTTAGGATGATTCTCGGATTGATACGTCCTCAGCGTGGTGATGCCGTCATCCAGTCGGCCTCTGTGGAGATTCCCATGAACGCCGACGTGCGTCATCTTTTCTCCTATGTACCCCAAGGCAACACCATTCTTTCCGGAACCATTGCCGAGAACATGCGTATGGCCAAGGAAGATGCCACCGATGAACAGATTATTGAGGCCCTGCGCATAGCTCAAGCTTGGGATTTTGTCAGTCCCTTGCCCGATGGCATCAACAGCCGTATCGGTGAGCGGGGCAGGGGATTCTCAGAGGGGCAGACACAACGACTGGCCATCGCAAGGGCCATGCTCAGGGACGCGCCTGTCGTTTTGCTTGACGAGGCCACTTCTGCGCTTGATGTGACTACCGAACGCGCTGTCTTGCGCAACATCATACAACAGAAACCCAACAAGACCATCATCGTCACCACACACCGTCCCACTGTGCTGAATATGTGTAAGAGGGTCTATCGAGTGGTCAACACTAAAGTCACTGAGCTGGATGAAGCGCAGTCCAGCCGTATGGCTATAGATTTCTAATCCCTCCTTCATTTTCCTTCCCATCTATGGCGAGGGTAGGGAACTATCCAACTCCCATCCCACTTAAGGGGAAAGGCAACGGGTAGGCGAGCTTGCTCGGGAATGGGGTAGGGATGGGGTAATCTAGAATACAATCACAACCATTAACCCAAATATTCCAATTCCAATGATATATAGAAAATATCTGAAACGTCCTGCCGACATCGCAGTCAGTTTCTTGCTTTTGCTTATTACGTCGCCCATTCTTCTGGCGACCATGTTGTTGTTGAAGTTTGCAAATAAAGGCAGTGGTATCTTTTTCTTCCAACAACGACCTGGACTGCATGGCAAGATTTTCA
>JAEEGG010022522.1_pt1 | contig 12390 bp, 10 predicted proteins | sample 9134161 | NCBI WGS metagenome assembly JAEEGG01 (sample SAMN16246543, study PRJNA631951) | gut metagenome | biome: gut microbiome; feature: rumen; material: CR-attached | host: Bos | place: Iran: Karaj | collected 2018-10
CTCCGTATTCCCATCTGATGGAGATCATTCTCTCGGACATGAATGAACGGAGGCTTCAGGATTCTTTGGACTATTTGGGCAGACTGACCGATACGCTGTCATACAAAGTCTATCGTCCGTACCGTCTGCCGAAACAGCAGAAGCTGGCACGTTATCGTATCCTGATCATGGGAAAAAATCTACGGAACATGCTCGATGAGATGCAGAAGATCATCGACGGCTATATTTCCGAAAAGAATCTTTCGCATATTAAAATAGACATAGATCCTCTGTATCTGGAGTAAACAATGAAACAAAGACAGATCGCATTCAATATTCTTTATAAAACCATCGCCGACGAATCGTATTCGAACCTTTTGATGCGCAAGGAATTGAATCAGCTGGAACCCATGCAAAGAGCTTTTGTCACGAACCTGGTCAATAACGTTCTACGCAAATATGAACTGCTTGAATATCAGTACCGGGAAGAGGTCAGCGATAAGACTTCTCTGGCGAACCGCATCATTCTGAATATGGCACTGTATGAACGGTTCTATCTGAAGGAAAAAGACTATGTCGTCAATAATGAGTATGTCGATCTTGCGGAAAACCGATATGACAGGTCGTTCATCAATGCGATCCTAAGAAAGACAGACAGCTTTAAAGATGGCGAAGGTGCGACTGCCGCCTGTCTTCCGGAATGGATCTACAGGCTCATAAAAGCCCAGTATGACGATGAAAGCTTTGAAAGGATCGTCGAGATGTATCAGACGGTTCCGACGGTCTATTACCGTCTGAACAAGCTTAGATGCGGCTATGAGGATCTGAAGCATCTCGATATCAGGATCATCAGCGAAGACAGTTTCACCAGTGAAAACAATCTGCTGAAAACGAAAGAATATGAAAAAGGATACTTCTATATCCAGGATCTCAACAGCTCATCTTTATATCGGCATCTGCAGCTGCAGAAGGAAGACAGTCTGCTGGATGTGTGCAGCGCCCCGGGTTCCAAGCTGTTCAACTGTCTCGATATCATCGATCCGGAAAACAGCTATGCGAATGATGTGAACGAGAACAGGGTCGGACTCATCCGGAAAATGGCAGAGAAACTGGGATACAAAAGGATACATTACCTGAACCATGACGGAAGAGAACTGAAAAACGTACTGGATCGGCAATTCGACAAGATCCTGCTGGATGCGCCTTGTTCGGGTCTGGGCGTCATCGGCAGAAAACCCGATCTGAAATTTCATATTAAGCCGGAAAGTCTTGACGAACTGCAGCTTCTGCAGAAGCAGCTGCTGGATAGCGTGGATCCGCTGCTTAAGGATGGAGGCATCCTTCTGTACAGCACCTGTACTTTAAATAAAAAAGAAAATGAGAAGCAGATCTCCCGCTTCCTGAAAGAGAACCCGAACTATCGGCTTTTGGAGCAGGAAACGCTCATCAACGCTTCAGGCGATGCCTTCTATTATGCTACGATAAAAAAGGAATAACTATGGAATCGATCTACAGTCTGTCGTTAAAAGACCTTGAAGAATATCTGACTTCCCGCGAAGAGAAGGCTTTTCACGCAAAACAGCTTTACCGCTGGATCTATGACAAACGCATCGATGATTTTTCGATGATGAGCGATATTTCGAAACATCTGCTGGAGAAGCTTCAGCAGGATTTTACGATCGACCGTCTGACCGTAAAGGAAAAACAGATATCAAAAGACGGAACGCAGAAATACCTGTTCGAACTTTCGGATGGAAGCCTGATTGAATCCGTGCTGATGATCTTCGATTACGGATACAGCGTCTGCGTCTCTTCCCAGGTCGGCTGCAATATGGGCTGCCGCTTCTGCGCTTCCGGCTTGCTGAAGAAACAACGGGACCTGACTCCCGGCGAGATCGTCCTGCAGGTGCTGATGATACAGAAAGAACTGGATCAGAAGGATGCGCGTCTGGGGAATATCGTCGTCATGGGCACGGGAGAACCTTTCGACAACTATGACAATGTCATGAAGGCCATGAGCATCATCAACGATCCGTATGGCCTGAAGATCGGCGCCAGACACATTTCGATCTCGACCTGCGGACTGGTGCCGGGGATCGAACGATTTGCCAAAGAGAACCTGCAATACAATCTGGCGATCTCTTTGCATGCTCCGAACAACGAACTGAGAAGTTCGCTTATGCCCGTCAACAACGCATACCCCTTGGAAGAACTGTTCCGGGCATTAAAAGACTACAGTAAAGACAACAACCGCCGTCTGACGTTCGAATATCTTCTGCTGAAAGGGATCAACGACGAAAAGGAACATGTTCTGCAGCTGAAACAGCTGCTGAAAGGCATGAATGCCTATATCAATCTAATCCCTTACAATACGGTCAAAGAAAAGGACTACGAATCCAGCGGGGAAGAACGGGCTTTGCGTTTCTATGACATGCTGAAAAAAGAAAATGTCGCCGTCACGCTGCGTACCAGGAAGGGTGACGACATTGATGCCGCCTGTGGTCAACTGAGAGCCAATAAGTTAAAATAAGACTATGGAATATTCTGCCGTTACCGATATCGGAAATCTTCGAGAAATGAATCAGGATGCCTTCCTGACGGTTTCCAACGCTTATGACGATCTTCTGCTGCTGGTGGCGGACGGCATCGGCGGAGGCAAGGCCGGGGAAGTCGCCAGCATCGAGACTGTCGCTTATTTCGAGCGTATTTTCAAAGAGTCCGGACCTTTCAGCTGTCTTGAAGATATCCGCAGTTTTCTAGAATATCATATCGATGCCGTCAACGGGCACATCCTGCAGATGTCAAAGAAATATCCGGAATACGAAGGCATGGGCACGACGCTGACCGGCATCATGGTCACTTCCTTGGGAGATGTCGTGATCAATTGCGGGGATTCCCGCGTCTATGGCATCGATGATGAACAGATCCTCCATCTGACGAAAGATGACACCTATGTCAACCAGATGCTGGAAGAAGGAAGGATCACTTACGAAGAAGCTTTGGAACATCCCAAAAAGCATTATCTCGTCAAAGCGATCGGCATCTATGAGAACTGCCATGCCGATATCCATGAAATCGAACCGATGGAACAGTATCTGATCTGTTCTGACGGTCTGCATGCCTACGTATCGGACGAAGAGATCCTGGAGATCCTGCGGAACGATGAAGATACGCTGGAAGAAAAAACGAATCGGTTGAAAGATCTTTCTTTGGAAAAAGGCGGTTATGACAATATTACCGTCATATTGTTTAAGAGGTGATCTCATGTCGGAATACATTGGAAATCGTTACAAGATCGTTAAGCTGTTAGGCAAGGGAGGCATGGCGGATGTCTATCTTGCTTATGACGAGATCTTGAAAAGAGAAGTCGCAGTCAAGATCATGAAAGCGGATATGGCCGATGATCCTTTGGCTCTGGAAAGATTCCAAAGGGAAGCCGGAGCCGTCACGAAGCTTTCGCATCCGAATATCGTCGATGTCTATGATGTGGGAGACGACGGAGACAAGCACTATATCGTCATGGAATATGTCAAAGGCTATACCCTCAAGCAGCTGATTCAGAAGAGGGGACCTTTGCCGGTCAAGGAAGCTGTATGGGTGATCCGCCAGCTGGCAGGCGCTCTGATGGAAGCGCATCGCAACAACGTCATCCATCGCGACGTCAAATCGCAGAATGTCTTGATCAAAGATGACGGAACGGTCAAGCTGTCCGATTTCGGCATCGCTGTCGCCAACGATTCCAGCCAGATCACGCATAAGAACGCCGTACTGGGTTCCGTTCATTATCTGGCGCCTGAACTGTCCAAAGGCAAGCAGGCTACGATGCAGGCGGATATCTATGCGTTAGGCATCGTTTTCTACGAACTGCTGACGGGAGACGTACCGTTCAAAGGAGAGACCCCGGTTCAGGTCGCATTAAAACACATCAAAGAGAACATTCCATCGGTCCGCAAGATCAACAGCGAGATCCCGCAATCGGTCGAGAATATCATCATCAAGGCGACCGCCAAGAATCCGAACCAGAGATACCGGAATGTGGCACTGATGCTGCAGGATCTGAACGAATGTCTCAAGAAAAGCCATCTCAACGATCCCAAGATCAGTCTGGGCAGCTCAGATAGCGCTTTGAATGATTCCGATCAGCAAAAGAATAGAGGCAAAAAGGACGGGAATCCGTTGTTTTCGGTGGTATTCCTGGTCTTTGTTTCGGTATTCTCCATTTCGGTCCTGCTGCTGATCCTGCTGTTTACGGGTGTATTGGGGTCCAAGAATAAACTTGTTGCCGTGCCTGATGTAAGGAATATGACCGTTCAGGAAGCGAAGGATCTTCTGGCAGAGTACGATCTGGAAGTCGATGATTCCCGGATCGTATGGACGTTATCGGATTCGACGGAAAAGGATCGCATCATTTCCAGCTCTCCGTCCGCCAATGAAGAAGTCGAACGCAACAGCAAGATCAAACTGACCGTATCCAGCGGCATCTATGCCGTATTGGATAATTATGTCGGAAAAGACTATGAAACGGCGAAAAACGAACTGGAAGCGCTGAATTTCAAAGTCAGGCTCCTGCCTGTCGACTCCAAAGAAGAACCGGGTACGGTCGTAGGGCAGTCTCTGAAAGCAGGCTACAAATACGACAATTCCCAGCCTCCGGAGATCACTCTGAAGTATTCTCAGGAATCCAGTATCATCCTTTCGCTGGGACTCATGGGAATGGATATTGAAGATGCCCGAAAGTACTTTGAGGAATACGATATCGAGTATCAGATGATCGAAAAAGACCGTGATTTCTTTGACAGCGAAGAGATCATCGATACTGCCGTCGATACCGTCATCCGTATGACGCCTCCGGCAGGATCCGTCTATAACCGCGATGATGGCGATGTCGTACTGGTATATTACTACACGAATCAGGAAGAAGCGCAGCAAGAAGAGCCGCAAGGAGAAGAACCATGATTATAGCGCCATCGGTATTATCTATGCATTATGATGATTTCATGAATGAACTGAAGCAGCTGAATGAAAGCGTCGAATGGATCCATTTTGATGTGATGGACGGACATTTCGTTCCTAATCTGACCTTCGGTCCGGATATCCTGAAAGCGTTTCGTCGCAATACGGAACTGTTCATGGATGTGCATCTGATGGTCGACGATCCGGATCATTTCAGCGATGTCTTCGCCAAAGCGGGAGCCGATAGCATCGTGTTTCATTACGAAGCGTACGATGATATCGATAAATGTACCAGACTGATCGATAAGATCCATGGCATGTATCTCAAGGCAGGGATCTCCATCAAACCGGGGACTCCGGTCGAAGCGATCGTGCCATTGCTGGATAAGATCGACATCTTTCTGCTGATGTCGGTTGAACCGGGATTCGGCGGACAGAAATTCATGCCGGAAGCGTATGACCGCATCCGTTTCCTGAAACGATACAAGGAAGAACACGGATTGAACTATATCATCGAAGTCGATGGAGGCGTCAATGACCAGAATGCCTACGAGCTTTTAAAAACGGGAGTCGATTCCCTGGTAGCAGGATCGTTCGTCTTCAACGGAAACATAAAAGAAAACGTCGCCAAGCTGCGACGCTGTCAGGAATAAAAAAACTTCCATACGGAAGTTATGCTGCCTTGGCTTGGTTTTTTAATGTTCTTAAGGCGCGGGCAGAAACGCGAACCTTCTGTGGCTTGCCATCAACCATCATCGTAACGTTTTGAAGATTGACATTCCATTTACGGCGTGTAGCGCGAAGGGAATGTGAACGTTTGTTACCAGACATAGGCTTCTTACCGGTAATTTCACAGACTCTAGACATACAGCTTGCCCCCTTTCTCATTTTTCATGCCTAATTACTATAACATTAATTAAAAGCAATTGCAAATATATTATTCAATTTCCGGCAATTATGCTAAAATTACTGTGTATGAGCAAGTCGATCAAACAGATCTATGTCGCTGTCGAACTGTGTGAAAACGAGATCAGGATCCTGGCAGCGGAATATTTCAATACCCGTTTCAATATCATCCGTTCTGATCGCTATGAAACGAAAGCGATCAGCGATTTTCGTATTACCGATAAGAATGCGATGATTCAGGATCTGAAACGTGCATTCGCCCAGTCTTCGAACAAGATCGGTTCCGATATCGAACAGGCCATCCTGGTCGTTCCGGCTTATAATTTCAAGCGTTTTCCTTTAAAGAGCAAGATCGTTCTTGACAACAAGGTGCTGGATAAAAACGATATCGCCAGAGCGGTAACCAATTCTCTGCAGGCGACCGTCGACTCCGATGTCATCGTCGTCAATGCCAATGTCACCAAATATCTGGTCAACGGGATCACATCGCGCCGGATGCCGGAGAATGAGGTCAGCGATGAAGCTGTCATTGACGTGGATCTTTTATGCGCCGATCGCGATATGTGCTATGACTATGTTTCGGCTGTCGAGGAATGCGGCGTCAAAGTGCTTGATATCGTCTTGAACAATTACGCGATCGCCAAAGAAGCGTCTTTGTTCGAGGAAAGCCTTTCCAAGAACATCATCATTCTTGATGTCCACAGAACGTGTACCTATCTGACGTTGCTGGCGAAAGGACGTCTTGCTTCGACCGAAGTCATTTTCGAGGGCTTGAATCTGATGACGGATAATCTGTATCGCCGCTATTACATGCCATACGCGGACATCCTGCGTCTGGTCAAATATGTCGCTGATTTCGATACCAGATACCCTGAAGATGCCGTCTATGCCTGGACCGACCAGAACAACACGAACGTCCTGACCTACAGACAGCTGAATGAAGCGATCGAAGCTCCTTTGAACAGTTTCTGCAATAAACTTGCGAAAATGTGCGAACCGATCATAGAAGCGGGCGCCAAGATCATCCTGACCGGCGAAGGTCAGCAGACCAAGTGTCTCAAGGAACGTCTGCAGACGATGTGCAATTGTGAGATCAGCGAGTATTTTCCTGATACAATAGGTATCAGAGATGCGTCGATGACGGCATTGTACGGCGCTTTTATCGTATATCGGGAAAAAGCGGTTATGAATGATCTGAGCGTTTCCTGCATCGATCTGCTGAAATATGATGAACTGATCAATTTGAAGCAGCTTGATTCGGAAGGGGATACGATCACGACGAAAATAAAGAATCTTTTTAAACATTATATTGAAAAAGGAGGTATATAGATGACGATCAGACCGGAATATAATCAAGTAGCGAGAATCAAGGTATTCGGTATCGGCGGTGCCGGCTGCAATGCGGTCAATCGTATGGTCAATGATGGCGTGAAAGGTGTCGACTTTTACGTATGCAACACCGATATTCAGTCTTTGAATCTTTCAAAATGTCCAAATAAACTTGTTTTAGGCAGAGAACTGACCAAAGGCCTGGGTGCCGGAGGCGATCCGGTCGTAGGGCAGAAGGCTGCCCTGGAATCCCAGGATGACATCAAGAAAGCGATGGATAAAGCCGATATGGTTTTCATCACCTGCGGCATGGGCGGAGGTACCGGTACCGGCGCCGCTCCTGTTTTTGCGAAGATCGCCAAAGAGATGAACGCCCTGGTCGTCGGCATCGTTACCAAGCCTTTTGATTTCGAAGGACCTCGCCGCATGGATCAGGCAAAGGTCGGTATCGAACAGATCCGCCAGTACGTGGATTCGCTCATCATCGTTTCGAATAATCAGCTGCTGAACGTGATCGGCAAGATCCCGATGCAGGAAGCATTCAAAGAAGCCGACAACATCTTAAGGCAGGGCGTACAGACGATCACCGATCTGATCGCCGTTCCTGCGTTCATCAACCTTGATTTCGCGGATATCCGTACCGTCATGTCCGGAAAGGGTACGGCATTGATCGGTATCGGCATGGCACAGGGTGAAAACAAATCGAAAGAAGCTTCAGCCCGTGCGATCCGTTCGCCTTTGCTGGAAGCGGATATCAAAGGTGCGAAATCCGCGATCATCAATGTCACCGGCGGACCGAGTATTTCCCTGCAGGATTCGAAAGTCGCCGTCGATTACATCAGAGAAGCCGCAGGCAGCGATATCGATATCATCTATGGTGTCGCGATCAACGATTCTCTTGGTGAATCGATCATCGTCACCGTGATTGCCACTGGTTTTGATATTCCGAACACGAAGTACGCGGCAGGCAATCCGAACAATGTCATCTTCGATAATACCAATACGGTCATGATACAGAACGATGGTCACGGCAAAGATACCGTCTTCGTCAATGACGATGATGACGATATCCCTCCGTTCTTCAAAACAAGGATCTAAAAAAAAAAAAAAAAAAAAAGACGCGTAGCGTCTTTTCATTATGCTCGATTTCCGTATCAGTGCAGGATGACGGAAGTATAAGGACCGACAGTCAGTTCGTTTCCGTTCAGTTTCGCATCGTTCATGCCGATCGAATCGATCAGCTGGCTGAACAGTTCGCTGCTGACGGTGATCGTCTCCTGGGAATTGTTGTGGATCAGGTAGGTCTTTTCGTTGTTGTATTCGATGATGAAACCGCCCAGATCTTTGCGATTGAGATTGAGCTGTTCATAATGTCCTCTGGCGATCTGCGGATAGCGGTTTCGAAACGAAATCAGCTTGCTGTAATAGTTCAGGATGCTGTTGGGATCCTGCGTCTGATCGGCAACGGTACCGTTGCTTTGTTTCGATACATCGAAATTGGCTCCTTCCGGATCCCTGACCGTATCTCCGTCGCCCCAGAGCATCGCCAGTCTGCGGTTCGCGTCGGTATTGGAAGTGCCTCTGGTGCCTTTCATGCCGATTTCTTCCCCGTAATAGATAAAAGGCGAACCTGGGCTGAGCAGAAGCAGATTCGCGCCGATATAGGCTCTGCCATTGAACACATTCAGATATCCCGCTGCCCTGTCCATGTCGTGATTGGATATGAAAGAGATCGGCATCGCATCTGTGCTGATCTTGCTCAAAGAATCCTGATATTTCACCACATAATTGGTATAGGTGTTGATATCTCCGCCCTTGGCGGCGTTCGCGATAAAGCCTTCGCTTTGCGACATCGCGAAATTGAAACAGTTCATCGCAGCGATATACTGATCGATCTCGCTTTCTCCGGACCATACCTCGGCTACCAGATAGACATCTTCTTTGATCTTGCGTAATTTATCGGTATATTCCTTCCAGAAACCGATCGATGAATCATTATCCCCGTAATAGAGATATTTCGCGGCATCGAAACGGAAACCGTCCACGCCCAGAGCAAGATAATACTGGGCTATATCCAGCAGTTCGCTGCGTACGTACTCGTTATCGAAATTCAGTTCCGGCATGTCGTAAGAGAAGTTGCACTCATATTTCTCATCCGTTCCCAGCAGATCGCAGAAATGCCGGTTCGACCTGTTTTCGTTCTTAGGAATATACACGTAATAATCATAGTAGGGACTGCTCGTATCTTTTTTCTGATGCGCTTCCGTGAACTTCCTGAACCACTCATGTTGGCTGGAAGTATGATTGATGACCAGATCGAGAATGACCAGGACATTCCGTTCATGACATTTTTCGATCAGATATTTCAGGTCGTCCATCGTACCGAAAGAATCGTCGATCGCATAGTAGTCCGTGACATCGTACTTGTGGTACGAAGGGGATTCGAAAATAGGCGTCAGCCAGATCCCCTGGATTCCAAGAGCGTGCGTCGATTCGACATCTCCGTCATTGAGATAGTTCAGACGGTTGACGATGCCGTTGAGATCTCCGACTCCGTCGTTGTTGCTGTCGGAAAAAGAACCGACGAAGATCTCATAGAACACCCGATAGTTGTCATCTGTAAGATCGGCTTTCTTTTCTTTCGTACCGCTGCAAGAGAAACAACAAAGGATCAGCAGTACAATCAGTAATTTTTTCAACATGATTTATTCCCCCATATAATTCAGGATCGCCTGATCGATCTTCCCCCAGGCTCCGTTGTTAACGCCGTTGCACTCCACATGGATGCCGACTGTCAAAGCGTCCGTTTCTGTATGATCGAAAGCGATCGCAGAACTGTCCCAGACATTGTAAGAGGTGATCTGCAACTCTTCTTTTGCGATGATCTCGTCATTTGATTTCACATAGGCATAGATATTGCCATCCGAGGCATCTCCGCCCATGATCGAGATCTGATAGAGATAATTGCCGGATCTGAGCCCATCGACTTTCTGTTCCAGATCGAAACAGATCGCATGGCTGCTATCTGCCCAGAAATGATAATGCTTCGAACCGTCAAGCGAATCGGTCACTTTATCTTCGACATACAGTTCGTTCGCGTTGCCGAAGTCGTTTATGGTCCAGCCCTTGGGACTGCGGGATCCATGATCGTCCTCTTCGAACGAAGGATTCTGCAGGTAATTGAAATTGATTATCGAAACATGGCAGAACGCATCCATGCCGTCGCAGTTTCCTTTGATCAGATATTCACCGGTCTGATCCGTTACGATCTGCGAGACGTCATTGGCATCCCATTCCACATCGACAAGCTGATGACTGTTGTCATTCATGATCGCATTGATCTGTTCCGGCAGTACGAGCTCATCTCCGAGATTGACCGACAGATAGACATCTTCGATCGCGTCGGCGCGTACCGGAAGGATGTTTCCGTTTCTGCATAACGCGAACAGTTTGAGCGATTCCAGCACATGCCCGTGTTCATCGAAGAATGCCTGATTGTCGACCGCGGACCCGCCGTAGTATCTGCCTGCGTCTTTCGGGTCATATTCTTTCGCATAGCTGCTTGCCCATCCGGAACCATGTTCTTCCCACAACAGACTGTTTTCCTCGTAGGAATCCGTTCCTACGGCGATCCATGCACCTTCCCAGTAGCACACCCCGATGCCGTTGCTGGTCTTGTTTGCGATCGTATCGATGACATCAAGGACCGCATTGCATTGTCCCTGTATCGTATAGGGATAGTTCTTGGTCACCAGCGATTCGTCGGAAATGGTATTGCCATGAAAGTCGCTATCTTCCGGGCGATAGGCGTAAGATGTTTCCATCACCATGACTTTCTTATCGTATGTATCCGCGATCTGCGACAGGACATCGGACAGGTTCTCCAAAGAGCCGTGCCAGTAGGGGTAATAGGAAGAAGCAAATACATCGTAATCAAGGTCGTAGTACGCCAGTTTCGATGCGTAGTCAAGATAAGCGTCTTTATTCTCCGGATTTGCGAAATGGACGGCAATCAGCGCTTTCGGATAGACTTCGCGGATGGCTTTGGAAGCATTGGCCATCAGATGATAGATGATATTCATCCAGATGTTTTCACCGGACAGAGCCCCGTTGGTCTCGTTGCCGATCTGAACCATCGATACAGCGATTTTTTCCTGCTTGAAACGCTTCAGACTGTCCAGGGTATACTGATACAGCGCCTCGGCTTTTTCTTCAATAGAGAGGCCTTTCCAGGCTTTAGGAGCCATCTGCTTCGAAGGATCCGCCCAGAAGTCGGAATAATGGAAATCCAGGATCACTTTCATTCCATAGAGATTTGCTCTTTTTGCGATGATCAGTGCCTTGTCGACATCGCAGTTTCCGCCTCCGTAGCCGTTTCCTTCGGAATCGTAGGGATCGTTCCAGATCCGGATACGGATATTGTTGATGCCGTTTTCCGCAAGGATCTTGAACAGATCGGTTTCGTTTCCGTCAAAATCGTAGAACGTCACGCCGCTGTCTTCCAGCGAAATGACGCTGCTTGCATCCATGCCCATGATGAAATCATCCGGAAGATGATCGATCTTCCTGACAAAAAGCGTATCCGAAGAATCCGTAAGGACGATATGCGCCTTCTGGCAGGAACTCGCAAGAAATAAAACGATGATAATGACAAATAATCTTCTAAGCTTCATAAATCTATTATAAAATAGAACTAAAGATATGACGACAAAAAGAAGTTCAGGAATCCTCTTGCCCATCTTCTCGCTGCCATCCCGCTATGGGATCGGCACTTTAGGCAAAGAGGCATACAGATTCATCGATTTCCTGGTCGAAGCGAATCAGTCCTACTGGCAGGTGCTGCCGATCGGGCATACCAGCTATGGCGATTCTCCTTATCAGGCTTTTTCTTCGTTTGCCGGGAATCCTTATTTCATCGATCTGGATCTGCTGGTCAAAGATGGCTTGCTGAAACGGACGGAATTGCAGGAAATCGTCGTTAGTGACCCTGCCGGCATCGACTACGGTTATCTCTATGAGAACAGGTACCAGATCCTGCATAAGGCATATGAAAGAGGCATCCGGAAATATCCGGAAGAATTCCAGGATTTCCTGCAGAAAAACAAGTGGCTGAATGATTACAGTTTCTTCATGGCGATCAAGAAACATTTCGGCATGCGTTCCTGGCTGGAATGGCCGGACGAAGAGATCCGTCTGCGCCGCAGCAAGGCGATGCATCGCTAT
>JAEEGG010022524.1_pt1 | contig 12389 bp, 10 predicted proteins | sample 9134161 | NCBI WGS metagenome assembly JAEEGG01 (sample SAMN16246543, study PRJNA631951) | gut metagenome | biome: gut microbiome; feature: rumen; material: CR-attached | host: Bos | place: Iran: Karaj | collected 2018-10
TCAGATGCGAGTCGACTTTGAATGCGTGGCGTGACTGCAGTAACATAACTATGTTGCCCCGGTGCGATTCTACCCGGTGGGATACGACGGCATTTGTGGGCCATAAGGAATACCTGTGTAATCACCTTGCCCAAAGCTGGCAAGAAATTGAGCACCGGCTCTTTGAAGAACGTGCGGATTCCGTATCGTGCACGATTGAGGAATACGGCAAGATATACACGGACCGCGATCAGAAATATATATGCAAATTAGATGCTAAAAAACTATACACCTTCAAAAAGGCGTCTGAGGCTGAATTGAAGTTTGGGGTTTGCGAATATGACACGGCATACGTGATAGATGAGGATTCTGTCACCTATGTCTGTAACGGCGGAACATGGACCAAACGTCAACTGAATAAATATGAAAGAATGTTGGGTATTTGCCCGGCCGATACGACTTATAAAGTTTACCTAGATACTGCGATATACACTTGCTTCGTGTCGACCTGGTCGGAATATGTGCTGAATGAAAATGAAAGGAGATTTGGTTATTGTCCCATTGATTCCGTGTTTACACGGGTGACGGAAGATTCTGTCTTTACTTGCTACCATGATACATGGAAAAAAAGAAAGCTGTACCCCGTGGAACTGGAATATAAGGTTTGTACTCCCAGTGAAGATTTCACGTACTTTACAGACAATTTGACATATGAATGTAGTATTGGGAATATCAGTGTAGGTGAATCATACAATTCGCATTATTCACGCCTTTTTGGGGAATGTGATAGAAAGGCTCACGGGAAAGACACGGTCTACCTTGGAAAGAGATTCATTTGCGACACTCTGGCCAGAAAAAGTAGTTGGATTTTGTTTACTCAGGCAGATTCGCTGGCAGGGACTTATTGTAGTAAAGAAATTGAGGGTATGGAAGTTACATTAAGGAATGGCGTCCATAAGCGGTGCGAGGATTCAGGATACCCGTATTACTCATGGAAGACGCAAAGTCAGGTCAACTACATGCCCCCTTGTAACGAGGAGAATGAAGGGCTTGTTGAGCCTAATGGCTTGACAAACAGCGTTTGCCATAATTCTAAGTGGGTCCCTGCCGACACGTTCCATGTGACGGATGAGCGAGATGGTAGAGTCTATGCCGCCATAACGATTCTTGGAAAGACGTGGATGGCAGAGAACTTGGCCTACTTGCCTACGGTCGGTTATGCCTATACTGCAAACAGCCCGTACCCTGTCGAGACGATTGGCGATAACGACACGGTGTATTATTCCTGGTCTACGGCAATGGGGCTCGATAAAGAGTACGATAGGCAATATACGGATAGCCTTTTCGATAGTCAAACTGTTCGTGGAATCTGTATGGAGGGGTGGCATTTGCCTTCTTATACGGAGATGTATTATTTTGACCTAGATGTCCGGACATACTATGCCAATTACAGCGACTTCTACGAGGGTGATGTTATTGGGCTCAACCTTTCTATGCAAAGGACGCTCACTGTAGGGAGAGATTCGTCACTTGCCTACGACACGGTGAGTGCCGTTTCTGACAGGACCAAGCTCGCGACATTCTGGCAGTCGACTCCAGTCTCGTATAGTAAGCCAAACGCCTATCCTGTTGTGTTTGACAAGAAATATCCCCTCAAGTTTAAAGATTACGTGGAAAAAAGAACTTTGAACGCAGTCCGTTGCATCAAGGACGACTAAGGAGTAGGCTATGGAAACGACATCGGGTACATACCGCCGCATATTTGTGCTGGGCTCCGGCTTCAGCAAGTCTTTCTGCCCGCAGATGCCCACGCTCCGCGACCTGAACGAGCGCATTCCCTTCGGGATTCCGGAAGAGTTCCCGCACCTGCGCGAATACTGCACGCGTTTTTTGGAACTGTGTAACGGCCAGCCGGATTACCTAGATATCGAGCGGCTTTCGACCTCGATTCTTTCGGCGCAGATTTTCCCGGGGGTGCGTGAGAGCCTGTACCATTCGAGCCTGCGGTTCGAACTGCTGCGTTTTATTGCGAACGAGATCCGGCATGACCGCGCGGTGGATGATGACTGCGCGGCGGTGCTCCGGAAGTTCCTTTCGGGTTGCGAGAACTGCCCGGGCGAGGGCGTGCGCGATACGCTACTGCTATCGTTCAACTACGATACGCTTGTCGAGGACGTGATTGCGGCCGACCCGGAGATGAGTTCGCGCGTGGCGGTGGATTACGGCGTGCGTATTGACCCTGCGGACCGGAGTGCGGTACGTGCCCCGCGGACGCTCACGGTTGACCTCATCAAGTTGCACGGCTCGCTGAACTGGTACCCGGTTAAGGGTGCATCGGACCCGCTCGACCTGAAGAACGTGTGCCAGGTGGAGCCTTGCGACAGGAGTTTCCCCATCTACCGCGAGGATACGCCAATCTACATCCCGATGGCGCACGCGAAGGAATCCTTCTTGCGCGGGAGCCTCTTCAACCTGCTCTGGAGCAAGGCGGATTACTACCTGAAAAATGCGCAGGAGATATACTTCCTGGGTTATGGTTTCCCGAAGACGGACATGAACAACCTGGAATTCTTGCTCCGGCACCGTGAACGTTTTAAGAAGGTGGTGGTGTTCGAACCGGAAAATTCCCCTGTGCTCGGGCGGCTGCAGCGCCTGCTGGGCGATATGGTGGTGAGCCGCGACGCGAAGGAATATCTAGCGCAACTTGCCAAGTAGAGTGAATAAGACTATATTTAGTACTAAATTTAGTCTTGTAATAAAAAAGGGGAAACATGGCTGTAATCAAGAACATCAAGCCGATTTCGTACATCAAGGCGAATGCGGCGAAGGTTTTGGACCAAGTGTGCGAATCGCATACTCCTTATGTGGTGACGCAGAATGGGGAGGCGCGCGGTGTCATTCTCGATGTTGACACTTACCAGAAGATGCAAGATGGCCTGAAGCTTTTCAAGTTGTTTGCGCAGAGCGAAGGCGAAGTTGCCCATGGGCGGGTCATTCGCCAAAAGGACCTGTTTGATTCTCTGGAGCGCGAACTGAATGCCAAGTAAAAAGTTTCTGGTCGTATGGTCTGAATCGGCGGCGCTCGACCTCAAGTCTATTATCGCGTTCATTGCGGTGGACAGCGTACAGAACGCACGAGAGACGTTTGCAAAAATCAAGAAGGAATGCCTGCTTTTGGAGAGTTTCCCTGACCTAGGTAAAGTCCCTGTTGAACTGGAGGCATTGCAGATTGGTGGATATCGCGAACTATCCATTAATCCGTGGAGAGTCTTCTATCGCAAGCAGGAAAACCAGATTGTAATCCTTGCAGTCGTTGATTCGCGACGAGATCTCGAAGATGCCCTTTGGAACCGCTTGATGCGGTGAATTTAGGGTCCGCCATTTTCATGGTGACATTTTTGCCTTCCTGGGGTGTTATACCTTAAAAAGGGAGGTTTTTATGAAAATCCTGATACTGAACGCAAGCCCGCGCCGTGACGGTATGATTTCGCAGGCGGCATGCCGTTTTATGGAAGGCGTGGAGGAATCCGCCGCCGGGGATTTTTCAGAAAATGTCCGCATAGACGTGGTGAACGTGAGCGACCTGAAATTTGCGGCCTGCAGGGGCTGCATGCAGTGCCGCAAGTGCGGTCGCTGTTGCCTCCCCGAAGACGACGCGCACCGCGTCGCCGAGAAGATTGTCGCCTGCGACGTGCTGGTGGTTGCCGCCCCCGTATACTGGGGCAACATTCCCGGCACCCTGAAGGCGCTTTTCGACCGCATGGTCTACGCGATGATGGGCGAATCTAGGCGCGGGATCCCCGAGCCGCTCCACAAGGGCAAGGACGCCTATATAATTACGGGGTGCACGACCCCCTTCCCGTTCAACGTGATTTTCGGGCAGTCTGCCGGCCTGTACCGCGCCCTCAAGGAGATTTTGGGCACGGCGGGCTTCAAAATTCGCGGAAAACTCGCGATTCCGGGCACAAAGGGGCTGAAAGGGCTCCCCGTGGGCCCCTCGCGGGCGGCCTACAGGATGGGACTTTCCGTCTAGTGGCACTTTTTTAGGGAATTTCTAAATTTGTGGTGACACTTTTCTGATTCCCAGGTGTTACATAGGCATGAAAGGCAATAATCAGGCAAATCGCGAGAAAATGTCCGGGCTCTACGAGACGTACGCCCCGATGGTTTTCCGGCGCTGCGTCTACATGCTCCGGGACGAATCCGAGGCTCAGGACATGATGCAGGAGGTTTTCTTGCGCGTGTTCGACCGGATGGATTCTCTGGACCTGTCGCAGCCGAGCAGCCTCTTGTGGAATACGGCGACCAGGCTCTGCCTGAACCGCATTCGCGACAAGAAGCGCCGCGGGCTCGATGTGGATTCGAGCGAACTGCTTTTGAGCATTGCCTGCGCGGATGACGACGAGGGCGAAATGGAAGCGAAGGGCATTCTTGCGAAACTGTTCTCGCGTGAGCCGGAATCAAGCCGCACGATTGCGGTGCTCCACTATGTGGACGGCATGACCCTCGAAGAGACCGCGCGAGAAGTAAACTTGTCTGTAAGCGGCGTCCGCAAGCGTTTGCGCGGATTGCAGGCGAAACTCAAGAACCTGGAGGTGAAGTGATGATTCCCGACTGGAAATTGGAACGCTACTTGACGGGCGACTTGCCCGAGAGCGAAATGCGGGAGATCCGCGAGATGGAAGCGACGGACGAAATCTTCGCCGGTCGCGTGAAGATGATGCGCGAGGACAACGCGGCGATTTTGAAGAAGTTGCCGTTCGAAAGGCTTTCGGAGAAGATGGATTCGATGTCGGGCCGCGCTACTGTTGGCTCGGGCCGCGGGACACTTGCTTCGGGCGGTTCGCTTGTTTCTGGTAAGGGGATGCCCGCCGGTTTTAAACTCGTGAAATTCGCTGCCGCTGCGGCACTCGTGCTTGCGGTGGTATCGGTGGCGCTCTTTAGCCAGCGCGAGATCGGCCCGGCTCCGGAAGGTACCGGCGCGCAGGTCATGGATGTCGCGATGGTCGATGTTCAGGATGACGGCACGCGCATCAAGGGCCTGGATGCACGCATGGAAATTTGGAAAAAGACGGGCGATAGTGCCGTGCAGATGCAGAACCTGGACGAGGCCCGCGAAGGTGACGAGATCCAGTTGCGCTATTCCGTGCCGGAAAAGTGCTTTGGCCTGCTTTTCAGCATGGACGGCAACGGCACCATCACGATGCACATGGCCGACGGTTCGCAGGCGATTGCGCTTGAGCCGGGCAAGATGACGACGCTCCCGTTTGCATACAAGCTGGATAACGCGCCGAAGTTCGAGAAGTTCTTCTTGCTCACGTCGCAGAAGGACTTTACCATCGATGCAGGCAACATCGATGCACTGCTCAAGGACAAGAATGTACACAACGTGAGCATCACGCTGCGCAAGGTAGGGGGAGAGAACTAATGAGGAATATTATCGAGAAGCTGGATGCGTCCATTACGCTCCAGGTGATTTCGCTGATTGCACTGCTTATTTTTGCCGCGGCATCTAACTCAAATGCGGCTTTAAACGGCGCCGCGCAGGGTGACAACCGCATCAACCGCTATGTGGTGGCGGTGAGCGCGAATTACGGCGGGCAGGGCCGGCCGGTGCTGCGCTATGCGGAAAGTGACGCGAAGTCCTTTGCCAAGGTGCTTGGCGAAATGGGCGGCGTGCAGCCGGGTAACGTGATTCTGGTGAAGGAGCCGGGCGTGGCTGGGCTCCAGAAGCAATTGGATGCCCTCGACAGCAAGATTGCGCAGGGCAAGAATGCCGCGGGCCGCAACGAGGTGCTGTTCTACTACAGCGGGCATGCCGACGAGAAGGGCCTACGCCTGGGTAACGAAGTTTATGCCTGGAAAGAACTGCGCAAGCGCATCGATGCGATGAGTGCAGACGTGAAGATTGCGGTTATCGATGCCTGCGGCTCGGGTGCTATCACCCGCCTGAAGGGCGGTGTGGCGGTGCCCGCGTTCATGGTGGACCAGAGCAGCGACATGAAGGGTTATGCGTTCATCACCAGCAGCACGCAGGATGAATCTAGCCAGGAAAGCGACAAGTTGAAGGGCTCGTTCTTCACGCACTCGCTGGTGAGCGGGCTCCGTGGCGCCGGTGACCTGAGCGGTGACGGCAAGGTTACTTTGTCCGAAGCATACCAGTTCGCATTCAACGAGACTCTGCAGAAGACCGAGAAGACGATGGGCGGCGCCCAGCACCCGAGCCGCGACATGAATCTCGCGGGAACGGGCGACGTGGTGATGACTGATTTGCGCAGCACAAGCGCGGGCCTCGAACTCGACGAGGATGTGGATGGCCGCCTGTTCATCCGCGATGAAAAAGGCGAGCTTGTTGCGGAACTCTACAAGAAGTCTGGCCGCGCGATGAGCCTCGGGTTCCCCGCCGGCAAGTACACGGTGCGCCTGGAACGCCCTGCGGAATTCAGCGAGGCGGTGGTGACGCTCCAGAACAACCGTCGCGAAAAGCTTTCGCACAGGCAGTTTGCCGCGGTGAGTGCCGAACAGACGACGCTCCGTGGCGAAATCGGCGGGAACCGGGTTTGCTCTGACGGCGATACCATCGCATGCTCGCTCGATTCGCTGGACCACAACGGCAAATACCGTGCGACCTTCAATGCGGTGGACAGCGACAAGGCCCCGCGCAAGGGAATCCAGATTGGTTTCTTTGTCGCAGAGGCCGATGACTACATGCTCGGAACGCAGCTGAGCCTTATCGCGAACGTCGCGAGAAAAGAGATGCACGGCCTGCAGGTGACCGACATCTACAACGGCGCGAATGCGCATTTCGAAGGCGCGCAGATTAGCGGCATGATCAACTACGCGCAGTCTTTTGACGGGGCGCAGATTGCATCGACGCTCAATATCGCGGGCAAGAATTCTTCGGGCGCGCAGATTTCGGGGACGGCGAACTTTATCGCCGACTCGCTCAACGGCGCCCAGGTTTCTCCGGCATTAAACTATGCGGGCCAGGCCGATGTGCAGGTAACGGCAGCCCTAAACATTGCGGGCGAGGCCGGCGTACAGGTTGATGCTGCCATGAATATTGCCGGGGAATCCGACGTGCAGGTGACTGCCGCCATGAACATCGCGGGCAAGGCCGGAACGCAGGTGACGGCGGCAATGAACATCGCAGGCACTGTCGAAGGCGCGCAGGTGAGTACCATGAACATCGCGGGCCGTGCGAACGGAAGGCAGGTCGGTATCGTCAACATCTGCGGCACGTGCGAATCCACCCCGATAGGACTCATCAACATCGTGGGTAACGGCGTGTGGAGCGTGACCTCTTCCGTGAACGAGATGGGTGCGCTCGGGCTTTCGCTCCACTTGGGCACGGCCTACCTGTTTACCGCCTTCGAAGGCACCCGCGAATTCGAGAAGGGCGCAAACTTCAAGCACTTCAGCGACATGTACGAAATGGGTCTCGGTCTCGGTACGCAGTTCGGCAAGTACGGCAACCACTTCGAACTCGAGTACATGTTCCTCAATGCACGCGATGGTTTCAGCATGGACACAGACGAGGATGATATCAACTTCCATCACCGCCTGCGCCTGGGGTTTGTGCACAAGCTGTTCCCGGGCTTCGGCATGACTGTCGGCGGCACGCTCAATATAGTGAGCGAAGGGAATGCAGATAAAGTAATCGTCAAGCCCCGCAGTGAATACCACGACGACTTCAGCGCCAACGGGCACAAGGCGCGCTGGTGGCCGGGCTTCTACGCCGGCCTCACCGTGGGAAGGTTCTAAAAATAAAGTCTAATCCGCGCAAAGCCTGCCGAGTTCGTCCTTCTTTTCGAGGATGGTATCGAGCAGGCTTTTGTAATCCATGTCGGTATTGCTGCGGAGCAATTCGGTAATCTCTACGACCGGCGTGTAGAGCGGCGTGAGCGAGAGGTTCCCGAGAACACCCTTCAGCGCATGGGCCGCCTCGAAGGCGGCTTTCAGGTCTTTCGCAGCAATGGAATCCTTGAGCTTGTCGAAGTTGCCCTCGCTAGGAATGGTCGCCACGAGCTTCAGGTAAAGCGCCTCGTTCCCGAAGCAGCGTGCAAGCCCTTCGGCGGTATTTGCCCCAAAAGTGTTCAGTTTTTCGATGGTAATCATGCGCCCCTCCGGCGTTCAAGTTCATTTTCGATGAAGGGTACAAAGTCCTTCGGCGGGACCGGCTTCGAGAAGAAGTATCCCTGGATAATCTGGCAGCCCATTCCCTTGAGGGTATCGAGCTGCGACTGCGTTTCTACACCTTCCGCTACGGCTGGAATCTTGAGGAATTTCGCGATGCCCGCCACCAATTCCACGAGTTTCAGGTTGCGTTCGTCCTTTTCCATGTTGCGCACGAACGACATGTCGATTTTCAGGATGTCGATAGGTAGCGTGGTAATCATATTCAGCGAGGAATATCCGGCCCCGAAATCGTCCATCTCGATGCGGAATCCCTTCTTGCGCAGGTTCTCGATGACCTCGATAAGGCGCTCCATGTTCTCGCAGTAGGCGCTCTCGGTCACTTCGAGCATGTATTCTTCCGGAGAAAGGCCGTTTTCTTCGAGAAGGCGCATGAGTTTTGTTTCCAGTTCCGGGTCCAGGATGTCGATGCGGGATACGTTCACGGAAACAGGCACCGTCAAGCCGAATTCATCCTTCCATTTGCGGATCTGCCTTGCCACCTCGTTCCAGACAAAGTTGTCTACTTTTTGTATAAGGCCGTTCCCTTCGAACAGCGGGATAAAGTCGCCCGGGCTTATGAACCCGAGCGTCGGGTGAATCCAGCGGATGAGGGCCTCTGCGCTGGTGAGGCGCGGGGTATCGCCCTCGATGTTGTACTTGGGCTGGTAATAGACAATCAGGTTCTTGTTGTCTATGGCGCTCTGCAAGTCGCGGATGAGCGTTTCCTCGAACATGTAGCGGGAATGCATCTCGTTGTTGTAGCGGGTAAACGCCTGGGTCAAGTCGCCGCGGTTCTTGTCGCAGGCGGCCTTCGCGCGGTCGAACCACGCCTCGATTTCTACGTTGCGGTCTACGTTTTCCCACAGGCCAAAGCGCACGCGGATGTGGTTCACCTCGAAGAATCCGGTAAGGATCCCCTGGACGATGTTGCGGATGTTGTCGTAACTTTCCTGGTGCGTCGCGAAGATATAGAAGGTGTCTGCGTCTGCACGGCAGGCGATGGCGTTCATGGGGGCGAGTTCCTCTTGGAGCGCGCTGCCGATTTCTGCAAGCAGGTGGTCGCCAAAATCTCTGCCGCAAAATTCGTTCACCAGGTGGAACTGTTCAATGTCAAATACTATTGCGTCGCGCGGGATGTCCCTGCTCCACAGTTCTATCTGGCGGATGTATTCAAAGAAGTAGTCCTTGGTGTAGAGGCCGGAAACGTGGTCGCGTTCCGTCTGGCGGATAATGGCCTGGTCTTCGTAGAGCTCGACAATCCTGTCGCAGCGGGCGAGCAACACCTCGGGCATGTCGAAGGGTTTGGCGATAAAGTCGGCGGCGCCCAGCTTGAGGCTGCGGACTTCGGATTCCTTTTCGGAGGTCATCACGATGACCGGGATGCGCTTGAGCGTTTCAGTGTTTTCGCGTTTTTTCAAGAATTCGAACCCGTCCATCACGGGCATGAGCAGGTCAAGCAGGATTAGCGCGAACTGCTTGTCTTGCCTGGAGAGGGCTTCGAGGGCATCCTTGGCGTTGTCGGCATATTCGACGTCGTATTTCACGGAGAGGATATTGCCCAAAATTTCGCGATTTACCACCTCGTCGTCTACGATAAGGACGTGTCTCTTGACGGTAGTAATCTGGCGTAGTTTCTTCATTGGAGTAAACTCCTTGTATTCACAGATAAATATATGTAAAAAGAAATAAAAAGGTACGGTTTCGCGCAACAAAGCGTTTTTTTTAGATATCTTTAAAAGAGAATTACCAGAATACGAGGTCCCCATGTTCGGTCGACACCTTCCCCTGAGCGAACAGGCTTTGCAAGTTATCGAGCAGATCGGCGAAGATATGCCGGGCGGCTTTTTCATTTACAAGGCGACTGGCAACGAGGAACTGCTATACGCAAACAAGGCCGTGTTCAAGATTTTCGGCTGCGAGACGCTCGAAGAATTCAAGGAACTTACGGGCTATACCTTCAAGGGGATGCTCTACCCGGATGACTACGAGAAGGTTTCTGTTTCCATTGTGGACCAGATCGAAAAAAGCCAGGGCAACCTGGACTACGTGGAATACCGCATTGTCCGCAAGGATGGAAAAATTCGCTGGCTCGATGACTATGGTCATTACGTGAACTCCGATGTTTACGGCGGACTTTTTTATGTGTTCATCTCGGACATTACCGAAAAGCGCGTGCAGATGGAGGCGGACAAGGCCGTCTATACCGCGGTGATCGATGCGCTGAGCCGCGCGTATAATGCTGTTTGGCTCATTAACGATATTGCGACCGGGAGTTTCTCGCTGTTCCGTGCCGACACTTCTGATGGTAGCATCCATGCGAAGCCTACCAAGGATGCTCTGGCACTGCTCACTTACAAAGAAGCGAAGGCGAACTACATCAAAAACTTTGTGGCACCGTCAGACAGGGAACGCCTGGAAAAGGAATTGACGCTTGAAAACATCACCGAGAACACCAAAAGCAAAAAGATATTCGGCGTGGGGTTCAAGCGCATCGTCGGGAGCGAAGAACGGTACTACCGCATCGAGTTTGCACAGGTGCAGCTCCCCAATGGCAAGACAGGAATTGTGGCGGGTTTCAAGGACGTGGACGAGGATGTGCGCAAGGAACAGGAAATACAGCAGGTGTTGCGCGATGCCATCGATTCGGCAAATGCCTCCAGCAAGGCGAAGAGCGAATTCCTCTCTAGCATGAGCCACGACATCCGTACGCCCATGAACGGGATTATCGGCATGACGGCAATCGCGACCGCCCACCTGGACGACCGGGAACGCGTGGAGGACTGCCTCAAGAAAATTTCGGAAGCCTCGAGCCACCTGCTTTCGCTCATCAACGAAGTGCTCGACATGAACAAGATAGAGTCGGGCAAGGTGGAACTGAACGAGGAGAACTTCAACCTCTCGGAACTCGTGGATACGTTGCTTGCCATGACGAAGGCGCAGCTCGAAAGCCACCATCATACCCTCAATGTGAATGTGGCGGACGTGTTTCACGAAAACGTCATCGGCGACAGCCACCGCATCCAGCAGGTGTTCGTGAACCTGATGAGCAACGCCATCAAGTACACGCCCGACGGCGGAACCATCTCCCTCACGGTAGCGGAAAGGCCCACCAACGCTCATGGTGTCGGCTGTTATGAATTCGTGTTCGAAGACAACGGCATCGGCATGACGGAGGAATACCAGAAGCATCTGTTCGAGCCGTTCTCGCGTGCCAACGACAAGAAGACTGCGACAATCCAAGGCACAGGACTCGGTATGACCATCTCGCAGAGCCTGGTGCGCATGATGGGCGGCGACATCCAGGTGAAGAGCAAGTACGGGGAAGGTTCCCGGTTTACCGTCACCATCTACCTGAAGTTCCAGGACGTGCGGAATGCGGAGAGCCACAAGGAAGACCCGCTGAAGAACTTGGAAGACCTGAAGTTTGAAGGCAAGCGTATATTGCTGGTGGAAGACCACCCGGTTAATGCGGAAATCGCGAAGAACGTGCTGCAGATGACGGGGCTTGAAATTGAATGGGTCATGGACGGCGAAGCCGCCGTGGAACGCATGGCCAACAGCAAGGAAGGCGAATTCGACCTGGTATTCATGGACATCCAGATGCCCACCATGGACGGCTACCAGGCAACGGCGGCCATCAGGGCCATGACGACCTACGCGAGGAGAATCCCCATCGTGGCGATGACCGCGAACGCCTTTGCCGACGACATCCGCAGGGCGAAGGAGGTGGGCATGAACGGCCACATCGCCAAGCCGCTGGATTTTAAGGAACTGGCAAGAATTTTGCAGAAGTGGATAAAGGTATAGTGTTATGTTGTTTGAAAAAGGCCAGAAGTTTTCTGTTTTGAGTGCGTGGGCGCTCTCCTTCGGTTGTGCCGTTGGCTGGGGCGCTTTCGTGATGCCCGCTACCACGCTTTTGCCGATTGCGGGCCCCCTGGGAACAGTTATCGCCCTCGTGCTCGGTGCTGTGCTAATGGGCGTCATTGCCTACAATTTCCACATCATGATGAACCGCATTCCCGGCACAGGAAGCGTGTTCTCGTTTACCAAGCAACTTTTCGGCTACGACCATTCCTTTCTTTGCACCTGGGCAACGGCGCTTGCTTACTTGGCGGTGCTGTGGGCGAACATGTCGGCCTTCGTGCTGATTGTCCGCTTCCTTCTTGGACCCGTACTGCAAAGGGGTTTCAGTTATACCATCATGGGTTACGAGGTCTGGGCTGGCGAACTGT
>JAEEGG010022526.1_pt1 | contig 12389 bp, 8 predicted proteins | sample 9134161 | NCBI WGS metagenome assembly JAEEGG01 (sample SAMN16246543, study PRJNA631951) | gut metagenome | biome: gut microbiome; feature: rumen; material: CR-attached | host: Bos | place: Iran: Karaj | collected 2018-10
CCGAAATCATCGTGGCAAGTCATCGCGAAGTCCTGCCCAACTACGCAGCTATCGGGCCCATGTGCATCAACAAGATTGGTCCAGAGATGCAACGTCTCGGTTGCAAGTGTCCCCCACCCGGCTATTGTTTTACCGTAGAGCATGACAGGGAGTATAAGCCGACCGACGTAGACATAGAGTATTGTGAGCAGGTGGAGGAGATGGGCCATGATAGCGCCATCATCCAGTTCAAGCGCCTGCCCGCCGTGCCCCGTGCCCTATGTATGAAGCATGTCGGCCCCTACGAACGCTTCTACGAGTCATTCATCGAGGCCTTCCGTTACATCGACGAACACGGCTACAAACCCATCGGCCAGCATCGTACATGCTACATCGACGGAGCCTGGAACCAGGAAGATCCGGAGAAATGGTTGTCGGTGATACAGATACCAATAGAGTAAATTGCCGTCCTGATCGTCCCATATAGTTTGGGGCGGTCAGGATAAAATGAGTTACAAGATGAAAGAAATTAGGAATAATCCCCAGCAGATAGCTGCATGCGGCCTATATTGCGGGGCATGCAAGAAGTTCCTCAATGAACAATGTGCTGGATGTCAACCTTCAGAAGAAGACACCCCTGGCTTAAGCCAACCTCTTCCCAAGGGGTTTCAAAGATGTAAAATCCGCAAATGTTGCCAAGAGAAAGGCTTTCACACTTGTGCTGAGTGCAACAAGGATGTGAAGCAATGTACGATTCACAACAACTTTGTCGGCAAGATTTTCGCCCTTCTGTTCAATAGTGACAGAGCAGCGTGCATCTGCTATATCCGCGAAAATGGCGAAGGAGCCTTCGCAGAGAAGATGGCAAAGGAAAAAATGATGACGATGAAAAGAAAATGAAATTAGAATTAGCAACACAAAAGGACTTTGACGCCATCATCGCGTTCTATGATGATGTGACGGAACGTGCTTCAGATATGGCGGTTTATGCCCGATGGAGTAAAGGGAAGCACCCGACGGCAGAGGTCATCAGAGCCTATATCGACGAGGGGAGCATGTATCTGTATAGAGATGACGGCATCATCGTCAGCGCAATGGCAGTAACGATGTATCAGGGCGAGGATTACCACGCGATAGAATGGAATCAGCAAGTAGCTGATGATAAAGCGGCTGTAATTCATATCCTTGCCGTCAGTCCTGACAGGCAACGCGAAGGCATCGGCTCAGAGATGATTCGCGAGGCTATTCATCTTGCTCAGACAAATGGCATGAAGGCTATCCGTCTTGATGCACTTGCCTCAAATACTCCTGCGCATAGTATATATAAGCGTCTTGGTTTTGAGTACCGTGGTCAACAACACCTCTATGCAGAAAATACCGGCTGGACGGACTTCTATTTCTTTGAGTACAAGAACAAATAAAAAAGACAGAAATATGCAAGATTTCAGGACGTCCCCGAAGCTCTACAAGCAACATGGACACCTTTTTCAGATGGCCATGAACGTTGTAGTCTATATCCACGGCCAAGGTGGCAGTGCTGCTGAGAGCGAGCACTACAGGACGTTGCTTCCTGATTGTGAAATCGTAGGCATGGACTATCAGGCGCATACTCCATGGGACGCTGAGGCGGAGTTACATGATGCCGTTGCGGATTTGAAGTCGCACTGTGACAACATTATTCTGATAGCCAACAGCATCGGTGCCTACTACGCTATGGCGGCACATTTGGATTATCTGGTGAATGTTGCCTTTTTCATCTCCCCCGTCGTCGACTTGGAGAAGTTGAATGGCGTGATCTTGTCGGATGAATATCTCCGTTATGTCAGAAACCACCCCATCAAATGGAATGTTCCGACGCACATTCTTTATGCCAGCGATGACCGCTTGATTCCATTTGATGCAATCACCGACTTTGCAAAAAACCACGAGGCGACGCTGACCGTCATGGATGGAGGTGAGCACTGGTTCCACACCGACGAACAGATGCAGTTCCTGAACGATTGGATAAAGACTATTTATAACGCGCCATCGAGGCGACGGAAATAGAATATCGCATCGCTCTTAGATGGAGGAAAGGACAGCATCATCAACTAACGATCAGGACCGTTTCTTCATGAACCGTTCCTCGATGGTCTGGAAGATGACGAAGAGGGCGGGTACGATGAAGAGGAGGGAGACGGTGCCGATGAGCATGCCGCCAACAGTGCCTACTCCGAGTGAGCGGTTACCATTGGCTCCCACGCCGGTGGCCAGTGCCAGAGGAAGAAGTCCAAAGACCATCGTAAGTGATGTCATCAGGATGGGGCGCAGTCGTACAGCCGCTGCATCGATGGCTGCCTCGATGATACCCATGCCCTGACGGCGACGCTCGGAAGCATACTCGGTGAGAAGGATGGCAGTCTTCGAAAGCAGTCCGATTAGCATGATGAGTCCCGTCTGCATGTAGATATTGTTCTCCAGTCCCCAGAAGTGAGCAAAGATGAACGAGCCAAGCAGTCCAAATGGCACGCTGAGAATCACTGCCAGCGGTATGAGCAGGCTTTCATACAGTGCACAGAGTATGAGGTAAATAAATATAATACAGATGACGAACACCATCGCGCTGGTGTTCTGCGCTGAGGCCTCCTCACGCGTCATTCCTCCGAACTCATAGCCATATCCCTCGGGCAGTTCTGCCTCAGCCACCTCGCGAATGGCTTCGATGGCCTGCCCGCTGCTGTAGCCATCAGCTGTCGTTCCTCCTACCTGTATCGAGGGGAAGAGGTTGAAACGCGAGAGGGTCTCTGAGCCATAGATACGCGTCAGCGTGATATACTGACCTACAGGCGACATCTCGCCAGCACTGTTGCGGACGAAGATATTGTTGAGCGATTCGGTGTCGAGTCGGTACTCGGGGGATGCCTGCACCATCACGCGATAAAGCTTGGTGAAGCGCACGAAGTTGGAGGCATAGCTACCACCAATATATCCTCCAAGGGCTGCGAGCACATCACTGGGTGACACGCCACGACGCTTGCAGAGAGCAGCATCCACGTCAATGCGATACTGCGGATACTTCAGCGAGAAGTTAGTGAAAGCACGACTGATCTCCGGCCGTTCGTTCAGCACGGCAATGAGGTGGTTGGTCTGTGCCAGCAGCTCGTCGATAGTGCCGCCGTGCTTATCCTGTATGTACATCTCGAAGCCATTGATACGCCCGAAGCCAGGCAGCATGTTCTGCGTGTTTACCTGAATCTTCGCGTTGGCAATGTCGGCCGTGCGACGGTAGATTTCCTCCACCACGCTCTGCACATCGTCACCCTTGCCCGTACGCTCACCCCATTTCTTAAGCTTGAGGGTGAAGTTGCCGTTCGATGATGACTGCTCGAAGTTATTGCTATTGCCCGCGATGAGCGAGTAGATGCGTAGCTGAGGGAGATCTTTGATGCGCTTCTCCACCTCTTTCAGGATGCCATAGGTCTGCTGCAGACTGCTGCCAGGTGCCGCCTGAACGTTGATGAACACGGTGCCCATGTCCTCGTTGGGCACCAGTCCTCGTTTCGTGTGCTGCATCATCCATCCCAGTGCGCCAATGGCCACAACAACGAGGATAAGTGCCAGCCAGCGATGGCCGAACAGCCCTTTGACAGAGTGTTTGTACTTGTCGGCCAACGACGAGAAGGCATTGTTGAACGAAGTATGAAAGCGCGATGACGAGGGTTTCATGATGATGGCACTGAGGGCGGGCGACAGCGTCAGTGCGTTGAAGAGGGAGATGGCGACAGCGATGGCCATGGTCAGTCCGAACTGGGTGTAGAACGTGCCTGTGACGCCCCCTATGAAACATACGGGCACGAAGACCGCCATAAACACCAGCGTGGTGGTGATGAGGGCTGAAGTGATGCTCTTCATGGCTTCAGCCACGGCCTCGGGCGACCCACTGCCTCTGGCTTCCACTGCCTCTACGACGACAATGGCATCGTCGACTACGGTGCCAATGACCAGCACCAGGGCGAAGAGCGTAAGCATGTTGAGCGTGAAACCTATGGCATAGATCACGGCAAGCGTTGCCACCAGCGACACCACTATGGCGATGGCAGGAATGATGGTGGCACGCCAGCTGCCTAGGAACAGCCACACCACAAGTACCACCAGCAGGAGAGCCTCAAGCAACGTCTCGAGGACGCTGGTGATGGAAGCATCGAGGAAGTCCTTCTTCGACTCCAAATCTTCAATGACGATGCCTGGGGGCAGTGAATGTCTGATTTCTTCTACTTCACGGTCTATCTCCTTGATAATCTCATTAGCGTTGGAGCCACTGACCTGATTGATAGAGATGTTCACGCCCGGGCTTCCGTTGGTCTCACCAATGATGTTATAGTTCTGTGAGCCCAGCTCCACACGGGCAATGTCACCGATACGCAGCACGTCGCCGTCGGGCAGCGAGCGAACGACCATCTGCTCGTAGTCTTTCTCTTCTTCATAGCGTCCGCGGTACTTCAGCACGTACTGGAACGTGTTCTGGCTCTCGGCACCCAGCGTGCCCGTAGCCACCTCCACGTTCTGCTCGTCGAGTACACGAGTGATGTCGGCAGGCACAAGGCCATAGCGCGCCATCTTCAGCGGGTCGAGCCAGATGCGCATCGAGTAGTCGGCACCCATCACATTGACCTCTCCTACACCAGGAATACGGCTCAGGCGGGGCTCGATGTTGATCTTGGTATAGTTGGCCAGGAAGGCACGGTCGAAGGTACTGTCGGGGCAGTAGACAGCCAACTGCTTGATGTTGGACGTCTGGCGCTTACGTACAGTGAGTCCGCTCTTCACCACATCGCTCGGCAGGCGTCCCTGCACGGTGGCGGCACGGTTCTGCACGTTCACCATTGCCATGTCGGGGTCTGTGCCCTGACGGAAGAAGATACCGATGGAGGCCGTTCCGTTGTTGGATGCTGTCGATGACATATACATCATACCCTCGACGCCGTTGATGGCCTCTTCAAGGGGCACGACGACGCTCTTCTGCACTGTCTCGGCATTGGCTCCGGTATAGCTGGCCATGATGCGTACGGTGGGTGGCGCTATCTCTGGGAACTGCTCCAGCGCCAGGCGCGTGAGTCCGATGATGCCCACCAGCACCATCAGCACAGATATGACGCAGGACAGGATGGGACGGTTGATAAAGAAGCCCACACCCTTTCCCTCACCACTGGAGGGGAGTTTTGTCATCTTGCTGTCAGTATTTGTGTTTACATTTCCGTCCATATCTATAACCATCTATTTGGACTCCTCCCCCTTTGGAAGGGATTTGGGATGGGACGATACTTCAATTCCTTCACTCAACAAACCGGCTCCCTCAGCGATGATGGTGTCGCCCACGCTGAGGCCATGCTCTACGATATACTCACGGCCATTGTGTTGATTGAAGAGCTCAATCTGCGTGGCCTTGGTCTTGCCATCCACGACACGATAGACGAACATGCGGTTCTGCAGCTCGTAGGTGGCCTCCTGAGGGATGACGATGCAGTCTGGGCGGTGCGTGGGCACGATGATGGTGGCACTGCCACCGTTGTGCAGCAAATGACTGCTGTTGGGGAAAGTGGCACGCAGGGTGACGGCTCCCGTCTGGGTATCCACCGTGCCGCTGACGGCACTGATACGTCCCTGTTCCTCATATTCCAGACCATTGCTCAGCCGCAGGCTCACCGATGGAGCCTTATTGATGAAATCATCAATGGAACCGTATTGCACCATCAAGTCGAGGGCCTGGTTCTCGGTGATACTGAAGTAGGCATACACCTCACTGTCGTCGGCCACGGTGACCAGCGGCTCACTGATGCTGCTGCTGACGAGCGACCCAACATGCCAGGGAATCATCGACGCCACGCCGCTGACAGGACTCTTCACCTCAGTATAGCTCAGGTTATTGCGGGCATTGGCCTCCTGTGCCTTCGCCTGTGCCAGGGCAGCCTCAGCCTCGAGCAGGGCATTGTGCATGGCCTGCACGCTGACGTCGCTCACCACATGTCCCTCCTTCAACTGTGTCTCGTTGTCGTAGTTCATACGTGCCGTGGCCAGCCGTGCCTCAGCACTCTTACGTGAGGCGACAGCAACCTCGAGGGCAGCACGATAGGGGGCCTGATCGATGACGAACAGTGTCTGACCCTTACGTACAGCCTCACCCTCACCTGTGAGGATGCGGGTGATGCAACCCGACACCTGAGGACGTACCTCCACGATCTGACGTCCTGTGAGACGTGCACTATACTGGCGGGTGAGCGTCATGTCCTTGCGGCCCACCACCATCGTCTGGTACTCAGCCTTGTCTTCGCTCTTAGGCTGCTCACCACTGCCGCAGGATGACGTGAGCAGGCACACCATCACTCCTACTGTGATGCTTATTCCAAATTGTTTTATCGTCATACTTAGTCAAGTGTTATCATAATGTAGTCGTGGCACTGAGCGGCAAGTTGTTGGACGAGCCACCAACGCGTATCACCATATTGCCCGGCTCCAGCATCCAGGTCTGGGCAGCCTCGTCCCAATGGCAGAGGTCGCTGCGGCGCAACTTGACGGTCACCACCTTCTGCTCACCAACCTTCAAAGCAACACGCTGGAAGCCCTTGAGCTCCTTCTCCGGACGGTCAAGATGTGACAACGGGCGCGACACATACACCTGAGCCACCTCCTCGGCATCGAACTGGGTATTGTTGGCTAACGTAAAACTGACGTCGAAACCGTCGAGGGTGGGACTTACCTTCAGATTGCTGTATTGGAACGTGGCGTACGAGAGGCCATGACCGAAGGGATAAGCCACCTCCACATTCTTGCAGTCATACCAACGATAGCCCACAAGGCTTTCCTCAGCATAGTTTGCCACGGGCTGGAATGAGCCACGAGCGGCACGTGCGTTTTGTCCCTGATTCACTAAGCCAACGAAGATGTCGCCCTGACTATTATCGGCTTTCTGCGGATAGGTGCCTGTGGCGTAGGCTGGTACATCCTCCAGTCTCCTGGGCCACGTCATCGGCAGCTTGCCGGAGGGCGCAATGTTGCCGTTCAACACCTCGGCGAGAGCCAGACCGCCCATAGAGCCGTTGAACCACGACACCACGAGGGCGGGTGAGACGGCGTCGACAGTGGTGATATCGACAGGGCCACCAGCTACGATGACGGTAACCATCCTCGGGTTCGCCTTGGCGAGTGCCTGGGCCAACTCATCCTGTCCTGAAGGCAGGGCGATGGTCTTGCGATCGGAGCCTTCCGTCTCCACCTCGCGGTTATCACCAGCAAAGAAAATCACGAGGTCAGCACTCTTTGCCACCTTCACGGCCTCGGCCATCAGCTGTTTGTCGGCGGGCTGCTGCGGACTCTGCCGTTTGTTACGGCTGTCTCTGCCGAAACTTTTGTAGCCCTGTGCATAGGTAATCTTCTTCCCACCGCCAAGCACGGCCTGTAAGCCTTCGAGGGGCGTGATCTCCTTGCGAGTCTTCACACCGGCACCCACGCCGCCGAGGGCCATCTTCATCACGGCATTCTCACCAATGACTGCAATGCTTTTCACCTCCGTCAGGTTGAGGGGCAGCAAAGGCCAGGGTTGGTTCTTCGCTGCTTTCAGGGCATGCTTTCCGACGATAGGCTCGTTCTTCAGCAGCACAATTGAGCGACGTGCCACCTGCAAGGCCGTCAGCATCTCCTCGTCGTTGCCCACGGGCTTGCTGTTGGCCACCGCCTTGTCGATGGGTTTCACCGTCAGACGGACACGCAGGATCTCGCGGACACGCTGGTTGATGACATCCTCGCTCACCTTGCCCGCCTTGACAGAGTCGATCAGCGCCTTTCCCATAAAGCGACTGCCTGGCATCTCGACATTCAGTCCTGCCACGACAGGATCCACTGTAGAATGAACGCCCCCCCAGTCACTGATGACCATGCCCGGGAAGCCCCACTGCCGACGCAGCACCGTCGTGAGCAGATGCTCGTTCTCCGAGCACCATCGCCCGTTCACCTTATTATATGCTGCCATCAGTCCCCAGGCATCGCCCTCGCGCACAGCCATCTCGAATGGACGCAGGTAGATCTCGTGCATGGCACGGTCAGTGATGCGCACATCCACCGTGCCGCGAGCATCCTCCTGGTTGTTCAGGGCATAATGCTTCAGACATACCGCAGTTCCATCGTCCTGTGCACCTTTCGTATAAGCCACGGCGAGCATACCACTGAGCAGCGGGTCCTCACTCAGATACTCATAGGTGCGTCCTCCCGTAGGAATGCGCTGGATATTGATGGCTGGCCCCAGAATCATGTCTTTACCTCGCATTCTGGCCTCCCTGCTCATACCCTTTCCATAGGCATAAGCCCATTCGGTACTCCAGGTGGCAGCCAATGCCGAGCCCGTAGGGAAGAAGGTGGCAGAGTCGGTCGTCAGATGGGCAGAGTTCCATGAGTGGGGCTCCATCTCCTCTCGAATGCCGAAAGGTCCGTCAGCATATTCCACATCAGCAATGCCCAATCGTGGGATACCTGCTGAAGAGAACATGTTCTTGCCATGCAGCATCTCGACCTTCTCCTCGAGGGTCATGCTGCCAATAATCTCGTCGATTTGCTGTTCATGACTCAGCAGCTTGGTGGAATACGACTGGGCCACGATGGGGAGATGAGCGATGAGCAATGACATCGTCATGAGCAGTGTTCTTAGTTGTTTGGTAGTCTTCATTCTTCGTAGTATTTTTGTGTTATTATTCAGGATTCTGCGTGGTTAGTATTGCACGACCTTGACCTTGGCGAACTTCATGAGAAGTTGTTTCGTGCCGGCATTGCGGAACTCGACGGTGGCCTTCAGCGTGTCGCCGGCACCCTCCAGGCGGAGAACGGTGCCTATGCCGAAGCGCTGATGCTCGATGACTGAGCCCTCACGCATGCCAGCGGAAGAGGCTGGAGCAGGCTGTGATGAGCTACGAGGCACGGCTGGAGCTGGCTGTGATGTACTACGTGAAGTGGCAGTTGCAGGCAGCGGCTTGAGGCGTGGCTTGGGATCAGCACGAAACTGTGTGGCCACTGGACGCGGATTCTGCTGCCATTCAGGCTGGTCGGCTGGACGGAGCGTGCGACGCCATCGGGGCTCGTCGGTCGTAGTATGATGCGTGGGAGCTGGCTCGTCGGACTCCACTTCAATCAGGCGAGGGTCGATGTCACGGATAAAGCGTGACGGGGTGTCATATTCCAGACGACCATAGCGGAAACGATTCTGTGCACAGGTGAGGATGCAGTGGCGCTCGGCCCGCGTAATTGCGACATAGAGCAGGCGTCGCTCTTCCTCAAGGTCGCGCAGCGAACCAGTACACATCGGTGAGGGGAAGATATTCTCCTCGAGTCCCACGACAAAGACGGTGGGAAACTCGAGTCCCTTGGCGGCATGGATGGTCATCAGCGACACGCGGCCCTGGTCCTGTTCACCGTCGTCACTGTCGAGATCGGTGAGCAGTGTCACCTCCTGCAGGAAGTCGCCCAGTGACACCTCGTCGGCCATATCCTCCTCTCGCCGGCTTTCGACGAAGTCCTGCATACCGGAAAGGAACTCCTCAAGGTTCTCCTGCCGGGAGATATCCTCTGGGTTGCGACCAGAATAGATATCCTTCGAGATGCCACTCTCCATGATGATGGCATGTCCCAGCTGATAGGCATCGTCGGTAGTGAGACGCTGTCGCCAGCCTTCTATGAGCTGCCGGAAGTTCTCAAGGCGTGTAGCTGTACTTTTCGCGACATCAAGACGGAAGAGCACGGGCTGGGAGATGACGGTGAATAGCGACACACCATGCATGTTGGCAGCCTGCACAATCTTCTGGACGGTGGTGTCGCCAATGCCTCGGGTGGGATAGTTGATGATGCGTCGCAGCGCCTCCTCGTCGTCGGGATTGGCCACGGTGCGGAAGTAGGCAATGACATCCTTGATCTCCTTGCGCTGATAAAAGCTGAGACCACCATAGATACGATAAGGAATGCCATCCTTGCGCATCTGCTCCTCGAAGGAACGGCTCTGACTGTTGGTACGGTAGAGGATGGCGAAGTCGCTCCATTCCCCACCCTCTTGTCGACGCAGGCGCCGTATGTCGTTACACACGATGATGGCCTCCTCGCGGTCGCTGTAGGCAGCCTTCAGGCGCACCCGCTCACCCTGTTCCTTACGACTGTACACATCCTTGGGTATCTGCCGCTCGTTCTTGCTGATGAGACTATTGGCAGCCTCGACTATGAGCTGTGTAGAGCGATAGTTCTGTTCAAGCTTAAAAAGGCGTGCATCGGTATATGACTCCCTGAAGTTGAGTATATTATCAATATTTGCTCCACGAAAACTATAGATGCTCTGCGCATCATCGCCTACCACACAGACATGCTGATGCTCACGGGTGAGCTGGAGCACGATGCGCTGCTGGGCGTAGTTGGTGTCCTGATACTCATCGACGAGGACAAAGCGGAAGCGATCGGCATATTTCTGCCTGATGTCGTCGTGTCGCTCAAAGAGAAGGAAGGTGTTTACGAGCAGGTCGTCGAAATCCATGGCGTTGGCCTGTCGGCAGCGCATGACATAGCGCTGGTATACCTGTTCCACATGAGGATGCTTTGGGTCGAAGAGCGAGCACCGTGCAAAAGTTTCAGGGAGGATGAGGTGGTTCTTTGCCATCGAGATCTGGTCGGCCACGGTGGTAGGCTTATACACCTTGTCGTCGAGTTGCATCTCGCGGATGATGGTCTTCACCAGCGAACGTGAATCGGCCTGGTCGTAGATGGTGAAGTTCGACTGATAGTCGACGGCCTGAGCCTCGCTGCGCAGGATGCGTGCGAAGACCGAGTGGAAGGTGCCCATCTGCAGATAGCGGGCACGCTCCTCGCCCACGAGACGTGCGATGCGCTCTTTCATCTCACGGGCAGCCTTATTGGTGAAGGTCAGGGCGAGGATATTCCAGGGTGCCAGGCCATGATGCTGCAGGAGATAGGCTATCTTATAGGTGAGCACACGTGTCTTGCCCGATCCTGCGCCTGCGATGACGAGGGATGCTCCGTCGCAATAGACCACTGCCTGTCGCTGGCTGTCGTTGAGTTGTTCCAAGAGGTTTTCCATGTCAGGAGCAATGATCGGATGTGGTTAGCGATTGTCTACGTAGCGGTATTCGCTGCTATATTTCTGGCGGGGGAAGACGAAGATGTCATCACGGATGCCGCCGGAGCGGAAGTCGCTGATGTGGATGGTGGCCCAGAAGAGGGCTACCTTCACCTTCGCCAGCTTGGGTGCGAGGGTGGTGCCGTCGAGCAGCACCTTGGCATGCTTCACGGTGCCACGGGCGCCACGTCGCTGCTTCAATGAGATAAGGATATCGTTGCGAGTACGCTCCATGGAGTAGTCGAAGTCATCCAGGGTGAACTTGAACTTCGACGAGTATTTGTCGCGTTTGTCAGAGTTGGGATCATTGACCTCAATGACTTTACGCTTGCGGAAGACGGTGTACATCGTCGTGCCGTCACACCACGAGTCGACACGTGAATCGATAAACTTGTTCTTCTTGCCCTTGTACCAGATGGTGCCGGCAGTCTTGTAGACACCGACGAGGTTGACATCGTAGTGGAGGGTGCAGCCCTGAGGGCCGAAGACCAGGTCGTAGGCCTTCTCGAAAGTGCGGCGTGCCTCGTTAGTCGTAGTATTGCCCTGCGCACCGCTGTTGAGGGTGAACATCGTGACAAGTGCCAGGAGTATGTTGCGTAGGGTCATTCTTAGAGGGTGTATGTGACGTTTAGGTGGTGTGCTTTTTTTGAAAAAGAAGGAGGATTGCCCACGATGAGCCAGTCCTCCTTGTCTGTTCCAAATGGAAGACACTCGCCAGCACGTGGTGGATGGACGAGTGTCGGTGTGATGTGAGGCTTAAGCCTCAGCAGGTGCCTCCTCTGCGGGAGCCTCGGCAGTAGCCTCAGCGGCAGCAGCAACGGCGGCAGCCTTCTTCTCAGCCACCTTCTTGGCGATGGCCTCGTTGACCTGCTTCTCAGCCTCGAGAGCCTTCTTGGCGAGATCAGCCTTCTCCTTCTTGACGTCGGCGGCTACCTTCTCCAGGCCCTTCTGCTTGTCAGCCTTCCATGCATCGAACTTCTTCTGTGCAGCAGCCTCATCGAAGGCACCCTTCTTGACGCCACCCTTGAGGTGCTTCATCAGGTACACGCCCTCACGGCTGAGGATGTTGCGAACGGTATCAGTGGGCTGTGCGCCTACCTCTACCCAGTACAGAGCACGGTCGAAATTCAAGTCTACCGTGGCAGGATTGGTGTTGGGATTGTAAGAACCAATCTTCTCAGTGAAACGACCATCACGTGGTGCACGAGCGTCGGCGATGACGATGCTGTAGAAAGCGTAACCTTTGCGACCGCCGCGCTGCAATCTGATTTTTGTT
>JAEEGG010022527.1_pt1 | contig 12388 bp, 5 predicted proteins | sample 9134161 | NCBI WGS metagenome assembly JAEEGG01 (sample SAMN16246543, study PRJNA631951) | gut metagenome | biome: gut microbiome; feature: rumen; material: CR-attached | host: Bos | place: Iran: Karaj | collected 2018-10
ATTACTGACCCCACCCCTGCCCCGGCTTCGCCCCACCGTCGCTTCGCTCCCCAATTGCTCCCTCCTCGCAATTGCCTACAGGGGCGGGGAGTGCCTACGGGACACGGTTATATTCCGTGCTCATCCGTGTTCTACCGATGCAGGGCTTGGCAACGGACGGACACGGTTATATTCTGTGCTCATCCGTGTTCTTCTGATGCAGGTTCTTTATGGCTTCAACTTAGGCTGAAATAGCCTTATTCCGTCTATCTTTTCTTTTAAAATGTTCATTCAGCAACAGTTGAAACAAAAATGAAACAATAAGAAACGAAAGGCAAGTATGTGTTTCGCGCCCATTCATTATCTTTGCACGCAAATTAGCAAACAACCAATTCATTTTTATTTATTAATTAAAAACTATCATTATGATGAAAAACTTTACCAAACTTTTCTGCACAGTGGCACTATGCCTCTTCGGCGTCACTGCAGCTAACGCAAAGGTGGAGCGGGTCTATGCCGATCTGACTAATCCCGCCCCCACAGGTCAGGCAAGATGGAGTGCTTCTGACAGCATCTTCAGTTGGGTTGCCACTTGGGACAATCAGCTCAAGAACCTCAAGCTTCCTAATGGTGACATTACAAAGTACAAGAAGCTTGTTGTTAACATCTCAATGAAGGAGGGCAGCCGAATTCGCGTGCTGTTCTACAAGGGTGGTTCAAACAAGACCCTTTACGCTCAAGACGGTGTAAATGAATTTATCATTGCCGATACGTTGAAAGCCATCGCTCCAAATGATTACAACGAGTTTCTGAAGGAATGTACGGAAATCTGCCTCTCGGGTGACAATGGTGCTGCACCTGGCTCATGCAAAGTCAACGAGGTGTATATGGAGACCTACGATGACGAAGGTGAAAAGGTCTATGCCGACTTGACCAATCCCGCCCCCACCGGTCAGGCAAGATGGAGTGCTTCTGACAGCATCTTCAGTTGGGTTGCCACTTGGGACAATCAGCTCAAGAACCTCAAGCTTCCTAACGGCGACATTACTAAGTACAAGAAGCTTGTTGTTAACATCACAATGAAGGAGGGCAATCGCATTCGCGTGTTGTTCTACAAGGGTGGTTCAAACAAGACCCTTTACGCTAAAGACGGTGTGAATGAATTTATCATTGCCGATACGCTGAAAGCCATCGCTCCAAATGATTACAACGAGTTTCTGAAGGAATGTACGGAAATCTGCCTCTCGGGTGACAATGGTGCTGCACCTGGCTCATGCAAAGTCAACGAGGTGTATATGGAGACCTACCCAGAGAACGAGTCGGTAGAGATTCCTGATATTGAATACGAAGAAGATCCCGGCAAGCCCGCTGGCAACTACATCGACTTCACTGAGGCATTCCCCAGCCTGCAGCCGCGTATAGGCTTAGGTGCAGATGGACACCCCATCGTACTGGGTAATGGTGAAGTTGTGGTAGGACAAAGGAACAAGACTGTCATTGCCGACCTCGCCGACTACAGCAAGATAACCTTCGTCACCTCTCCCAATATGAAGCTCGTGCTCTACATGAACCATGAGGTGGATGCACAGCAGAACGCTGGCGACTATGCCGAGGCTGATGCCGGCAAGTACCTGTTCCAGGATTTGCAGGCCGACGAGAACGGTCTCATCGAGTACGACCTGACCCAGCTCGACAAGCAGGACCTGAACTGCATCTGCCTGCCTTGGGACAACAACAACAAGGGCACCGTATGGTACATCCTGCTCACCGAGAACAGCACCGACGGCATCCAGACCGTTAGCGCCGCCGAGCAGAACAGTGTAGTGTTCGACCTGCAGGGCCGCACCGTGGCTCAGCCCACAAAGGGTCTCTACATTGTCAATGGCAAGAAGATGATTCTGAAGTAATAAGGGTCTAAGCAAACATGCAACTATTCGTGGCAATGAGCGCAACGCTCATTGCCACGTTTCTTTTTGTGGTGGTGAAATAGACAAGGATACAGCCACTCCGCTAGCTGTGGGCAAGGGGATCAACAAGTCAGGCACCCTATCCCTGTAAGGGGAGGGGCAGGGCTTACGGTGGCCTCTTATGGCACCAACTCAGGTAGTGTCGGCACAACTCCGACAGTGCCAACACAACTCAGGCCGTGTATCGGCACCAACTCAGGCAAGGCCAGCGCAAAGGGTGCCCGTAGGCGCTCCCCGCCCCTGTAAGGGGAAAGGCTACGGGTTCTTGCTGAGGCAAGCGAACAAGTTCGAGCGGGCGAGCTCTGCTCGGGAATGGGGCAGGGGTGGGGTGTTGGCTGCCCTCAATGTAATATCTGAACTGCGCTTATTCAAGCCTTTAGTATAATACTGACCCCACCCCTGCCCCTCCCCTACAAGGGAGGGGAGTGCCTACGGAGTCCTATTATGGCAACAAGTCTGGCTATATCTGCGCAGCTTAGACAGCGTCTGCGCAGCTCAGACAGCGTCGGCACAGCCGATGCCGTAGGCATCAGACATTGGTAGCCAGCCATTCCAATGGCTGGGGCTGTGTAGCAGGCGTGCCGTAGGTACGCGACAAGGGTCGGATGCTGTCGCGTACCTAAAGGCACGCTTTTCCACCGTCCCTTTATACCAGCCATTGAAATGGCTGGCTACCTCTGTCATGCCCCTACGGGGCTGGCTACGCACAGTTTTCATAGCTTGCGAAACTTGTCGACCTGTACGGTTGAAATGACATCTTGAAATGAAATAGGAAATACTACTTGCTTTTGAAACGAATTCCCATAATTATTATAATTTTGTCCACGAATTTAAATAATAAATATAATTATTTGTGAGTAAAATTATGTCAAATTACGGCAATTCGTTTCCTTCAAAAACATCTTTCTTCCTTACCCGTCCCTTAATTCCTTTCAACCGTACAGGTTGAAACTTGTTGCATAATGGGAACATCAGATTGGACACCCTACTTGCGAAACTTGAATAAACTAAGGAGTCAAGGAGGAAAGGAGTGCCGCTGCAAACAGCGATGCAAAAACTCCTCACCTCCTCGACTCCTTTCTATAGAGCAAGCAGTATGCTTTGCCTCGTTGGCCAACACCGCCTCGGCCATAGCTATGATGACATGGCGGGAATGCCGCCCTCTGCTACTTAGAGGCAAAGACGTCTACGGCTTAGAAGTCCAGGTCATCTTCTTCCTCGTCATCCCATTTGTTGCGACGGCGACGGCGACGGCTGTAGGTCTTGTCACCTTGGGTGTATTCATCACCAGGTACGCTGCCGGTATCTACGCCGCCGCGCGACATGTTGTTGAGCAGACAGGGATTCACTAGATTGACAACTATGGTTGCAGGCGATTGATATGTTTTTTTCATAATCGTGTTCCTTTCTTTTCTTGCTTTATTCTCACTTTATCACAACCTTGAGCTGAAGCTCGAAGCCGTTAACGCTCGATAGAGCCATGAGCAAGCTCAGTCTTTATTCTCACTTCGTCACGGCCTTGAGCCGAAGCTCGAAGCCGTTTGCGCTCGATAAAGACTGAGCGAGCCCAGTCTTTATTCTCACTTTATCACTACCTTTTTGCCATTCACTATATACAAGCCCTTGGCGGGGTTCTCCACGCGCTGGCCCTGCAGGTTGTAGTAGTTGTTAGCGGCAGCAGGAGCGTTAACGCTGGCCATGCCGGTGGTCTCACCGCTAAAGGCGAAGCCCTGACGGGCAGCCTGCTGCTTAGGCACGGCGAGGTAAGCCTTGTTGGCAGCCACACTGAAGGCAGCGCCCTCAGCAGCACCCCACCAGAAGCCTATCTGTGTGTCGTTGTGCATCGTCAGCCGGTAGAACACGCTGTTGGCATCGACAGCAGCCATGTCATCGGCAGTGATGCCTGCAGCTCCTGAAGGACGCAGGTTGTTGCCTGCGCCAAGTACGGAAGTACCGCCTTCGCTGGAAAGCTTAGCCACATGAATACCAGGAATAGCCGAGGACACCATGACGCCCGTGTTGGCTGGTACAACAGCGCCGTTAGCATAATTGTCAACCAACAACTTACCGTCTACAACGCCAATCTCTGACACCGTTACACCTTCAGGCACCTTAATTGCACTTGAGCTACTAAAGGTGCTATAGTATTTTGTGCCGTCGGTGCAGGCCTGAGCAATGGCAATGGGTGCCGTCACACTGCTCTCCGGCTCTACACTTCTCTTATAGAGGTAGATGTCGCCTTGTCCAGAAGCATAGCAGGAGAACAAAGAACTGCCACTGTTATAGCGCATCGTATTGCGCCCGCTCACATTGGCAACAATAATAGCATTATTATCAGTGCCAAATGTAATGGACCACTGTCCATTACTGGTAAGCTTTGAATCGGTCTTCAAATAGTTATTACTTGTTCCACCTGGAGCATACAGATAGCCGCCGCCCTGTTCACTTTCATCGTAAATGGTATAATAATTATTTCCATCGATTTCATAAGGACCATAGATAACAACCTCTTTCACATGGTCATCGGGAGTAACGATTGCACTTCCCATGTCGCCAAGAGTTATTTCATCGGCAGAACGGTTATTGGTTGACTGTTCACCCATTGCCATTGCCTTGTCTGCGTTTGCAGAATTGGTGATGATGTAGTGACAACCTGACTCGATGGTAGTGGTAAGCACGTAATTTGTGCGAATGACAAACTTTTCCTGCGTAAAGGTAATCAAGTCTGAATAAATGTCATTACCCTCACTGTCCGTGGCATGAACCTTCAGATAAGCTGTGCGGGCATCGCCGTCATTTTCGTTACAAGCATAAAAGATGTTATAATTATACGACTCATTAACCCTTACGGTTAACCATTCAGGATCCTCTACTTCTGTTGTGCCGTCAGCAGCATAGAACTGGTAACCGCGGCTAACTGGGGTAAAGTTCTTGTAGGTCACAGCAATAACATCAGCACCACCAACAACGTCCAGATTGACTGTGGTGGCAGCAACAGTAATAGTAGGAATAGGCTTTGTAACACTGATGTTGCCCAGGGCCACGTTGCCAGAAGACTTATTAGTATAAATCCACCTGATGTAGCGTACGTCCTCGCCAAAGTCGTCAAACTTTTCACTCTGTTTGCTGCTAAGTTCAGTGTAGGTGGCCAAATCGGTATAGTTTTCGCCATCCTCAGAGGTCTGCACTTTGAATGTGCCACCGCTAAAGCTGTTGCCCTTGATGTCGTAGGTCAACTTGCCGGGACGCTCATTAAGCTTCAAGACGAGAGCATCGCCAGTACTGTTGAATTGCAATTTAGGCGAAGAATCATAATTTCCAAGACCTGTTTGAGTTAATCCATCTGTGCTCTCAATGTCTGACGTGCCACCGTCAAAAGAGAATGGCAGTTCAGCATAATCGGGAACGATGCGTTCTTGTGTGAAATGAATTCTGTTTGAGAAGGTGTTTTGTACCCAGAAGTCTACTCCGATGGCGCGTTCCTCCGTGGTCGTGTTTGGATCTACCGTGTAGGTGAGGGTGGAATAATCACTGCTATAGGAGATATGGAACCACTCAGGAATGTTTTCATCCAACAACAGCGAACCAGTAGCTGTTTCTTTCCAATAATGGAAGCCGGCAGGGTCTGATTGATAATTTGGATAATTAATGAAGGAGACAGCTATTGTGCCTGTTCCGCCTTCAGTGCCAAGGTTTATCTCTTCGGGGGCAGCAACCATCCGCTTGCGAAGGTCAATAGTATAGTAGGCCAGGGCCTCTTCGCTGCTTATACCGTCCTTTACTGCGATGGCCCGAATTTTGTATGTCATCATGTAGGTTGCCCAGCCTGAGCCAAGAGTAATGGGCTCAGTATACTTTGTACTTTCCGTCGTAGGGGTTTCGGCAGCACTACCATATAATTCGTTAGATTCTGTATAGCGTGTTTCTAAGGTGTAGTAAATGTCGGCACCCTCGGTATCACAGCTAATAGTCACATTCGTTATCTCAATGAATGTGTTATCTGCAGGCGTGAAGGTGGGAGTGGCAGGCTTCTCCACACGCTGGAGGCTAACAAGCTGGCTGCCTGAAGCAAACTCGTAAGTAGTTTGATACTTCGTGATATTACCCTTGACCACAACTACGTCGCCAACTTGCACATCATTAGTAGATGTAAACGAAGCGCCGTTTTCACCTTTGCCGTAGTATATCTCAAACTTATTGGTTTGTGTTCCATCGTCCGAAATCCAATAAATCATAGAGCCATTGCTAAGGTTAGAACCTCCTGTGCAGACAATGCCCCTGACATAAACGTCATTTACACCCGTCCCTGCGTCAATGGCTGCGATAGCCTGGGCCACAGTGTAAGGATTGTTGACTGAGCCAGGAGCATTGGGGTCATTGTAAATGACAGTCATCTCATAGGCTGCAGTAGCACTCTTATAGTCATTATTACCAGCAAATGTAGCTGTGAAGGTGACAGTGCCAGCAGCCACGAGGGTGACGGCACCTGTAGTAGCATCGATAGTGGCTACTTCGTTATTATTGCCACTCCACGCCACGGAAGCGCCTTCTACTGCTTCATCATTATAAGTCACAGTAGCAGCGAGGCTGCCAGCGGTAGTGCTATTGTACACGTTGGTGTTTGTGATGCCCGTTGCGTTAATGGTCACCGTAGGCGTAGGCAGAACAGGGGCTGATCCCGTCAAATGCACTACAATCTGCGATGCGCGTAACTGACTGTTTATACTAAATGATACGCTTGTTGCCTCACCTGTCCATTCTTTATTATTATTATTAATAGTGCCAGTATTCGGAACGATATTGAAACGAGAACCGCTTACTGTCACAAATTCAATTTTAGTAATCTTTCCAGAGACAGTAGAAAAGGTTGCCGTAGAACCCTGATAAAGACGATATTCTGAGCCATTGCCAAGGATGCCACTGGTGCATGTAAAAGTCACATGATCTTTGGTAATTGAACCACTTCCCTCACTGGTGTTATCATTATCCTTATCTTTGGTGGCATCAAATATTGAGCCTTCAAAGGGTGTGCTGTCTGCAATATTAAGGGTGAAAGTAGCCGTACCAGCATTATAGGTTTGGTCAGCAGCCTGTTTCACAGTGATGGTTTGTGCACTGCGTGTCACCGCTGTAGGTGTAACTGAGATAGTTTTATTAGTTTGGTTAATGCTGAAGGTGGCATAGGCACTGTTATCAATCGTTACTGCTCCTGTGCTGGAAGTCGTATAATGAATGGTTTGAGCTGAGGAATTGTTGTAAAGATCGAAGCTCAGTGCAACGGGAGCTCCAGTGAGAGCAAGGTCGTTAGCCGAAAGGTTGCTGCCTTCTCCGCTATAAGTAACAGTGATGGTGTTGATTTTGCCAGTGGCAGTAGCTGTCAAAGTAACAGATGTGGCATTGTCAGTCTCACCACTAGTCCACGTGCCAGCACTGAAACTACCAACTATTGTTGAAAAGCCTCCTACATCACTACCCGCTAATACTATAGAAGTGATTTTGGCTGGTGCTGAAAGAGTTAAAGTGCCATTTTTATAAATACGCAAGTCTAGAGTACCGCTGGAATTCCAAACGCGAGTTGCTGTGCTTCCACTAGTAGCAGAGAGGCTTACTCCATCAAGTGAGTAAGAGCCAGTTCCTAAATTTGTTCCATTACCTGCGTCAGGTTTGGTTATTCCTAATGCAGCAAGACCTGCATCAGTATTAAACGTGAACGTTACGTTAGCTGCCCACGCAGTTCCTGCTCCTAACAGCATCACTACCGTTAGTAGCCATGTTTTGAAATGTAGCTTTTTAATCATAGCGTTAAAAATTTTGGTTAATAATATTTGTTTTCTATTGTTTCTGTTCCTCCTGCATGTTATGCGCCGCCATGACGCACTGATGCTGTTGTTTCCATAATAGCCATCTATATTTTAGTGCAAATACAATTCATTTTCTCTTAGCATGGTGCAAAGTTAGTAATAAAAATCAAAACCACAAAGTATTTTAGGAAAATATAATCAGAAAGTAACAATCCGCAAAGAAAAGCTTACATACGCAGCGTATAGATTTAGGTCTATAGGGGGTAGGGTGTTAACTGCCCTCAATGTAATGTCTTAACTGCACTTATTCAAGCCCTTAGGAAGTTCTTGCCTTGCAAGCGGCATAGCCGAGTCCTGACCCCACCCCTGCCCCGGCTTCGCCCCACCGTCGCTTCGCTCCCCAATTGCTCCCTCCTCGCAATTGCCTACAGGGGCGGGGAGCGCCTACGGGGTCCCTGCGCTCCTGAGTGCGCTCCATGCGCTCTTGACTGCGCTCACAACGCTCTTAGCTGCGTTCCCTGCGCGGGGATAATGGTGCCCGTAGGCGCTCCCCGCCCCTATCAGGGGAAAGGCTACGGGTAGGCGAGCTCTGCTCGGGAATGGGGCAGGGGTGGGGTGTTGACTGCCCTCAATGTAATGTATAACTAGCGTCTTTAGTATATTACCGACCCCACCCCTGCCCCTCCCCTACAGGGGCGGGGAGTGCCTACGGGCTCCATGCGCTACTGACTGTACTCCCTGCGCTCATGACTGCGCTCTATGCGCTCCATGCGCTTATCCTAGCGTCCTCCTCTCTACGCGCGCGTGAGTGTTTCTTTCGTGCTACCAGTGCTACCAATGCTACCACATAGTACTACCAGTGCTAACACTTCGTGCTACCAGTGCTACCACATAGTGCTACCAATACTACCACTTCGGGCTACCAGTGCTACCACATAGTGCTACCAATACTACCACTTCGGGCTACCAGTGCTACCACATAGTGCTACCAGTGCTACCGCCCTCGGTTGTTTCAAAATGTTTTCTAATTGTCTCATTGTGCATATTTATACGTTTTGAGTGAATATATATGCAGAAGCGGCAGCCGAGACGGAGCTATTGGCTGCTTTTCAGCACAGAGTGGCCTCTCGGAAAATTTTGGCAGCCATTATTTTGAAAAAGTGACCACCATTTTTTACTCCGAAGCCCTCTGGTTTCTGTATATTTATGCAATTCCTGAAACGCGCACCCTCAGCACTTGTCGCACGAAGCAATAGTGAGTTAGCGTTAGGGGTAACGTTAACGTTAGCTGGTAGCACTGGTAGCACTAAAAACACTCTCACGCGAGACGCGCGCGTAAGCATATCTTAGCAACGGATGAACACGGACGGACACGGGTATATTCCTTCTTCCGATGTTAGCAACGGACAACACAGACGGACATGGTTACATTCCGTGCCCATCTGTGTTCTACCGAAGCTGGTCTTAGCAACGGACGAACACGGACGGACACGGTTATACTCCGTGCTCATCCGTGTTCTTCCGTTGCAGATAATGTCACATTATTCCGTGCTCATCCGTGTTCTTCCGTTGCAGATAATGGCTCATCCGTGTTCTTCCGGTGGCGATGTACACTTTTTATATGAATGATTATCTGCGGATGAGCGTTGAGCCCAGCGTGCCCAGCTGCAGGGCGTAGACGCCCTTGGGGAGTGCTGCCAGGCTGATGCTGTCGTTCTGAACCACGGTCTGCCTGACGAGCACGCCTTAGCCGTTTTTTTAATTCATCGCAACACATTTGGCCTAAAAATGACTCAAGAGCGTTACTCTGCAAGGACCACAACACCTCTCCCCACCCCACCCTTACGGTGATGAACGCACAGCCACATACTTCAAGGCCAACCACTATGCCACTACCTATGCGCATCAACGAGGGAGGGACAGCCCTCACCTCTGGCTGAGGTGAGGGCTGTCCCCCCTATTGATATATATATGGTGTCAGGCTGTGGCGTAATATCTGCGTGCAGCCTCCTCCTGGCGTGCCTTTGAGAAGTTGCTGACGCGCTTCAGGTAGCCAATGATGCGGGTCATGTAGTCAACGTTCTTCGAGTGGCAGTGGGGGCACTCCTTCAGGTATCGCTTGTCTATGTGTCCGCAGTCGTTGCACACGGTGTTGGGAATGTTGAAGGTGAAGTAGTTGCATCCCTCCTTTGCTGCCACCTTCAGCAGGTGCAGATACTGCTCCTTTGAGAGATGCTCCTCCAGGTTCATGTGCAGCGCTGATCCTCCTGTGAGGTGCTCTATGTAGGGTGCTCCGTGCAGCTTGAACTTGTCGATGACCGACAGCGAGTCGTCCTCCACCACATAGAAGTAGGAGTTGTAGCAGTCGCGCGGCACGAAGTATCCGTCCTCACGGTCCCACTTGGCATGCTTCACGCCCACGTTCTCTGCCGGTATCATCTCGCAGTTGAACATCACATCCTTGGTGCGGTACTGCCGGTTGTATTTCTCCACGAGTCCGAGTATGCCCTGCACAAAGTGCAGATATTTGTCGTTGGGCGTTATCTGCAGGCCCATGAACTCTGCAGCCTCCACGAGTCCGTTGATGCCTATGGTGAGGTACTGCCTTCCGATGTTGATGTAGCCTGCGTCGAAGAGTGGCAGCATGCCGTGCTGCTGCAGCTCCTTCAGGTTCTCATTGTAGGCGAGCTGCACCTTGTGGCAGAGGTCTATGACGCTGCCCAAGTACTGCAGGTAGTCCATCTTGTGGTTGACGGCATACTGTATGCACCGGTTCAGATTGATGGTGAGCACGCTCTTCGAGCCTGTGCTCACGCCGCCAGCTCCGAGTGTGTATGAAAATCCGTTGTCGGTAATCTCGTTGCGCAGCCGGCAGCAGGAGCTCAGCGAGTCGGCGTTGTCGCTCATATAGGTGAAGAAGCTGTGCCCCTCGCTATACATCTCTGCTGTGAACTCGCCCCACTCCTTGTCCTTCGGCTCTCCGTTCTCGTCGGTGAGCAGTGCCATCGTCTCTACGGGGAAGGTGAGGAGGGTCTTGGTGCGCTCCTTATTAAACCACTTCATGAATCGTTTCTGCAGCCATGACAGTCCGTCCCAGTCGGGGCGTGAGCCGTCGGGGAAGTAGAACTCGCCGAAGATGCTCTCGAAGTAGTAGCGGTCGTAGTAGGCCACGTTCCAGAACACTGCCTGATAGTTGCGTGCGCCTGTGGGCTGGTTGAGGGTGTAGACTATCTGCTCGAAGTAGTCGGTAATGACCTTGTCGAGTGTGCGGCGCTTCAGGCTGAGGTCTACCACGTCGTCGGTGTGTTTCCAGTAGTCCTGTCCAAACTCCTTGCCTATGAAGTAGTTCATGTACATGAGGAATTCGGGTGTGGCGCAGGCTCCGCTGAGCATGGAACTGACCATGAACACCATGTTGACGAATCCGCCGCAGTAGCTCTTCAGGTTGGTGGGTGCCGTGCTGTTGCCGCCTATGCTCTTTGTCCCGCCTATGAGCCAGGGGTACATGGTGATGGAGGCGCAGTAGTTGGCCAGGCTCGTCTCGTCGTTCTTATATATAAAGTGGTGCGTCAGTTTGTCAATGTATTCATCGGCCAGCTGCTTGCCATACATCTTCTTGATGCGGTCGGTGAGCAGGCGGCGGTTCAGGCGTATGAAGTTGCTCTTGGGCAGCTCGCCTATGAGGGTGGCTATGTTCTTGTGTTCCACATTGGCGTTGGCGTCGTACTTCGAACCGGTGGCTGCGTTCATGCTTTCCATGTACTCTGAAAGGAACAGCATCTTCTCCAGTGTTTCACGGTCTTCGCTATGCTCCTGCCGGTAGAGTATGAAGGATTTGGCCACGCGGTAGAAGCCCTCGCGCATCAGGGCTTCTTCCACCTGGTTCTGTATCTCTTCCACCTTAATGTCGTCGTGCATGTTTAAGTGGCTGATAATCTTCGAGATAGTGCCCAGGTCGGCAGGTTCGTCTACACTTTCGAATGCCTTTACGATAGCATTCATAATCTTGTCGAGCGAGAAGGCGTCTTTCGAGCCGTCGCGTTTGGTAATGGTAAAGTTCTTGATTTCCATTTATTTATAGTTGTTATATTGCAATTCTTCTTCAACGTTGTGCGCCGTTTTGGAAAACTTTTTTGTTTTTAGGGGAACAAAAGTTTCCCGTTTCGGTCGACGCTATTCGGGTGCAAAGTTACAAAAAATCCCCAACATGGCAACAATGATGTGTGCAAAAAAATGCTAAAACAAAAAGATTCGATGCTTTGTCCGGAGCGGTCAGGAGCGCAGGGAACGAAGTCAGGAGCGCAAGGAGCGCAGTCAGAAGCGCAGCCAAAAGCGCATGGAGCGCAGTCAGGAGCGTAGGAGCCCGTAGGCACTCCCCGCCCCTGTAGGCAATTGCGAGGAGGGAGCAATTGGGGAGCGAAGCGACGGTGGGGCGAAGCCGGGGCAGGGGTGGGGTCAGTATCTTTCCTATCCGCTGAGAGAAGCGCATGGTCGACATTACATTGAGGGCAGTCAACACCCCACCCCTGCCCCATTCCAGAGCAGAGCTCGCCTACCTGTAGCCTTTCCCCTTACAGGGGCGGGGAGTGCCTACGGGCTCCATCAGTCCCACGCATGGAACGCAGTCAGGAGCGCAGCCAA
>JAEEGG010022529.1_pt1 | contig 12388 bp, 7 predicted proteins | sample 9134161 | NCBI WGS metagenome assembly JAEEGG01 (sample SAMN16246543, study PRJNA631951) | gut metagenome | biome: gut microbiome; feature: rumen; material: CR-attached | host: Bos | place: Iran: Karaj | collected 2018-10
TGCTGAATCCGCCATCTTCGACGCTGCCGTCAAGGACTATCAGATGATTCGTGCCAAGGCCAAGAGCGTTGCCATCCGCGACATTCCGAACGGCAAGGAGTACCTGTTCACAGCCGTTGACCAGGGACGTGGAGGCGGTCCGCAGCCGGCAGGAGAAATGAAGGTCTATGTGACGGTATTGAAGGGAGAGGCTCCTGTATTCACGCAGGTGGTCCGTTAAGCAAAATCCGCTTGTTTCAGTTCAAGCAATTCACTATCGAACAGGAACGCTGTGCCATGAAGGTCGGCACGGACGGTGTCCTATTGGGAGCGTGGGCCCATGGTGGCTCACGCATTCTTGATGCAGGAACGGGAACTGGCGTCATAGCTCTGATGATGGCCCAGCGGTTTCCTGATGCCGAGGTGACAGCCATCGACATTGACGATGGTGCCTACCGTCAGGCAACGGACAATGTGGCGGCATCGCCCTTTTATGAAAGGGTCCGCGTCTTTCACGAACCTTTGCAGACCCATGAGGGCCTTTACGATGCCGTTGTCAGCAATCCACCTTTTTTTATTGACTCGCTGCCAGCCCCTGACCAGCAACGCAGCGTGGCACGCCATGCCGACACACTGACCTACGGCCAGCTGATGCAGGCTGCCTGGCGCTTGCTCAGCGACGATGGCGAACTGTCGGTGGTCGTTCCCTTCGACTATCGCCGTCGCATGGAGGACGAGGCCATCTTCATGGGTTTCTTCCCCAGTCGCGTGTGTGCCGTAAAGACTGTCGAGCGAAAACCCGCCAAGCGTTTTCTGCTGGCGTTCAGAAAACATCCGTGCCCTTGCGAAACAGAACAGCTGACGATAGGTTCAGAGGCCTACCGTCAGCTGACCTGTGACTTCTATCTATAGAATTTTTCTATAAGTTAACTACATTAACTACATTTTTAACGTATAATATTGTATATCAATCTCTTATATCACTAACAAACTACATAAAAACTACATATTAACTACATAAAAACTACATTTTGGGGGTTCCAACTACTACTTATTGACTAATTTCTGCTACTCATTAAGTAATTTCAATTACTCATTGAGTAATTTTCGTCAGTGGGCCACTAATTCAAATTAGTAGGCTAGTAACCGAAATTAATAGCCACTTGGTTGGAACTAACTGCCACTTGGCGAGAGTAAACAGGCTGTTTTCAGACGTAAAGAGGCTGTTTATGTAGTTTTTATGTAGTTAGAATGTAGTTTTTATGTAGTTACAATTCAACATAAACCGCTTATAACCAAAGAGATAACATAAAAATGTAGTTAATGTAGTTAGTATATAAGAAGTTTTTTAGAAAAGATTTTCAATCCCCCTTCCCCCAGTATTTTTTGCCCCAATTCTTTGGCTATTTCATTTTTTCTTCCTATCTTTGCATCAAGTATCGCCGATGAGCCGTAAACGGTGAAAGCTTCGGTTGAGTCCCTGAGTGCAGGGTGGCGGTACGACTTTCGTTGGTAAATAATAGCATCAGCTATTTGTTCAGAGAATCGTGAAACCTAGGAAATTTCAACGATTGTAGTATTTGAACAAGTCAGCCGATGCCCGTGCGATAGCGCGGGCATGACTTGTATCTTAATACTACAGGTAGTTCCTAGGACCTCACGATTCAAGAGAAGAGCCATTGTTCGCGCTTCTTTTGTGTCCTGGGGTCTTTTGGTATATACCTGTAAGCAAGCCTGAAGATATAGTTTTGGTGCTTGACTAAAACTATAGTAGTGCATGGAACTACCCAAACAGTTCGATAACATCACCTCTCATGTCATCGACGACCTGAAGGTGACGTTGCGCCAAGGCTCCAAAGTGTCGATGGCTGCAGCCAGTTTCTCCATCTATGCCTTCGAGGCATTGCAGAAAGAGTTGGAGAAGGTGGACGAATTGCGCTTTATCTTTACTTCGCCAACGTTCAATAAGGAACAATCAAAGAAACAGAAACGCGAGTTCTATATCCCCAAGCTCAATCGCGAGCGCACGCTCTATGGCTCCGACTTTGAAATCAAACTACGCAATAACCTGACCCAACGTGCCATCGCCAAGGAGTGTGCCGACTGGATACGGCAGAAGGTGCGCTTTAAGACCAATGTGTCGCAGATGTCGATGCCCGGTTTCCTCAATGTAAATAACGAGGATGCTCTCTATACATACATGCCTTTCAACGAGTTCACGACTACCGAATTAGGTTGTGAGCGAGGCAACAATATCTTTCAGTTGGTTCAGCGTATGCCGTCGCCCATGAGCGATGCTTACTTGAAGAACTTCAATGACTTCTGGGAGGATAGCGAGAACTTCACAGACGTGACCAATGCCATCATTGAGAATATCGAGAATGTGTATCGTGAAAACTCACCAGATTTTATCTACTTTGTGACGCTCTATAACATCTTCAATGAGTTCTTGGAGGATATCAGCGAGGATGTGCTGCCCAACGAGGCGACAGGCTTTAAGAGTTCTCAGATTTGGAATAAGCTCTATAACTTCCAAAAGGATGCAGCTTTAGCCATCATCAACAAATTAGAGACCTATAACGGTTGTATCTTGGCTGACTCCGTAGGTTTGGGAAAAACCTTTACGGCGATTTCTGTCATCAAGTATTACGAGAACCGCAATAAGAGTGTGTTGGTGCTTTGTCCCAAGAAACTATACGAGAACTGGAATACTTATAAGGGTAACTATAAGAACAACCCATTAGAAAAAGATCGTCTGCGTTACGATGTGCTGTTCCATACAGACCTGAGCCGTGAACGAGGTATGTCTAATGGTGTTGACCTATCTCGTCTGAACTGGGGTAATTACGACCTTATCGTGATTGACGAGAGCCACAACTTCCGCAATGGTGGTAAGGTGACAACTGATGAGGATGATGAGAACCCACGCGAAAACCGTTACTTAAGGCTGATGAACCAGGTGATTCGTGCTGGCGTGCGAACCAAAGTGCTGATGCTGTCAGCCACCCCTGTGAACAACCGTTTCAACGACCTGAAAAACCAGTTGCAGTTGGCCTACGAGGGTAATCAGAATCTGATTAACGACAAACTGAATACGGATCGTCCTATAGAAGATATCTTCCGTTCTGCACAAGCCCAATACAATGCCTGGTCGAAAATCGAAGATCCCAAGGAGCGTACCACAGAGAAACTACTTGATATGCTCTCGTTCGATTTCTTCCAAGTGCTGGATGCAGTCACGATAGCCCGTAGTCGTAAGCATATTGAGAAGTATTACGATACCACAGAGATAGGTAAATTCCCAACGCGTCTGCGTCCTATCTCGAAGCGTCCCAAACTGACTGATCTCAATGATGCAATAACTTACAAAGAGATAGCCAACCAGTTGGATGATTTGAATCTTGGTGTCTATGCACCCTCAGACTATATTCTACCTTCAAAGCGTGCCAAATACGAAATCGACATCGACGAACGAGGTGTGCACTTGGGTATGTCAGGCCGTGAAAAGGGACTGAAAAAACTGATGGCAATCAATCTGCTGAAACGCTTGGAGTCGAGTGTCAATAGTTTCCGTCTGACGCTGAGTCGGATGAAGGATATGATTGATGAAACCATCGAGGCGATTGATACCTTTGTTACCACTCGTCAGGATGTACGTTTGGAGGTGCAACAACTGGAAAATATGCTCGATGAAGATAGCGAGGATGACGTGCTGATTGGAGGCAAGAAAACCAAGGTGGCATTAGCTGATATGGATTGCCGTTCGTGGAAGCGCGACCTGTTGAAAGACCAAGAGATATTAGGTCTGCTGCTGACAATGATTGAGGACATCAACCCTAAGCACGACAGCAAACTACAGATGCTCATCGAGAACCTGCGTGAGAAATTTGCACACCCCATCAATGGCAACAACAAGAAAGTGATTGTATTCACAGCCTTCTCAGATACGGCTCAATATCTGTACGATAACTTGGCAGCAATGATTCTGGGAAATACTGGGCTTCATGTAGGCTTGGTGACAGGTAATGGTATCCGTTCTACCGTAAAAGGTCTGCCTGCTGATTTCAATAGTGTGCTGACACTCTTTTCGCCAATTTCGAAGGAGAAAGACAAACTCTTTCCTAAGCAACCAGAAGTTATCGATGTACTCATAGCAACAGACTGTATCTCTGAGGGGCAGAACTTGCAGGACTGCGACTACCTGATTAACTACGATATCCATTGGAACCCTGTACGTATCATCCAGCGTTTTGGACGTGTGGATCGTATTGGCTCAAAGAATGATGTCATCCAATTGGTCAATTACTGGCCAGACATCGAACTTGATGATTATCTTTATTTGAAGGGTAGAGTAGAGGCGCGTATGGCTGGTATGGATATCACGGCAGGTGGAGGCGGTAATGTACTGCTCTCGAATGAAGAACAGACTGATCTTGAATATCGCAAGAGTCAGTTGATGCGCTTGCAGGAAGAAGTGGTTGACCTCGAAGATATGGACACAGGCATTAACATCATGGACTTGGGGCTGAATGAGTTCCGCTTAGACCTGTTGGCTTATCTGCCTGAGCATCCTGATATTGAGCATACGCCCTTTGGCATGAGCGCAGTCGTACCAGCATCAACCACAGCTAAGCCAGGTGTGATTTTCATCTTAAAGAACAGAAACAATGCTGTGAATATCGGCCACCAGAATCTGCTGCATCCTTTCTATATGGTGTATCTCTCTGATGAGGGTGAAACCATCATCAATCACTTGGCACCCAAACGACTGCTTGATATTATGCGTTTAGCCTGTAAGGGAAAGCATGAGCCCATCATGGAACTCTGCCATCAAATCAATATGGAAACGGATAATGGCAGGCGGATGAGTCATTATAGCGACTTGCTGCAAAAGGCTGTAGCGACGATTGTGGCGCAGAAGGAAGAGAGCGATCTTGAAAGCCTCTTCTCCTTTGGCGAGACCACAGCCCTGCAAGGTGACATCAAGGGACTGGATGATTTCGAGCTGATTTGTTTTTTAGTGATACGTTAGCCTATGGAGAATCTGCTGTCATATCCACAAAGCACCATTGTCGATAAGGTGGTACCCAAGACGATGTTCTACAAGTTCATGGAAGTGAACCAACGAATGAAGGTGCGCTTCGTGAATGATGTGGCGCAGATTTGTTGGCTCTATAAACTCTCAGCCAATACCATCAACGTAACAGCGAGTGAGGAACTCATAGAAATCGATGTGTTTGTGGTGACGCTAAAGGAGCCCGATTGTCCAACGGATGTCTTTACGTTTATCGACACTAACATGCCGCATCATATTGTCTTCATCCTGAAATACGAAGAGCAATATATGCTCCTGATTAACTATAAGGAATGGAAGGACAATACCCATACGCAATTCAAGATCACTAAGTCGTTTGCGACTACGTGGAAGAATCTAAACCAACTGTCATTGGCTATCCAAGGCCAGTCGCTGCCTCGTATCTACGATAACTTCGTGGCGCAGGTCTCAGGCATTGGTGAGCATAAGGCTGGCGCACTCGCAGAGATTGTGGAACTGAAAAAGCGGATTGCTGCGATGGAATCAGAACTGCAATCCTTAGAAAAGCGTATGCGTAAGGAACCGCAATACGATGTGCAGGTCAGGATGAACAAGCAAGTAAAAACTAAGCGGCAAGAAATAGCCGCCTTAAAGATACAATTAGAAAAACTAAAATAAACGATATATGAAAGAATTCGAACCTATCAAATTAGACAAAGAAACCACAGACGGAACAGTGCGCAATCTGGATGCACTCTATCAGTTGTTCCCATCCTGCTTTACGGAGGCACCTGATGCTTTAGGTGAAGTGCATAGAGCAGTAGATTGGGGCAAGCTGCGCGAGCTTCTTGGTGAGTATGTGGAGGACGGTGAGCCTGAAACGTACGACTTTACTTGGGTTGGCAAACGGACTGCCCAGCGCGAGGCGGCAGCACCTTGTCGCAAGACGTTGCGTCCTTGCCCGGAAGAGAGCGTAGATTGGGACACCACCCAGAACCTCTATATCGAAGGCGACAACCTTGAAGTGCTGAAACTGCTCCAAAACTCCTATATGGGCAAGGTCAAGATGATCTATATCGACCCGCCTTACAATACAGGTAACGATTTTGTGTATCATGATGACTTTGCGCAAAGTGCTGAGGAATACGATGAGCATAACCTCGATGAGGAGGGCAACCGCTTTCGTAAGAATACAGACAGCAATGGCCGCTTTCATTCTGATTGGTGCTCGATGATTTATGCGAGGCTTAGAGTAGCACGTTCTCTTTTGACAGAAGACGGTGCTATTCTTATATCTATCGATGATAATGAAAGCGCTAATATACAATCTATTTGTAATGAGGTTTTTGGCGAATCAAATAAAATTTGTACATTTATTTGGAACTGCTCTACGGCAGGAGGAATAAGGCCAAAACATGCTAGTAAGACTCATGAATATGTTTTTGCATATGCAAAGAATATTGATAACGTTCCTACTCTTTGGGCACCACTTTCTGGAGATGCTCAAAAAATGTATAATGAAAAAGATGAAAAAGGTCTTTATAGAAATAAGGAATTCGTTTTTAAGAACTCATCGACTAATATTAACCAAAAATATGAAATTACATGTCCTGATGGAGAAATAGTGGTGCCCAAACAAGGATATATTTATCGTTTTGTTCCAGAAACTTTTGAAGCAGCGAAAAAAGACGGGTTAGTAGTATTCAAGAAAACTCCCTCTTCGTCTACTCTTATGACTCGGGACGGGAAATCAGCATCTTGGAATATTTTTATTAAAAAATACTTTGGCGATGGATTGGGTTGCCCATCCACATCGTTACCAAAAGACTTGATAAGCATGTATAATAAAGGGACGCAAGATGTACAAGATATTTTTGATGGTCAAAGGGTTTTTGAAAATGTAAAGCCTACGACTTTAGTTAAGTATTTACTGAAAGTTTTTGCTCCAGACAACTCTATAACACTTGATTTTTTCTCTGGATCTGCGACAACAGCACATGCAGTTATCCAACAAAATTCGGAAGACAAGGTTAATAGAATGTTCATAATGGTTCAAATTCCTGAAGAAACAGATACAGGAAGCGAGGCTTATAAGGCTGGCTACAAGAACATCTGCGAAATTGGTAAGGAACGCATTCGTCGTGCTGGCAAGAAAATCAAGGAAGAACATCCTGAAGCCAAAGACCTTGATATTGGTTTCCGCGTGCTGAAGTGCGATGAGTCGAACTATAAGCCTGTGGCTTTTGCCCCAAAGGACTACACGCAGGAGTCACTCGATATGTTCTTGGATAATATCAAGGAGGAGCGCACAGGTCTCGACCTACTCTTCGACTGCATGATGCGTTGGGGCTTGGAACTCTCATTACCCTACGAGACGCAGAAGGTGGATGGCTGTACCATCTATAACGTGGATGAGGGTAGCCTCGTGGCCTGCTTCGACGGTGTGGTGACATCCGCTGTCATCGATGCCATTGCAGAGACGCATCCCCTCCGCGTGGTGTTCCGCGATAGCAGTTTCACCGAAGCCGCCCAGAAGATGAATTTGTTTGAGTTGTTCAAACAGAAGTGCGGCTGGACTGACCAGGAAGTGCAGAATAACGTCAGAGTAATTTAGCCTATGAAACTGAAATTTAAAAACCAACAATTCCAGACGGATGCAGCGAAGGCTGTGACGGATGTGTTTCAAGGGCAGAAGAATGCAGCCTTGCTGGAGTTTACACACGATATGGGTACGGACAATGGAGGATTCTTCGATGCCGTTGGCTATAAGAATCAACCCATCGAGGTGCCGTATAGCGAGGTGCTGAACCATATCCGTGACATCCAGATGGCAGCACAGTTGAAACCCACAGAGAGTTTCGACAGGGCAGACTTGCGACTGACCATTGAGATGGAAACGGGTACAGGTAAGACTTATACCTATATCAAGACGATGTTCGAACTGAATAGGCTCTATGGTTGGAGTAAGTTCATCATCGTGGTGCCCAGCATCGCCATCCGTGAGGGCGTTTGTAAGTCGTTCGAAGTGATGAGTGAACACTTTGCTGCAGAATATGGCAAACGCATACAGAGCTTTGTCTATGACAGTTCGCAGTTGACAAAGATAGACCAGTTTGCCAGCGACAGCAACATGCATGTGATGATTATCAACACACAGGCTTTTGCTGCAAGGGGTGAGGATGCCAGACGGATCTATATGAAACTGGATGCCTTCCGTTCACGCAGACCTATCGATGTGATTGCTGCCACCAATCCCATTCTGATTATCGATGAGCCACAAAGCGTATTGGGTGCCGATAAGAAGAATGCAACCCGCAATCGATTGAAGGAGTTTAATCCACTCTTTACCTTATTATACAGTGCCACCCACAGGGCCGATGACATTGTAAATATGATCTATCGGCTGGACGCGATGGATGCCTATAACAAGAAACTGGTGAAGAAGATCTCTGTGGTGGGTATTGAACAAAAAGGCTCTACAGCAACCAACGGCTACCTCTATTTGGAGAGTATCGAACTCTCAGAGGGTAATCCTCGTGCCAGAATAGGCTTTGATAAGCGGGTAGGTAATGGTGTTAAACAGGTGACGCAATTAGTTTCAGACCGTTTTGATATCTATCAGAATTCAGGCGAATTGCAGGAGTATGCTGATGGCTGGCGTATCAAAGAGATAGATGGTTACAATCGTTGTATTCATCTCCAAAACAACATTACATTGTATGAAGGTGAGGTGATAGGCGCTGTGAATGAACAGGTGATTCGTAAGGCCCAAATACGTGCTACCATCTTGGCGCATATCGAGAAAGAACGGAAACTGTTCCGTCAGGGTATCAAGTGCCTGTCGCTGTTCTTTATAGACCATGTAGATAACTATCGTGAGGCTGATGGGGGTAAAGGCATCTATGCGCAGATATTCGAAGAGGAATATGAACGGATTGTTGGGGAACTACAACTTAGGTTTAATGATGACCCAGAATATATCAAGTATCTAAAGAGTTTTTCGCCTGATCAGGTACATGATGGTTACTTCTCACGCGATAAAAAGAATAATGTGGTGGAGTCGAAGGCAAAGGAATCAGAGAACGAAATGCGAGGCTATCAGTTAATCATGAAGGCCAAGGAGGCGCTTTTGTCGTTTAAGACACCAGTACGATTCATCTTCTCGCACTCTGCCCTGAAAGAAGGTTGGGACAACCCGAATGTGTTCCAGATTTGTACGCTGAAGGATTCTGATAATCAAACAAAGAAGCGTCAGGAGGTGGGTCGTGGTATGCGCCTCTGTGTGAACCAACAAGGAGAGCGACAGGACGAGAGCGTGCTGCATGGTGGTGTATTTGAGGTGAACGAACTGACTGTGATTGCTAGCGAGTCGTATAACTCGTTTGCATCGAAGCTGCAGACGGAGATTGCTGAGGCTGTGGGCGATCGTCCGCAGAAGGTAAACATGCAGTTGTTCCTCGATTTCGTGGTCACCAACGCCCAAGGCGAACAAAAGAAACTATCAGAGGACGATGCGCAGGAACTGACCTTCACCCTTCGCATGAAGGGCTATATTACCAAAGACGGTCAACTGACACCCAAGTATCATCAAGATAAGCAGGAGGGAACGCTTGACTTTGGAGAATACGACGAGTATAAGAAAGACGTGGAGAGGAAACTTGATACCGTCTTTAATCCTGATGCCGTTAAGCCTGAGAATGGCAGGAAGGTACGCGAGGCGAAGTTTGACTCGCAGAAGTTTGAACGCAAGGAGTTCCAGGAACTTTGGCGCAGAATCAATCATCAAACTTACTACACCGTTGACTTCAAGACTGACGAACTGATCAGCAAGGCTGTCATTCAACTGGATAACCACTTGAAGGTGTCAGACATCCAACTGCGTATGGTGACTGGTACGTTGGACCGTATTGGCAGTAAGCAACAACTGGAACAAGGAACGGCCATGAATATCACGGACTCGCAGACGCTCTCTGTGCATGAGGAAATAGGACAGGAGGTGAAGTACGACTTGATAGGCAAACTGGTAGAGAATACTGGTCTGACGCGAAAGGCTGTGGTAACAATCTTGAAGAAGATACGGCCATCGACTTTCAATCAGTTTAAGACCAACCCTGAAGAGTTTATCATCAAGGCCTCGAATATCATCAATGAGTGTAAGGCCATCGCTGTGATTGAGCATGTGAAATATCACAAACTGGATAAGCAGTTCGAAAGCGATATTTTCAGCAATACGACGCTGAAAGGCAAGTTGGGTGTGAATGCGCTGGAATCGCAGAAGTCACTTTATGATTTGGTGGTGGTTGATTCTGCTGGCATTGAGATGAACTTTGCCAAGGACCTGGAAGAGCGCAACGAGGTAGCTGTCTATACAAAGTTGCCTGGTGGCTTCTATATCAATACGCCAGTGGGTCATTATAACCCAGACTGGGCAATTGTGTTCAAGGAAGGGCCTGACATCAAACATGTCTATTTCGTTGCTGAAACGAAAGGTTCGCTTGAGGAATCACAACTGCGTGAGTCGGAACGTTCGAAGATTGAATGTGCCCGTCGCCACTTCGCCACCATAGGCGACTCTGCGGTTACCTATGATGTGGTGCGTAATTACAACGATCTGCGTGATATCATCACGAAGTAGTATTTCTTTTATTTATTGTGCGGCTTTCGAGAAACTGGCGGAAAGTCTGTAGATAGCCGTCGGGAATTTGCTATTCGCTGTAATTGTGATCCACTACAATGACAACTTGCAAGCCCGGAACTAAGGGTTGTATCTCATGAGTGAGCTGACTGACAAAGGCTGTATCATCGTGGATGGAAATATCAGGGACAACATCGACAGAAAGCATATTCTCCTTCTCTGAATAGTAGAATCCATGCACCTGCACAATATCCTGGTGGGCTGCGAGCGTCTGCATCACCTTTGTCTGCAATTCGGCACGACGGTTGTTGCCAGCGTGATAACGGCATCAAACAGAGCATCAGAGCCGGAAGCGATCAGCGCGTCGCTCTTCAGTTGCTCGCCCTTGCGCTTCACATACTGACCGAGAACGAGCTTTACCACGATAGCCACCACGATAACCACGAGTGTAGTTGTCGTGTATGAAGGTTCCGTAGGGTCGAAGATTTTCTTCACCGACTCGATGAGAGAGGTGATACCTGCCGAGAGCACGATAACGGCGATAATGATGGCACTGAAATACTCGATGCGCCCGAAACCGAAAGGATGTTTCCTGTCGGCTGGGCGCTGCGAGAGTTTAGTACCTACGATGGTGATGACACTCGATAGTGCGTCGCTCAGGTTGTTGACGGCATCCATCACGATGGCTACACTGCTGGCCAAAATACCTACAGCAGCTTTGAATCCCGCCAACAACACATTAGCTATGATACCAATCCAACTGGTACGGATGATTTCTTGACTTCTGTCCATAAAATAGTTGTTAATAATTTGTCGGCAAAACGCAAGGGCTGTTCAAACTTCTATAAGTCAATCTTTGTCTGATTTCACTTGGAGAAAGGGATGTGCGTACAAAGCACAGGGTAGGGACACCTGGTAACAGGTCGAAATAGTTGTTGTCAAACCAGCAGTCTTCTGCACCATCAATAATGAGGGCAAGGGCGCGAACAAACTTGTCTGCCTTGAGGGTGATCAGACAACCGCCATCTGCTGCCTCAACACTCACCTCGGGTTTAACAGGCATCAGTCTCAAGTCTTTCTGCAGGCAGAGGAAACAATTTGTCTGATAGCTCACACCTGAAGATGTGGAGAGTTGTATATTAACCACCACGTCCTCACGCTGCTGACCTTTCAGCAATTCGGCTAAGGGCTGCTCAAGAATCAAAGTGGATGTATTGGCAGGAATGGCAATGGTCTTGGTAAGCGTGTTTACTGTCTGCCCGCTGAGGGTATAGACAGTTTGTTTCAACTTGCCTTGCTGTTGACGTAACAGGTCGCTGACAGCATAGACGAGCAAATTGTCACCTTCAGCAATGGCCGAGCATATCACAGGCTCAAATGCGTGGCGCACCATGTAGTGTGCTGCTTTCCAACGACCATAGTAGTCGCGCGTGGCCCACGATGCTACAGGCCAACAGTCGTTATGCTGCCATAGTAGCGATCCCATACAATGGGGCATGTTGCGGCGATGGGCTTCAATGGCTGTACGCATCGCATCCCCCTGCAAGAGTTGCGAGGCATAGAGGAACTGGCGGAAATCCTTAGTTTCACCATATTCACTGTTGACATACCACTCAATCACCTTGTTGGCCTCCACACCGCCACGCTGATGCCACATCATCAGCGGACTGCAGATATCATGTGTCGTGGTGTCAGGGGCATAGCGGAGTACCGTGCCATACTCTGGGAACGACTGCATG
>JAEEGG010022532.1_pt1 | contig 12388 bp, 6 predicted proteins | sample 9134161 | NCBI WGS metagenome assembly JAEEGG01 (sample SAMN16246543, study PRJNA631951) | gut metagenome | biome: gut microbiome; feature: rumen; material: CR-attached | host: Bos | place: Iran: Karaj | collected 2018-10
GTGGGATGCGTCGTGCGGCCAAGGGCGACGTCAATCTGGCGCGGACACGTCCTGCTGGTCATGCCCGACTCGACAACGGTCTATTCCGCCAACATCATGTCCGAGCGGATTAGAAAAGCCCTTTCAGAATCCGGCTGGCTCGTTTCGCAAATAGACGTGCCGCATGATTTGAACGGAAAATACGACCTTTCCCGACTTGAGTTCGCGTTAAAGCACCCCGTGGAACTCGCCATTGTCCTGGCAAGCCGTTTGCCAATTGAATCGCTTCTCTCGCGCAGCGGAACGGATTTCGTCATTTACGGTGAAAAGCCGTGCAATCTTCCGCACTGCGTGGGGCTCATCCGACTTGATCTTGAGGCGGCGATTCCCGACTTTGTCCGCCATTGCGCCCAGTCTGGCGTCAGAAAAGTCCTCCAAGTGGGAAAATTTGGAGCTCCTGACGCCTCCAGCGCACTTCGCAAAGCCGGCGTGAAAGTCACGACCTGGCAGCTGCCCGAACCGGAAGGTCTCCGCCCAGAGTCCGTTGAACGCGCCGCCATAGAAGTGTTCAAGGCGCGTCTGGCCAAAGGCCGCGACTGGCTTCCAGACCTCATTTTCTGCGCCGACGACTATCTGGCCGCCGGTGCCATCACCGCGCTTCTGCACGAAGGCGTCCGCATTCCCGAGGACGTGCGGCTCGTCTCGCTCTACAACAAGGGGCTGGGTCCGGTCACATGGGACTCGCTGGCCTGCTGGGAGCTCGACTCTCACGCAGGCGGAGACCGCGCGGCTCAGCGCATTCTCGCCTGGCTTGACGGCGACCGGCATACGCCAATCTCCTGCACCATCGGCACGACCTACCATCGCGGCTCCACCTTTTCATAGAAGGCTTTCCCCTCCCGCTTGAAGTGCCTTGCCGCGAACTCGAAGTCGTTGTCGCGGTCTATCGGGCCAAATTGCCCTCCCCCAAGTCGCCTTACCGTCTGGGGATTGCACCTAGGGAGCCGGTGCGACCCAGCGGACCGGGTTCGGAGTTCGGCGCGAGCAACGCCGCCGGCGGCGCTTCGAGTTCTTCGGCGAGGCGCGGCAGGTCGGCGTCGCCGGGGGCGAGCAGGAAGCGGAACCGGTGTTCGCCGAGGTCTGTCGCGGTGCGCCAGGATTCAAGCGGGTTTTCGTGCCCGAGGCCAAAGGAGTAGCCCGTCGCCCGGACGACGCTTGGCCGCACCGCGCCGCCGAGGGCATCGTAGCCGCAAAGGGCGTCGCTTGCAAAGCCCATTGCGGGGTTCCCGTCGCGGTCGAGGGCGCGTATCCATGAGCGGCACGGGACTTCGCCAAGCGCGGCGGCGCGCCGCGCGACGGCGCCGGGAACATCGGCCTCGGTGGCCGTCGCCCCGCAGGGAATGGAGAGTTTCAGCCGCGAGGCGCGTTCGTTCCAGAGCAGGCGCGCTTCTGCGTCGAGGACGTCGCGTCCCGCAGCGAGGCGGAGCGTCAGTTCCAGCCAGGAGCGCTCGCCGGCGAGGCGAACGAAAAGCGCCGAACGAAGCGGCCCGCTCTCGGTGATCTCAACATGCGAAACGCGCCACGCGACGGGCGGCGTCGATTCGTCGTATTGACGCGCGGCGTCATCGCCCCACGAGCCCTTCGGGTCACGGAAGAGGAGCGCCTGAAGGCCTTTGCCCTTCAGCCACGGCTTCCCGTCGCGCAGGATGCGGACGCCGTCGGCACCGAGCTTCGCGGCGATTGCAAAGCGGCCTCCAAATATCTCACGCAAAGTCCGCGAAGTCCGCGAAGTTGTCATCTCACGCTGAGCCGCAGAGACACGGAGTTTCTCGACAGGATTTACAGGATTTTCAGAATTTGTATTTTCATTTTTGTCATTGATGCCCAATTGAAGTTTTTGACAATCCCTCGTGTCCCAGCCCAACGTGTACACGGCGAAGCCGAGCGCGGGAATCCGCGCCTCGACGATGACGCGGCTGCGCCAGAAAACGTTGCCGAACTCCGCTTCGGTCGGGATGATCTGGAAGGGGATGCGGCGGTTGGCCGCGTCGCGCACGACAAGCGGCGCCTGACCGCCGCCAAAGGCCTTGAAGTATTCGGCGTTGTCGTCGATGCACCCTTCCAGTTCCACTTGTCCCCGGAACGCCCACGGATGGGGGTTGAAGAGGAGGAACGGCAGTGGCGCGGGGAAGTCGCCCTTCGGGCGGGCCACGGAGGTGTCGGTCTGGCGCGCGAGGGCGTTGAGCGCGGAAAGGACGGCCTCGCGCGCAGCTTGGCGGACGCCGCCCAGCTGCTGCAGTTGCTCCGCAGCCGCGCGCTCGATGCAGGAGCCGGGTAGAATGTCGTGGAAGGCGTTGAAAAGAAGCGAGCGCCAGGCGCTTGCAAGGTTGCCAGCGGCGACCTCGCAGCCGCCAGTGACGAGTGTGGGGTGACGGGTTACGAGCGAGGTGATGCGCTCGGCGACGGCAAGTTCACTCTCCGCATGGCGGAAGGCGAACTTGACGCGCGCGCCGGAAGTGTAGCATCCCCTCAGCGTGTAGCCGAGTTCGCCCTCGATTTCGGGGAAGAACGCGTCGCCGCCCTTGGTGGCGGCTTCGGCACGGAGGGCGTCGAAAAAGCGCTGAAGCCCGCTCCACACGACGCGCACCTCGGGGTGCGCCTCCGCCCAGACGCAAATCTGGCGGATTTGCCTGCGCGAGGGTCCGCCGCCGTGGTCCCCTACGCCGACGAAGACCGGGACGTTGTCGAAGCCACGCCCGGCGGTCGCATCGGCGGAGGCGGCGGCGAGCATCGCGTCGAGGCGCCACGGCACTTCGTCGTTGCGCGTCCCATACCAGCCGACTTCCGGCCGGTAGCAGAGGATGCGCCCGCCCGACGGGCCGCGCCACCAGAAGGCGGGCTTGGGCGTCGGCATCGTGGCCGGGAAGGGACGCGTGAAGCCAAAGTTCTCCATTCCGGCGACGGCAAGGATGTCCGGGTAGCCGGCGCAGTGACCGAAGGAATCGGCGGCCCATGCGGTGCGCGGACGGACGCCAAGCTGCTCCTTGCAGTAGGAAAGGCCAATCTCGAAGTTGCGGGCAAGGACCATTGCGGACGGGAGGTTCGTGTCCGTCTGCAGATACGTCCCGCCCACGACTTCCCAGCGCCCATCGCGGATGCGTTCAAGGACGCGCCGGAAGGTTTCCGGATCATTCTTCTCGAGGTGGCTGTAAAGGACGGACTCCCCGCGCATGAAAGTGAGGAACGGAAACTCGTCCATCAGGTCGAGTACCGCGCGCGCGGTGCGGATCGACTGGTTCAGGCCCTCGGCCGCGTCCCACAGCCAGACGGGGTCGATGTGCGCGTTGGGGATTATGTGGAAGGTGAACATGATTTGCAGAGTCCTGTCATTCGTTCCCGCCGGACAAGGTTCGGAACAGGCTATTCGAAGCCCAGCCATCCGCCGTTCCAAGCCCCGACGGACGGCACCGTGACGAGCGCGTCCCGCCCGTCGCGTTTCAGTTCAAGCCGAACAGGCTTGCAGCGCATTTCGTGCCAAATGGCCGCTGCCGTTCCCGAAGGCACGCCCCTGAGCCGCAGCGTCAGTTGCTTCTGGACATCGATGCGCGCGTTGATGAACGCGACGGTGCGCAAGGTGCCGTCCGGCGCCATGCGCGGCATCGCCAGCCCGACGGACGGTGTTTCGACCACGACCGGCACCCTGTGGCCGGACCTTTCGTCGAAGCGGTGGCGGAGGTCGAGCAGCATCGACGATGTCATTTCCTCGATTCGGAATGACAAGTCCGCGTCCACGACGGTTCCGAAAGCCCTTCCCGGGCCGGGCAGGACGGGAACTCCGGCCAGCGCGAAGTGATAGACCGCGCCCGGCGCCGCGGAAGTCGCGTCGGCGAATCCAGCCGGAAGCGTCCCCGCGCCGTCCCGGAGATAGGCGTCGAAAAACGGCCTTTCGACGGAGAGCGGCGCGAAGAGGTTCTCCCCGTACCATTCGACCGGTTCGTACCGGCCCAGAAAGTTGAGGCTGAGGCCGTTCATCCCAAGCGCAAGGTTGACGAACGCCTCGTTGAGAATGCCCTGCGCGGTGCGGCTGGCGAACGCACTCGGATACGTTTCGATCTCGGGACACCAGACGCCAATCCATTCCGGGTCCCCAAGGTCGTTGCGCTGCCTCGCCATCATGAACGCCTTCTCAAGCTGCGCATTCGGATCCAAGTCGTAGTATGCGCCGCCGCCGGGGCGCGACCCGACCGGAAGCCCGGTTTCCGCGTGGAGCGCCTCGAAGATCACAATCTGCGAACATTTCCCATACCGGGGGCCATGCTGGTACCCAAGGCGCGTTCCCGGCGAGACGGCATGGATTTCCCTTGCCATCGCCCTCGCCACCGCGACGATGCCGTCGAAGGAGAACTTCTCCCAGCGGTCGAAAAGCGCGGCGTCTTTCGCCATCGCGGCATCGAGCGTTTCGCGTGTCCACGCGCGGCCCGTCTCCTCGCCGAACGCCGAGAGGCACGTCGGGCACCAGCAGCCGATCCAGCCGTCCTTCATCTTGTCCCACGGCGAACCGGAGGCGTGGCCCTCGATGCGCAGGTCGTCGTCGATCCACACGGAGCCCGGTCGGAACGATGCGTAGAGTCTGGCCATTTCGCGCATGTAGTTGAGGAATCCGGGTTGGCGCGGGCAGGAGCAGGAGCGGCACTCCAACCCGCCGCGCCCGGTGAATCCGCCCCACGTCTTGCCGTCGGTGCTTTCCATGGACATCATGTCGTCCTCGTGCCCCAGCGTTGCCTGAATCTGGAGACTTGGCACGATGCCGGCGTCGCGCAATTGCCCCGCATACTTCGTGAGACGCTTCGCATGCGCCTCGTGCCACGCCATGCCGGGATAGCCGATGCCAGTGGAGAACCAGACCTCGTCGCAGGCGGCGCGGTTCTCGCACAGGACCTTGAACGTCTTCGCCCACTGCGCATCGTCGGCCGTGTGCAGTATGCGGAGCCTGATCGCAAACAGCGGCGGGGCGGCCGTCGGCGAGGCAGACGTGTCGGCGCAGGAAACGCCGGAAAGTGTATTCGGTTTCATGTTTAATCCACTGGTCACGGACAACCTGACATTTCGAGGTCGCTGAGGATGCCGGTTTCGGGATTGCCGCCGTTGACGCCCGCGCCCAGCGCGGGCGAGAGGTTGCCGTAGGCGCGCAGGGGCGGCAAGGAAATCTCGCCCTGAAGTTCTCCGTCCATGAGGAGGCGGAGCGACCGGCCGTCGTTGACGACTTCAATCAGGACTTCCCGCCCTTTCTCCAGAGACAGGCGCGAGCGGACGGCGTGGCGGAACTCGGCTGGACCGCATTCAGAGCTGCCGCCGACGTATGCGGCTTCAATCCGGCCATCGGCGAGAAGCGTCAGTTCCGGTCCCTCGTTCCAGCCTACCCGTCCGACGATGAGGTGGTCTGCGCCGTCTTCCGCAAGCCGCGTGAAATGGCAGGCGAGGCGCGACGGCCCCATCGGCCAGCGCCGATGCGGGAGCATCGGGCGGGCCATCGGTTCGCCGGAGAAGTCGAAGCGCGCGCGCCGAATCGCCTGCGGGGAGACACGCGCCTCCACCACCCGCGTCTCGCGGACGGGCCAGTCGGCCTCCGGCGTCAGGAAGACCCTGTCGCCCGGAATCCCCGTCGCGCCGGAGGGATGGTCGAGCGTGACGGGCGTCTCTACGACGTTCATCGCGACCGGCTCGCGCGACGTGGCGAAGGGATGGATGAGGTCCGATTCGGCGAAGGAGCCGTCGGCAAGTTCAAACTCGACCCAGTAGGCATCGTTTTCGCCGGGAGGCGTCATCCAGACGTCGGCCACAAGGGTCCCGGCCAGCGCGCCGAGTTCCGGCAGGTCGTATGCGACCCCCTCCTCGTCAAGCCAGACGCGGCCGCTGGGCGGACGCGCGTCGCCGCCGGCCACGGTTCCCGGCGGCGTCCAGCGCGTCGGGAAGGCCGGAACGCCGGAGGCGACGAGCGAGGCCGGCGTGAAGCGCACCGACTTGCCGTTGCTCGAAAAGACGACGGGGTCGTCCGACCCGGCCTCGACGCGGGCCGAAAGCATCGCCCAGCCAGGGGTCTTGCGGGAGATGACGCGCTTCTCCGTCCACGCGAAGTTCGGCGCGCCGTTCGTCTCGCCCTGCTTCACCGCCCGGACGATCCGCGCATCCCCCTCCGTCCGCAGCTCGATGTCGCCGGTGCCTGAGAAGAGGAGATTGAGCACCTTGCGCGAAGAGGGCGCGAAGGCCGTCACGGGGCGGTCGTTGCGGAAGAGGATCGCCCGGCGAATCGCCTTCTCCGTCGAGAAGTCGCACCGCGCCCGCAGGAGGCCGTTCGTGTAGGAGACGGCAAGGGCCGCCGCAACAGCGCCGTAGTCGTTCTCGGAGACCTTGACCGTGACGGGGTCTTCCAGCCATCCCGCCGCGAAGTGGATGCGCGGCGTCCGCACCGTCCGCGTCCTATCTTCGCCCCTCTCCGAGAGGGGGGTGGCGCGAAGCGCCGGGGGGAGTAGTTCGTGCGCGGCCAAGGCAGCGCGACGGACGGTGAACTCCGGCACGAGGACGGGCGACTCGGCGAGGGTCGTGGTCGGCACGAGCCATTCGACGCGCGGCCAGCGGTCGTCCGCAAGGTTCTTGCCAAACCCCGGCCGCGACGATGCGCGGCCCTCCCAAGTGCCAGAAATGGGAGGGCCCGGCATCGTCCGGGCCGCAATCACGGAGGTTTTGCAAGCCTCCCCCCCGCCAAACGCCTTTTCCGGCAGTTCCGCGACGACGCGCCCGTTGGCGTCGCGCAGGACGCCGGAGACGGACACCGCCGCCGCGCCGTCGGCGCACGGCAGCCGCATCGCCTCGAAGCGCTGCACAGTCCCCGGCATGACCTCGCGCAGATAGGCGAAGACGACTTCGCCTTCCGCCGGAAGCGGATCGCCCTTGAACTCGGCGGACATTGCCCGGACGATTGCCCGGTTGCCGGTCACGAGACGGCGCGGCATGAGCGAGGTCTCGCCGTGGTCGTTGTAGGTGGTGAGGTGGAGCCAATCGGCCTCCGGGACAAGCCGCCACGTGTCGAAGCGACGCTGGGCGGTGTCGAAGCCGCAGAAGGGCTGATAGAAGCAGTTGACGCCCATCATCCACGCGCCGAAGTAGCCCGGCCACACGCACGGCATGTACACCGCGCCGTGTTCGCGACAGAAGGCGGCACACTCCTCGGTCTCGCGCTCGATGGACTTGCGCCTGGTGCGGTCCATGCCGTAGTGGGCGAAGTGGTAGGCGCGCTCGAAGGTCCCTGCGTAGGGTTCGAGGGCCTTCGCGTCGAAGGCGTTGAAGCCTGTTTCGACGTTGGCGATCAGGTAGAGCGGGAAGCCCGCCTCTTCGCACCCCTTGCGGATGGCGCGCCACTCCTCCGGCGTCCACCGCAGGAAGGTGTAGGTGCAGACGACGTAGCGGCCCTTCCACTTCGGGTAGTTCGGGTGGTCGCCGTAGGCCGAGAGCATCTTCACGAGTTCCGCGACCTGATGCGCCACGTCCGTCTTGGCGTCGAGGCAGATGCCAAGCTGGAAGGGCGTTCCCTCGGCGGCGCGGAGAAAGGGACGCAGATTCCAGTAGGATGTCATGCCGCTCTTATGCGCCACCATGTCGTGGAAGAAGCCGTCTATTCCCTGCGCCAAGGCGCGGTCGATCTCCTCGCGGAAGGGGTTGCCGCCGACGCCCTCCTGCGGGTAGCTGTGGAAGCGGTGCGGCATCTGCGAGGCATTGTCCGGCGTGTACCACGGGACGTAATGCGCCCAGACCATGCGCCGGCCCGACACCTCTGCGGCGCGAAGCGGCGCGGCGACGCAAAGAAACGCGGCGGCAAGCGCGAAAAAGACCTGCGTTTTCATGCGATTCCCCCGCTGGGAAGCCTAGAAACCTAGAAGTCTAGAAACCTAGAAGCCCAGAAACCTATCTGACAAAGATCGTGGTGCCCAAATCCCGGATGTCGAGGGTTGCCGAGAGCGTCGTGCCGTCGTCCATCGCGAGAGTTGCGGTCCAGATGCCCGACGGCGTGAAGTCGAACGCCTCGGTCCCTGTTCCCGTGCAGTTGAAAACCGTCGCCGCGCCAGCGGGCGGGGTGACCGTGAGAGTGGCGGACGCCGAGGCGTCGCGCACCCAGTGGTCGCCGGTGTAGGCGACTTCCGGCGCCTCCGGCCGCGAAATTCTGCGGTCGGGGCCGGTCTGCTTCGCATCGACCTTGAACTCCGGCGAGGCCGCGCCAGAGGCGAGCGTTCCGCCATCGTCGAAGATCGTCCACGGAACGCCGACGCGGGCCGTGCCTTGCGCGGCGTTCTCGAATGTCCAGAGACCGCCCGAAACGAGGATAGAAGCCGCAGCTGCCGAACCGTCCGTCGCGGCGGCCGAGACGAGCGTCGTCGCCGTGCCGTCACAGCTGGTCGCCGTCGCCGTCTCGCCCGCGCGCCAGGCAACGGGCGGGAGCGCGGCGATGTCGGCGGCGGACGCCACCGCCCAGGTTGCGCCGTCGGACGCCCACACGGCAAAGGCCGGCGAAGGCGACTGCGTTTCGGCGAGAAGGTCGCCGTCCGCGGCGCGGAGCGTCCCCGCGAGGGACGCGGCGCAGAGAAGAAGAAGCGCGCGTTTCATGGTCATGCCTCCTTCCCCGCCGCCTTACGGGACGATGAACGCCACGCGGAATCCGTATTGGGCATACTGGTCTACACTAGGAGCAGTCGACACACGCCGTGAAGGTCTCAGGTTGGTTGAGTCGCCACCTTCGCCGAAGTTGCCTCCGCCTCTGACAATGACTTTGGTCGCAGACGCCCATGCCGGTACAAACGGATCCGTCGCATCCGCGAGGTTCGCCAGGGAACTGTCATCGCGGCACCACTCCAGCACATTTCCTATCATGTCGTAGATGCCCCAGCCGTTGGGGAGCTTTATACCGACCGCCAACGTACTATTATAGCTGTTGTTCCCGTGCGAGTCGGGATAACAGCACACATATTGCCGCTTGGTTGCGGCAGAGCCGTCGTTGCCCCAGGGGTATGTCGTCGTGGCGCCAGCGCGGGCCGCAATCTCCCACATGATTTCCGTCGGCAGGTCGAAGGAAAGGCCCGTCCTGAAGTTCAGGCGCTGGAGGAATGTGCCGGAGAAGGAACTGACGGACGGGACCGGGTCGACTGGCGACGTGGTGGAGACGCGCAGTTCGTTCCACGTGACTTTGTTGACAGGGCGGTTCGCGCCTGGATTGCCCTGGGGGTCAGTGCCAGTCCATGGTGCCGGGTTCGATCCGTAAATCCGCCTGTATTGATCCTGCGTGATTGGGAAGATGCCGATGTAGTAGTCGCGGACGGTGTTCCAGTAGACGCGGGGGTTCTTGAGGCCGGCAGAGGAGGACGCGCCGTCATTGGAGTCGTCCATGCCCGTGGGATAACCGGAGAGCGCGTTGAGCGCGGCGGCGTTGGGGAGGGCGGCGCGCGCGCCCCATGCGGGAACCTTGCGCAGGACGAACTTCGTCGTCTTGTAGGTGTCCGTGTTGTAACGGGCGTTGGAGGCGGCCTGCGAAGCGAGAAGGCCCTCGTAGGAGACCGTGCCGGTGCCGAGATCGACGACCATGTAGTCGTCGCCGCTGGGGTTGTCGGCGGAGAGAAGCACGGCCGTCACGGTGCAGCCCGACGCGCGGAGGCCGGAGGGGACGGTCCACGCGACGGTGTGCGTCCCATCCGAGGCGGAGGCGCCGACGTCATGGACGCCGTCAATGGTGTAGGCGTTGCCGCCGATGTTGGCGGTGAAGACGATGCGGGCGAAGACCCCGGCGGCGACATCCTGGCCGCCCGACACCGTGTAGGTGATGTCGATCTTGTTGTTCCAGGGCCAGCGCTGTGCCACGCGGTCCACGGTGATGGACGAGGCTTCGGCGACGGACGCGGCGAGCGAGAGGCCGAGGGCGATGGCGGCGAGTGGGTTGAGAATCTTTGGCTTGTTCATGGCTGATGTCCTTTGCTGAGTTGTTGCGGGATGCACGTCCCGATAATGGCGCAACCATTTTACCCCACCCAAGGGTAGAATTGTTTACCGATAGTTCTGTAAAATTTGAACAGATAGTTCTATTGCGAGGGGCCGTCACCCCTTCAGTTTCGCAATCGTCCAGGCGCGGACGGTGACGCCGACGCGGCGTCGGAAGACGCGGCGGAAGTCGGCGTGGGAGGCGTAGCCGCAAGCGGCGGCGACGAGGTCGGGGGCCATGCCGCCGGCAAGCAGCCCCTTGGCGCGGGCAAGGCGGATGTCATGGATTTCGTCGAGAATCGTGCGCCCGGTCGTCGCGCGGAAAAGCGTGAAGGCGTAAGCGCGGCTGAGGCCCATCTGCCGCATCACGTCGCGCGGGCCGAACCCCTCTTCGCAGGCATGGAGGCGGATGAACTCCTGTGCGGCGGCGACGCGGCGGTCGCGCAGGAAACGCGACGACGAGCGCCGCACAACGCCGAGTGCCGGGACGGCGCGGATGGCCGGCGCCCCGATCCTCTTCCCCACCAGATCGTCGAGCAGGGCGACGCCGGCGGCGCATTCCGCCGGAAAGTCGCAGGCGACGCTGGTGAGCGTGGGCGACGCGGCCTCGCAGATCGGGGCGAAGTCGTCCACGCCGACGACGGCGACATCATCCGGTACGCGCAGCCCCGTCCGCGCGCAGAGGCCCAGGACATTTTCGCCCGCCATGTCATTGGCGGCGAAGATTCCGCAGGGTTTGGGAAGCGCCTCGAGCCAGCGGGAAAGCGCTTTGGCCAGAACCGTCGGACCGGCCGGCGCGGAAGGGCGGCGGAAGTCGTGGAAGCGCTTTCCGGCCGCGCGGACGAGGCGTTCGAACTCCTGGCCGCGCTCGTGGCTCCAGACCTTTTCCCCGTCCAGAAACGGGGCATAGCCGAAGTCCTCGCGTCCGGAACCGATGAGAACCTGGGCGGCGCGGGCGGCGATGTCCCGATGGTCTGAAAAGACGAACCCCGCCGGGGCGGCCACCTCCGAACCGGGGTCAGGCGACCGTTCCACGAAGACGACGGGGATGTCCGGGCCGGTCATTTCCCTCGCCTCCGAAAAAGTGAAGACATCGCGAAGGAAAAGGATGCCGCATGGGCGGAGGACTTCGACAAGCGCCTGCGGCGACTCGGCCGGACGCGGAGAGCGCCATAGGTGGATTCTGCCATCGTCGCGGCGGTGGCATTCGGCGAAGAGCGGGGAAAAGCCGCGCTCCGCGCAGTGTTGCCGGATTCTCGCAAACGAGGCCCCGTCATCGGAGACCGAGAGCGAATGCGCTATCAAAACCGTTTTCAACCGCGTCGCCATGATTCAAACCGACCAACCGACCAACCGACTAACCGACTAACCGACCAACCGACTAACCGACTAACCGACTAACCGACCAACCGACCAACCGACTAACCGACTAACCGACCAACCGACAACCCGACCAACCGACCAACCATCCAACCGTCAAACCGTCAAACCGTCAAACCGCCTAACGAACCTTGGTGAAGAGCGCGAAAAGGAACGGGATGAGCAGCGACTGAAGGAGGACGAAGCGCAAGAGCACCTGGGCGTTCGTCCAGCCGAGGTTCTTGCGGCAGTGGTCGTGGAGTGGAAAGCGGACCTTGTGCATCTCCTTGATGATGCCAAGCTGTTCGGCGGCCTTTTCGGGCGGGAGGCGGCTCGTCGGAGTCGTGTCGAAGCCGAGCTTCCGGAAGATGCGCAGAAGGGTGATCTTCACAAGGCCCGTTCCGCCGTTGGCGAGGACGGCCACGCCGATGGCGAGACCGAGCATGCGCGAGCCGGCGTCGCCCATCAGCACCTTGCTGGGCTCGGCGTTGTACCAGAGGTAGCCGCCGAAGGAGCCGGCGACCGTCGCCGCCATGATGGCCCACTTGGCGCTGTCGGGGTAGTGCGGAAGCAGGAGGTAGTCGGCGACGGGCTTGTAGCCGAGAACCAGGTAGAGAAGCGCCGCGAGCGAGAGGAGCGAGATGAGGCCCAGCGAGCCCGCGAGGCCGTCGACGCCGTCGCTGCAGTTCATGGCATTGATTGAAATGAGAAGGATCAGTGTCGCGCAGGGGATGTAGATGTAGGGCGAGAGGAGAAACGTCCCCTTGAACAACGGCACCCAGATCGGCGTCGCCTCACCATGGCAGACGCAGAATGCGGCGGCGAGCGAGCAGGCGAAGTCGAGAAGTCCCTTTTTCAGCTGGCCCCACGGCACATTGCTGGCGTCGTCCGCATAGCCGAAGTACATGGCGGCCATCAATGTCGCGATGACGCCCCAGACCGACCAGTCCGGCGGAATGACGAAGACCATGACGACGAGCGACACAAGCGAAAGGATGATACCGGCGCCGGTCGGTTTGCCCTTCGAGAGTTC
>JAEEGG010022539.1_pt1 | contig 12386 bp, 3 predicted proteins | sample 9134161 | NCBI WGS metagenome assembly JAEEGG01 (sample SAMN16246543, study PRJNA631951) | gut metagenome | biome: gut microbiome; feature: rumen; material: CR-attached | host: Bos | place: Iran: Karaj | collected 2018-10
TCTTTGTTCAGCGAGTCCATGACGGCCTGGCCTTCCGCATAGGCAGCTTTCGCGTCCTCGTACTGCGTCAGCGTCTCGGCGCATCTGTCCTCAGCTTCGCGGATGAGGCCGCTGAGCGTCCCGGTGTCAAAGGCGCTCTCGCCGCGGATCGCTTTGACGACCTCGGCTTTCAGCGTCGCCAGCTCGCCGGCTGCCTTCTCGTGCGCTTTGCCCGCCGCCTCCATCAGCACCCTGCGCTCCTGCATCTTCTCCCGGTAGCGGTCATTCACAACGTCGCTCTGCGGGACGAGCCACATCCGGTCGAAAATCTTGCGGATCACCTTATCCACGATTCCGTCGAGGATATGCGCGGTATAGCCCGTCTGCCCGTCGCACTCCGTCTGTTTGCGCGTCTTGCCGTAGCAGATATACCGGATGCGCTTTACAACGCGATTGGGATCGTCCTTACATCATTTCCATCATCTGCACGATTATCGCCGCCATCTTCACCGGCAAGTTCATGACCAACCTGGCCAGCGTCCTGAGCATCATCGCCGCCGTGTTCTCCATCGCCACTTACATCATGTATCTGTCCCTGCTCAGCAAGGGCAAGAAGATGCTCAATTCATAAGCAATGGCGCACAGCCATTTTCAAAGAGGCTGCCTCCAACGAGGCAGCCTCTTTGATTCGCGGCTGAGATCGCCAGGCAAATCATTGTCGGATTATTACAATCGAAGGAGAGACGTATACGCGTGAGGAAACCGCTGTGCGGACGGCTGCGGGACCGTCCTGACGAAAGAGGAGCCCAAGCGGCTCCTTTGCAGGCGCCTTCTCCACGGGACCGAGCGGCTGGGCCAGGGCGGTACCCGCCTGCACGGCTGCTCTGGCATTCAGGCGGATCACCCGCAGGCTGCGAACAGCGGCGCGGGGACGGGAGAAGAAAAAAGCCCCCTCGCGCCGATAGAAATTGACAAGTAAATGAAGATGTTATATAATTTGTTTATTATTTATCAATTAATGGAGGCTATTATCAATGCGCTTCGGGACGTTTTCGAATCCCGTTTTCGAGAAAACCGAACCACATACCCGGACCTAAGGGAGGACACCCCATGAAAAAACGAATTCTGTCACTTCTGCTTTGCATCGTGCTGCTGCTGGGCCTTGTGCCGGCGCAGGCCTTCGCCGCGGAGCAGATCGCTGTCGTCGAAAAGCCGGAGACCATCACCACCGCATCAGGTGAGAGCATTCCCGTGGAGGACAGCTGGGAAGAGGAATACCCCTACGGCGTATTTCTCTTCATTGAGGGCGAGGCCAACATCGCCGAGGGCGGCGAGGAAGCCTCAATCATGCTCTACCGCCTGGGCGGGACCCAGGGGCGAGCCAGCGCGTATGTGTACTATAACCCCACCACGGTGCAGTTAGACGAGGATCGCGTTTCCTTTGCCACGGCTGCCGGCTGCGGCGACGTGTACATCACCGTGGAGGACACGCTGCCCATCGCGCAGTATCAGCCCATCGGCAAGCTGCCGGAGCCGGAGGCGACGGAGGCGAAGCTGCGCAGCGCGCCCTACGCCGGCGCGGACGCGCAGACCGGCGACCGCGTCCTGACCGTGGACGCCGCGGCGGAGCGGTGGCAGTGGTATGTCCTCTCCGACAGCGAGTGGCAGATCGTGGAGGGCGCCACGGGCGCGGAGTTCGTCGTGGGCGAGGACATGCTGGAGGCATATGACTTCCGCTGCGTGTTCACGACAAACGGCGTCCGGTACTGCACCGACTCGCTGGGGGGCGCGGCATATGAAAAGGCGCCGGAGGAGGACCTTCCGAAGCAGCCGCGGGATCTGGACCTGCATCCGGCGCAGAGCTTTTCCCCGCTGGAAATGGACCCGGAGAATCCCTATGACGGCTATGTGTTTGAAGTGACCTTCGCCGACGGCGAATGGGTCAAGGAGATCCGCGTCAGCGCCCCGGAGGATGAGGAGGCGGAGCCGGTGAAGCTCGGCACCTTCACCCTCGTCGACCATCTGGGCGGCGACATTCTGAGCGAGGGAGCGACGCTGACCCTCACGGTGCAGGACAACGACGCGCCGGAGCCCTTCACCATCGGCTTTGCCGAGGACCGCTATGAAGCGGACAAGGCGGAGGGCAGTGCGTACGTCCGCCTCAAGCGCACCGGCGGCAACCAGACCATGGTCACGGTGGACTATGCAACCGCCGACGGCACGGCCACCGCCGGGCGGGACTACCAGACCGTCACCGGCACGGCGGCGTTTTACGCCGGCGTGGACGAGGCGGTCATCGAGATCCCGCTGATCGACGACGGGACCGCCGGCGACGGTCCCTGCGTCTTCCGCCTCAAGCTGGGCGAGGTGAAGGGCGACAGCGAGGGCCTTTGCACCCTGGGGCGCACGGAGACAGAGGTCGTCGTTACCAACAGCGGCACCGGCGGCGCGAAGAACCTTGTGACTATGCTCTTTGACGGCGAGGCGGTGGACGCCTCCGGCAGCGTCAGCGTGGCGGAGGTCGCCGCGCCCGTGAGCGGGACGGTCGTCACCGGCGAGGCGGTGGAGATCCCGGAGGAGGAGCTTTTGCGCGGCGAGATCGCCGGCTTTGACGCTCCCGCGCCGGACGAGGCGCAGCTGATGACCTACAACTACGGGGAGATCACCTTCTCCGGCAACCATTCCGGCAATTACTGGGGCGACACGGCCTCCGTCGCCGGGCAGGCGAGCAACGATATCACGGGCTGGTCCGGCGGCAGCGCCAGCGGCAAGGGCTGGGAGATCAAGAGCAAGTCGCCCGCCAGCGCGACGCTGACGATCCCCTATATGGCTCAGATGTACAGCGGTTTCAGCGGCAGCTTTGAGTTCAATGCCAAGGTGGCCAGCTCCTGGGACCTCTTCCTGTACGGCATGGAGTATGTCTACGGCCACGCCGCCGTCGTGACGAAGGCCGGTAAGAGCCACGGAGCGGAATCCAGCAGCCCGAAGATCACGAAGGACGGCGTGGAGAAGGAGATCATCTACTACACTGAGGGCTCCTTCTCCACCGCCTGGGGCATCGGCGACAGCGACCCGGTGACCGGACTGAAGCTGATGCTGTCGCGCTACGACAGCCATGACGCGGACAACCAGGTCTACAGCCGCATCACCAGCGGCACGCTGACCCGCCGGGCGCTGGCGAACAACCTGCGATTGCGCATCCACACCGCCAACGACGGCGAGAGCGGGAACGGCAACGTCGCCACCGCGCCGACCGGCGCCGCCGCCCTGCGCGAGGGCACCGGCGTTTACGAAAGCATGAAGCCCGAGGTCACTGTCGTCTCCAATGCCGGCGGCGTGACATCGGCGGGCAGGCTTTACGTCGGCAGCAAGCTCAAGGTGTCCCTGCAGAAGCTGGACAGCTTCAAGCCGCTGGAACAGTCCGTGCTGAACATCGCCGTTTACGTGAGCCGCTCCGACGGCAGCAAGGTGGACGGCGTGAAGGTGGAGCGCAGCGGCAGGGAATTTTTCATCACGCTTGTCTGGGACAACATGACGGAAAGCGATCTGACGGATACCTATACCATCAACGTGGTGCTGACCCGCGTGCAGAGCTTACTGATGGACCTGACGCCGTCGGTCCCGCACAAGATCGACGCGGAGGGCAAGCCCTCCACCGACATCGACCCGGACCGGGTCACGGACGCCTGGTCGCAGTTCAGGGCCAACGGTGAAGAATACATCACCGTCGGCTTCAGCGAAATGACCACCAAGCCCCCTTACTTCCAGACCACCGTCACGGAGGACCATATCAGGCTGCGCGACATCACGATCAAAGACAACAATCCCGCCGTGAGTTTGTTTGACTCGTTTCAGATCGAAAATATCCAGTACATCAACTTCAACCGCCGCGCCGGCGACAAGATCCTATACAACAACAAGGTCTACGACGGCAACGCGACCATCTGGCTGAGCACGGAGGACCTGGCCTTCGGCACGCTCCGGTTCTATTATTACAGTTCTGACAGCATCGGGCTGAACAGCACGATGACCGCCTCCGTGGTCCGCACGGAGCTGTACTTCGACGGCAACGGCGACGGAAAGATCACGGGCGAGTACAAAAACGGCTATTTCACCCCTGCCGCACCGGACGAGCTCATCATGATGCTGGAGGAGAACGAGAGCTACAATGAGATCAACTTCCAGCCGGAGAAGCTGGAAAACGGGCGCTACGGCGAATACTTCCTCAAGATCTATTACTCCATGCTCCCCCGCAACCTGACCGTTCCCATCGACGCCGCCGACGCCAAGGCGCAGGTGCTCCCCGCGTTCACAACCAGCATCACGAACCAGAGCGCTTACTCCGCACTGACGGAGGAGCAGCAGAGCTATCGCTATATCCTCTCCGGCGTGGGCGCGGACGGCACGCGCACCTCGGACGGCCATGCCATGTACGGCGCGGAGGCCAGCGCCGTGCAGTTCGTGGATGTGCCCCTGGGCGGCGACCACAGCCCCGTGGTGAGCACGGAGACGATCGCGGCGGACGGCACCGCCGCCTACACCCACACCTGGACGCCGGATTTCCGCGGCAATCTGATCTACCCCTTCAGCGACCCGGAGCCCATTTCGATTGCCCACTCTCTGGCAGGAGACGATTTCCCGCTGGCGGCGGTGTCCTATCATAGGGAAACGGGGATCCAGACGGAGGGCAAGGAAAACCTCAACGGCTATCTTGGCTCCTTCGTGGGCGACACCACCGTCGCTCTGTGCGTGACGGAGCAGCAGTACACGGCCGACCAGCTCAAGGCCAATCCGAAGACCGCCGAGTCGCTGCGGCCCGAAAGCGCCGAGCTGATCCGGCGCGGCGTCACGCCCGACGCCGCCTATCTGAGCCAGATGAACAGCGCGGATATGGGCGGCGCGAACGTGGATCCCAACGAAACCGGCAACGGCTATGCGGAAATGCTGCCCAACGCCGGCGTCAATCTGCCCATGCGGACCTTCGGCGCGCTGGGCTACGCCACCGTGGTGACCAACAAGGATGAGATCATCCTCAGCGTCTCCGTTCCGGGGATCACCTTCCAAAGCTCCAACGGCGGCGGATTCAAGACGGTGGGCTTCCCGTCGACCGTGAAGGGCCCGATGGAGCGGAAGTTCACCGAGCTGAAGTCGTTCCTGGGCAGCGCCAAAAACCCGGACAAGCTGACAGAAGCGATGAAGAACAACCACTATACCGACGGCGCGAAGGCCGGAAGCCTGAAGAGCAAGCAGATCGCGTTCACGGTGTCCGGCGTCCTGATCGTGAGCTGGAAATACGACGCGATCCAGAACAGTTATATCCTCCGGGAGATCACCGGCGGCGCCATCGGCTCCTTCGCGTTCAAATACACCTATCGCTTCGCGCCCTGCCCGCTGGTCTATGTCTACGTCTCGGTCAACTTCAGCCTGACCGTCACGCTGGGCGCGACCTATGTGCGCGAGGAAAAGCTGCGCGAGATCCCCTTCGTCAACGAGGATCATCCCCGGAGCCTCCAGAAGGGCGCCGAATTCGGATTTTCCACAAAATACCAGAACCTCAGCCTGCAATTCAGCGGAAAGCTCTATTTCGAGGTTCTGGATCAAAAGGGCGGGACGCCCGTGGCGAACACGAAAAACGGTTTCCTGAAATCTGACGGCGGCAAGCGGCAGAGCTGCCAGCTTATGTCGGAGGGCGGCCTGGAATTCCCCGGGGACTGCTATGTCCGCATCGTGGCGCTGGAGGACAGCACCATCACCTACCTGAACGTCATCGAAAAGGTCACCACCCATCCGGTCTTCAGCGGCGTCAAGGCCACGCCGAAGCTGGTGGCGGAGCTGGGCGCCGGCGCCGGCGTCGACCTGCTGAAGGTCGAAGCCTGCTTCAAGTTCTCGGCCAGCGTCAACCTGCTGTTCGCGGCCTACGACGAGAAGACGCAGGAGCGGGAGAGCTTCCGGTGCAGCTCGGCGAAGATCGTGCTGTCCGTGGCGCTGCGGGCGGTCGTCTTCGGCTTCAGCGCGGAAATGGACGCGGTCGGCATCAACTTCAATTACAAGCATTCCGAGGGCTGGACCACGACCTATACGCTGTTTAAGGAGGCGGAGCTGCAGAGCGACGCCGGCGGACTGCGCCCGACGGCTGACTGCAGCGGCACGCAGCGCATCTACTCGCCCCGAACCCCGGACGGCGACGCGACCCTCATGGCCTACGATCCCGACGACCCGGCGGTTCCCTTCCAGATGAGCGGCTACAACAGCTCGTTCAGCGCCTTCAAGCTGGCCGACGGACTGTCGCTGGGCTATGATTATCAAATCGTAACGGTGGGCGAGGAAAACTATGTGCTCTACACCATCGGGCGCACGAATCCCGCCGGGGCGGCGGATCGCCCGATGCTCGTCCTCTCCCGCTTGGTGTCCACCGGCGGCATGGAGAGCGTCGGCCTGGTGAGCCCGCTGGACGACATCCATCCCACCACCGGCTCGGAGCGGCACGAGCCCGCCTACATCCTCGTGGACACAAAGGCCGACGGCACCGACGACGGGACCGGCGATCTGGAATTCAGCGCCTGGGCGGAGGGCAACATCATCCGCGCCGCCTGGGTCAGCTATGCCGCGCCGGGCGGCGGGGACGATGCAGACCCGCTGCGCGCAGCCTCGGCCAACACCGTCGTCAAGACCGCCTCCTTCGATACGGCTGCGTCCCGCTTCACTCCGGCGGAGACGGTCAGCGGCGCGCCGGGCAAGCGCGTGATGCTGCCCGCCGTGCTGGATGAAAACGTCACCGCCTGGGTCAAGGCCGAGCCGATGAGCGCCGACGAGCGCGCGGCGGCCTCCGCCAACTATGCCGCCGCCCTGGCCGCCGCGGGCTATGACCCCAACGGCGGCGCCGGGACGGACGACGAGCGCGCGGCGGCGGAGATCGGCAGATACCGCCTCACCACGCAGGAGACGATCTGGGACGGCAGCGGCAGGTACAGCAGCCTCTGCGTCGCCGTGAAGGGCGGGCAGACCGTCGAGCTGAGCCTTCCGGACGGGCAGACCGTGGACAACATCGAGTTTACGCGCAGCGGCGAAACGTATTACGCGGCCTTTACCACGCGGGAGACCCGCTTCACCGACGCGCAGGGCAGCGAGCTTGAGACGCCGAACGGCGCGCGCAATATCCTGACGATCCGCAGGCTGTTCCTCACCGGCTTCCAAATCAGCGACGGCAAGGCCGTTCTGCCGAAGAGCGTTTTGCTCCGCACCCTCTACGACTATGAGAACAACGCGACGCTGTCCGACGGCATTTATATCCAGGGCAGCATCACCCCCTATGACGAGCCCTATTTCGCCAACCTCCAGTTCCTGAACGCGGCGCTGGGCGACGCGCTGAGCGGCACGGAGGAGTCCTTCCCGCAGCGGCAGGCGGACGACACGGAGGACTTCCTGCTGTTCGAGATGAACGGCTGCACCTTTGTGATACGCCAGAGCAGCCTGGAGAGCATCACGAGCACCGAGGCCCATACCGGCACCATCATCCCGTTCTTCGCGGCGGACACGGACCTCCGGGGCGAGCTGGAAAGCGGCGCGACCAGCGCCACGGGCCGGACCGAGGTCACCATCGGCGCCGACGGGGAGGGCGGCCTTGCGGCGGTGTACGTCGCGAACGTCCCCAACACCACGAACAACGCGCTCTACATGAGCCGCTACGACCGGCGCACCGCCACCTGGAGCAAGGGCGTGATCCTCGCCATGAACCACATGGACGTCTATGAGGACGCCATCGCGGCCGGCTGGGAGCCGGAGGAGGCCGAGCACGCCTACCTGCACGAGCTCGAAGGCTATGACAAGGGCGGCATGGACCAGTTCACCTTTACCGCGCCGCGGATCGCCCTGGGCGTCAAGGGGCAGGCGGCCTCCGGCACAAGCGCCGCCGACGGCGCCGGCAGCCAGACCACCCTGCTGATCCTGACGCAGGGCAACATGAGCTATCTCCGGCGCATGAAGGATGCGGACTTTTTGACCGTCGACGAAACCCGCCCGGCGGCCCCGGACCGCCCCCGCGGGACCGGCATTTACGCCATCAGCTACGGCGTGGGCTGCCAGACGGTGGGCGAGGCGAGCCTGCGCTTTGTGAACTATGACTTTACAGCCGGGGCGGAGCTGCATGCGACGCTGGACTTCACCAACACCGGCGACATGAGCATCCGCGGCTCTGACGACACCGACCAGGCTATCACCGTCACCCTGAGCGTCGACGGCGAGGGCGTTCCGGACACGCGCCTCCTCAGCTGGACGATCACCGAGAACATCGTTCCGGGGAAGAAGGTGGAGCTCAGCGGCGACTTTGTCCTGCCGATGACGCTGCCGGAGGGGGCTCGCTTCAACCTCACTGTCAGCGAGGGCAGCTACTATGCGGACAAGGGCGGCACGCCCTATACCGCCACGCTGAGCGGCATTTTGACCGTGGAGGAGAAGCCGGAGCTGGGCTTTGAGGACGCCGAGATCACGCTGGACGGCCTCAGCAGCGGCGCCGTGACCGTCGACAAAAGCGGCAACGCGGTTCTGGACGTGGACTTCATGGTGGGCAACCGCGGCAACGCCGACGCCCAGGGCGTGTTTGTCCAGTTCAGTTATGACGGCGGAGAGACCGACGCCGACGGAAATCCCGTATACAAGGCGCTCAACGTCTCTGACAGCACCCTGACCGTTGGGGAGGAGGAGCGGCTCGCCACGCTGATGGGGAGTACCCAGAACTACGGCCTTTCCGACGGCGTCCTGGAGCTCGGCGACATCCGGAAGGGCTATGGCCGCCGGGTGCAGGGAACGCTCACCGTCTCTCCGGACAGATACTTTGTCGGCACGGACTGCACGCTGCACCTGCATATCGAGATCTTCAGCGCCGCGGACGGCGCGGTCGCGCCGGAAAACGGTGTGCTCCGGCCTGCAAGCGGAACGCACGGGGAGTATAACGCCTCCAACAACCTCTTCCAGACGCATGTCCGCGCGGCCGTCAGCTTCCTTGCGGCGGACCGGCTCCAGCTCTCCACCGACTCGCTGATGCGTCTGCCCGTCCGTTATATCTCCGCCGCGGGGAGCCGGACGCCCGACATTCATGTTGCGGAGTATCCGGACAAGGAGGATACCGACGGCAACGACCAGACGCGGTTCCGCCACATGGACCAGAGTCTGAAGGAACTCTGGTTCGAGCCGGACATCTACAACGCCGGCATCGGCACCGGCACGGTGGTCATCCGCGGCGCGAAGGAGGGCAGCGGCTACATCCGTCTCATGGACCAGAATACGAACTCCTATCTGGACATCCCCTTCACCGTCACAGGCGAGGGTCCGGGCACGGACATGGGGCCGGACAACGGGCGCTTCACCTTCTACAATGCCGACGGCTCGGTCTGGAGCGCCTCGACCACGGCAGGGCAGGACTGGACGTACGTCACCAACCTGGAGAAGTGGGGCGTGGACGGCAAAGGGAGGGAAGACAACACCAGACCCTTCCGCGGAACCCTTCTCCGAGCGAAAATTGGCGCGACCTTCACCTTTGAAACGCAGGCGGAGGCCATTGCCATTTACTGCGACGGGCGTGTGGAGGTCTCCAGTGACTTCCCGGGCTTCCCGACAAGAAAGGACAACGGCACCGGCGGCGACCCCAATCAGAACCTGCCCGCATTCTTCTACCTCGGCAACAACCCGAACAACGTCAGCCACAAGGTGACGGTGCGCGTGGACGGCTCCGGACGCTTCTCCCCCGACGGAGCCACCTTCCAGAACATCGACCGTATCGTGGAGTATTACCACGGCGAGACCGCCGGAGAACCGGCGGGGGACAACGCGCCGGTCTTCTTCTGGCGCAGCAACTTCCCGAAGAAGGGCACCATGGATTCCGGCGCTTATCAGGCGATCCTCTATGTCATCGGCAGCGCGCCGATCACCGGCGTGACGGTCACGGGCTCAAGCCTGAATGCCAACGATAAAATCTCCCTGGCGAAATTCCAAAAGAATCCCAATGCGAAAACGGTGGTGTTCATCGTCCGCAGGAACGGAGAATTCACCGTGGATGCCGTGGACAGCAACGGCAACCACACGATCCAGCACGTGAATGTGGACTGGTGGCCGGACGGTTCCGGCAGCGCGTCCCTGATGGGCGAGGAGAACGCCGCGATGTTCGAAAATGAATTGCCGGAGGAGCGCTGGATGACCGCCAGCCTGGTTCCGGGCGACGAGCCCTATATCAACGTCCGGGTGGACAAAACCGCCGATTATGAGAACGTGATCATCGTCGGCGGAACGACGGATAAAATCGAGGCCTTTGCCAATGCAACAATCCAGCCGCTGGATGCGGAGACCGCCGCGGGGATCAGCCTGCTGTTCGGCGAGCGCGGCGAAGAATTCCGCGTCCCGGTCCGGGAGGAAGGCCTGTACGTCGTCGTGGCATACAGCTTCGATCTCCTGTCGCTGATCGCGGAGGGCGAGGAACCGGAATACGCCTACACGATCACACTGCCGGACGGCACAGAGAGCACGTACAACGCAAAGGACGATTACCGCTTCAACGTGGAGTTCATCGAGGTCACGGCAGACAAAACGCAGGGCCCCGGCTATGATCCCGGCTATGATCCAGAACCTGCCGAACCTGCGAAGGAGCCCACCGTTTCGCTTCCCGACGGAGACATCCCGGGCACGGTCCGCGCCGACAACGTCTCCGCCGCGGCAGGCGACGCGGTAACGGTCACCGTGACGCCGGACGAGGGCTACCGCGCCGCGGGCGTCGCCGTGCTGGGCACCGACGGGAAGCCCGTCGCCGTCACGAAAAACACCGACGGGACTTACAGCTTTACCATGCCCGAAACCCCGGTGCGCGTGCAGCCGGTCTTCACAAAGCTCGGCACGCTGCCGGACGGCCTCGGCCAGGGCGGCGGGACGAAATCTCTCGGCCGCTTCCCGGACGTCGACCCGGATCAATGGTACGCCGCGGGCATCCTCTTCTGCCTGAACGAGGGACTCATGAACGGCGTTTCGGACACGTCCTTCGCACCGGGCGGCGCCGCGAGCCGCGCCATGGTGGTGACGATGCTTTGGCGTCTGGATGGCGAAAAGCAGGGCGCGCCGTCCGGCTTCGGCGACGTGCCGGAGGATGCGTGGTATCGCGCCGCCGTGGACTGGGCGACGGAAGCGGGGATCGTCAACGGGACAAGCGCGACCACCTTCTCGCCCGACGCGCCCGTTACGCGGGAGCAGCTTGCAGCGATCCTCTACCGCTACGCCGCAGCCAAGGGCTGGGGCTTCGCCGGGGAATGGGACTATCCGCTGCCCTATTCCGACGCATCGCAGATTGCGCCCTACGCCCGCGAGGCCATGGCATGGATGACGATGAACGGCATCGTCGGCGGCATGGGCGACGGTACGCTTGCGCCCGGCTCCGGCGCCACCCGCGCCCAGATCGCGGCGATGTTCCAGCGCTTCTGTGACTGGATGACAAAATAAAGAGCGTCCAGCGATCAAAAAACAAAGCGGCCCATGAATACGCCCCGCACATATAACAGGCCTCATCCCTAATCAAAATTGTTGTTCAATCGTTCCATGACCCCTCGATGGCTATACATAGCCGGAACATGTTTGCCGTTATGTTCTGGGCGTGTATTATGAGGTGAACGCAAGAAGTATTCCACAAATGGAAGCTGGTTTTCCTCTTTCTGAGGCGGTTTTTTGACACCTTATTTTGAAAAAACGCTATCCTCCGCCACCGGGGGGGATTCAATGCTGATTTATTCAGTGTTTCCTTAACCTTTTCAAATATATCAAAGACTGATGACAACACAAACGGGCGGTGAGGGAGAAACCCTCACCGCCAGCGTGATTAGGTGTATATCAGCTCCTGAGATATGGTTTCTTCCACTCGCTCCCGGATGCTGTTCATTCGCTGCACCCACTCCATCTGATCCGATGCCTTAAGATTCTCCGTCACATCCTCATGCTCGGCGTACTGCTTCATCAGCAGATCGAACATTTCATCTACTGAGCGATCTATCTCTTCCAAATGGGCATTCAGCTTTCCGCTGAGCAGCATTCCGTCGCAGATGCCGTCGTGATGCTTCCGCAAGAAATCCCTGCGCCTCATGCCCCAAATCCCAATTTTGGGAGAAGGGGGCGGGACAAGATCGGGAATCAGATAGTCTCCTTCGCAGTGGTATGTAAGCGCGTTCATAAAACAACCTCCTTTGTGTTATGCGCGACCATTGTACATTCGCTACACTTATAAGTCGAATGTGCAAATGCAGCTTTTCTCCGCCATTTACACAAAAACGCCCACCCGAATGAGCGGTTTACGGGGGTACGTGACCGCAGCATTCGGGAGAGCGCTTGAATGGCATTCAAGAGGTCAGCGGTTCGATCCCGCTTATCTCCACCACAACATC
>JAEEGG010022544.1_pt1 | contig 12385 bp, 9 predicted proteins | sample 9134161 | NCBI WGS metagenome assembly JAEEGG01 (sample SAMN16246543, study PRJNA631951) | gut metagenome | biome: gut microbiome; feature: rumen; material: CR-attached | host: Bos | place: Iran: Karaj | collected 2018-10
GTGGCCACCTCATAGCAGGCACGCGCTGCCGTGTGGCCTTCGAGGCTTACGACGAGGAGGGGCAGCAGGTGGAGCTGGAGGGTCTGCTGGGCGGCACGCCCATCCGCACGGAGCATGAGGGGCGCGGCACCTTCATGGTCGACGTGCCTGAGAAGGGCAGCCTCAGGGCTGACTTCAGCTATGAGGACAAGGACTACCACTTCGACCTGCCGAAGGCGGAGGAGCAGGGATGCGCGCTGATGCTGAACGATGATGACGACAGTCTGACGGCAGAACTGACGCTGCGAGGCACCGTCGGCAACGAATATGCCGTGGCCGTTCTCTGCCGCGGCGTGCTGAAGGAGTTCCGCCGGGTAAAGCCCGACGTCGCGGGCCGCTGCACGGTGAACATCGACAAGGCGTTGCTGCCGACGGGCGTCTGCGACCTCATCGTCATCGACGGCGAGGGCCATCCGCTGGCCGACCGCCTGTTCTTCGTCGACAACCACGACTACGCCGCCGAGGGCGGTATCACGGTGAGCGGCCTGAAGAACGACTACAAGCCGCTGGAGCAGGCCACGATCACGCTGCAGGCTCCCGCCGGAACAAAGCATGTCTCTCTGTCGGTGCGCGACGGCGCCACCGACGAGCCAACCACGACACGGGCAACATCATGACCGACCTGCTGCTCTCAAGCGAGCTTCAGGGCTTCGTCCCCCACGCCGACTACTACTTCGAGAGTGACGACGACGAGCATCATCGCCACCTCGACCTGCTGATGATGGTGCAGGGCTGGCGGCGCTACGACTACGAGGAGCTGACGGACTCCACCCTGCTGCGCTACGAGCCAGAGCAGATGATTACGGTGGAGGGCGGCGTTTATCCCTACGAGAGCGACGAGGACTTCAGCGACTTGACTGCAGAGAAATTGAAATACATGATAAAAAACTCAACGGAAACCCCAGAGGAAATCAATGAAGAAAACGACATGATTATGGAGGGGTATGAAAGGTTGGGGGATGATCTGACTACTGACGGAGAAAATGATGTGTCTGCTGACGTAAGCGATACGGGCGATGACGATTCCTACGAAAAGGAATTAGCTTTTGGAGACGATAACCGCTACCTGCGCAAGCGTGGACGCCTGAAAAAGGAGGTGATGCTGAAAGGTGAGCTTATGTTAGACACCGAAATAGGCGAGGTGGAACTTATGACTCACGACGGCGGCCGTTTCGAATTCAGCGTGCCCCCCTATTATGGCGATGCCGTCCTCTTCATGATGGCATACAAGGCGGACATTGATGACGCGAAGCTGAAGAGATACGAAGAAAAGAACTGGGCCAACGAGGCTGCCATGGCCAACTACTACGTCAAGCGCGACCTCTTCTTCCCCATCTTCCCGAAGAAATACAGCTACTACCAGAGCCACCAGCCGGAAAATGACGTCTGGCAGGATAAGAATACAGACCTCTCGGTGGCCAGCATCGACAGCATCTCGTCGATGGACCGCACACTGCCGACCGTCAACGTCAAGAAGCACCGGCGGCGGGGTCTGCGTGCCGTCGACTACTCGAAGCCTGCCTTCGTGATAGACACTCAAGAAATCTACAACCTAGGCATCGACTACGGCTTGTCGAGAGGTTACTATCGTGTGCGCAACCTGCCACAGATGGTTGCGCACCTGCTACTGGGCACGATATATTCCTATGGTGTATTCTCGCAATTCAATGTAGAGGCACAGGTGGACGGATATATTTTCTATCGCGACTACTATTGCGAGGGAAAAGACCAACGGGCAGAATTGGAAGCAATCAATCCATTCCGCTCAGGGGAACTTATCGTCAGCCAGCTGAAGCTGAAGCGGCAAGACGAGATACGTGTATACACTGACCTCGAGCCTCGCAACCCTGACCTGCCGCGTACGCGCAGCATGTGCCAGCCCGACATGAAGCTTGACCTCAGACTCGTGCCCGATGCGGGCGAACGTCCCACCTATCGTGACCGCCGCATCATCCTGCACGGCTTCTACATGCCCGACCATTTCTATCACCGCGACTACAGCCACAAGCCTAAACCCTCAAAGGTGCAGGACTACCGCCGCACGCTCTACTGGAACCCCAACGCCCAGCTCGATTCCGACGGATGCTTCACCGCCACCTTCTACAATAACAACAAGACCACCCGCGTAAAGGTCAGCGCCGTAGGACTGACTGATGAAGGGCAGCCGGTGTACTATAAGTAATTCTCCAGTTCAGTCGAGGCGAAAAGCAGGTGTTATAAGTTTCTTAGCGCTTCACTATTTATACAGATATCGCTTTATGCTCATCTTCGGCGTTTTCTCAAAGGGCTGATCGACCAGTTTCACCTTTGTTATCTTGCTGTAGGAAGGAAGTGATTTGTTGGCGGCGGCACGTATCAGTTCCGGGATGCCGGCTCTTGTCTTCTTGTCCACGTCATCAGAGATCTCCGGATAGACCAGTGCCACAAGCTTCCCTTTGCGGTCGACGACAAGCGACTCGTTGACATAGGGACATCCCGACAGGACGGCTTCCACCTCTTCAGGATAGATGTTTTGCCCGGAAGAGTTCAGAATCATCGATTTGATGCGGCCCCTGATGAAGATATTGTTCGCTTCGTCCATCAGGCCCAGGTCGCCAGTACGGAACCATCCGTCATCGGTGAATGCTGCAGCATTGGCCTCGGGATTCTTGTAATAGCCAATCGTTATGTTGCCTCCACGGGCCTGTATTTCACCGGCGATGTTCCGGGGATCCCTAGAGTCGATCCTAATCTCATGAACCGGTTTTCCGCAAGAACCTGGCACGAAATCCGTCCACCACTCCCAGCCCAGCAGGGGGCAGGCCTCTGTCATGCCATAGCCCACGGTATAAGGCAGGCGGATATTGCTGAAGCACTCCTCCACCTCGGGCTTGAGAGGAGCACCACCCATGATAAAACAGCGCACACGCCCGCCGAAGGCCGACAGGATTTTCTTGCGAACAATTCTGTTTATCAGTTTTCTCATGCGTGGAATGGGGAACAGCCATTTCATTTTCTCCAGTGCCGGCTTAATGGAATTTTCATAGACCTTTTCCATCACCAAGGGTACGGTAACCACCATATAAGGCCTAACCTCCTGCATGGCCTTGAGTAGTGTTGTGGGCGACGGTGTCTTGCCCAGGAAATAAACGGTTACGCCATCAACATTAGGATGGATGAACTCAATGGCCAGTCCATACATGTGTGCCATGGGGAGCATGGAGACAATGGTCTCTCCCGGCTGGGCGGGGAACTGGGTATTGCTGAACTCATCGGTGTCTGAGATGGCACCATAGGTGAGCATCACCCCCTTGGGGTTGCCCGTGGTTCCTGATGTGTAGTTGATAATGGCCAGCTTGTCTGCGTTATCCGTGGGATAAGACAGGTCCTCGGGCGACAGGCCATTGGGATGGAGCAGGGCGAAGCTCTTCTCGCGATTGTTCCAAGCCTCTGCCACCTTCTCGTCGCGATGCCATAGCATACGGCGGTCCTTCACATTGATAGCAGCCTTCAGCAAGGGCATCTGCTCAGGATTCAGCCTATGCCAGATATCCTCGTCAGTAAAAAGCAGAACACTGTCAGAATGGTGGGTTAAAGCAGCTATGCCGCTGGGGTGGAAATCGGCCAGAAGGGGCACTGCCACACAGCCATTGACATTGATGTCCCAAAACGACATGGCCCATCGGGCGGAGTTACGGGCGCAGATGGCAATCTTATTGCGCTTGGCTATTCCGGCTTCCAGAAGGAAAATCCGGAACTTCTCGATGTTTATGGCCACGTCACCGTATGTCAAGGAGTCACCTCCATAGTCACAGAGTGCCTTCTGATCCCAATGCTCGCGGATCGTATCCTCCAGTTTCTTCAGATAGTGTCTCATAAGCTTCTTTTATTAACAGATTCCTAACTCCTAATTCCTAACTCCCAACTCCTAACTCCTCACTCCTATTTCACGGGGATGACTACCTGTTGCTTCATGCCATGACGGTCGGCATCGGTGACGGTGAGCGTGAGGTTACCAGACTGCTTTGAACTTTGTACCACGACCACCGTCTGACCATTGAACAGGCGCATGGCGGGCTCGGTGAACGGCTCCAGCGAAGTGGCATCGCCATTGCAGGCGGCACGGTAGGTGCCTGCACCGCTGACCTTGAATCGCAGCTGGTCGGAGGCATCGGGTATCAGTGTGCCGCGCTTGTCGACAAGCGAGACGGTCACGAAGGCCAGATCCTCACCGTCAGCCTTCAACGACGAAGGCTGCTGTGTCCACACGTCCAGCACCAGGTGATGGGGCTTGCCAGCGGTGTAGACGGTCTCTTTTCCGCAATTATTGCCCTTTTCATCGTAGACCACCACTTCCAGCGTCCCTGGCTCGTACTTCACGTCATTCCAGCGCAGGCGGTAGCGGTCCAGCCGGTTCTCCTCGGCAAATGCTTTGTTGTTGAGCTTGCGGTTCTTATCCTCTTTGACCTTCTTGATGCGTCCCTGGCTCTTGCCATTGACGAAGAGCTCGGCTTCATCGTAGTCGGTATAGCAGTAGACGGGAGTCACCTCGCCCCGGCGCTCCTTGCCCCAGCTCCAGTGCGGCAGCAGGTGTATGGTGTGGTCCTCTTTCTGCCAGTGCGAGCGATAGAGGTAGTAGCGGTCCTTGGGCAGGCCGGCGAGGTCGCAGATGCCGAAGTAGCTGCTGCGCGAAGGCCAGTAACCGTCGTAAGGAGTAGGCTCGCCCAGGTAGTCGAAGCCGGTCCATACGAACTCGCCGATCACCCAGTCGTTGTCGTCCTGCCAGCGCCAGTCGTCGTCGGGCAGGTTCGACCACGAACACCATTCAACATCATAGCCCGAGCACTGTCCGTCGGGATAGACACCGTGGTCGGTGGGCTTTACGGGGAACTTATACACACCACGAGAGGATACCGTGGAAGCGGTCTCCGAACCCAGGAGGTACCCATGTGTCAGCTTGTCGTAGGCAGCCTGATAGCGATGCAGCCTATAGTTCAGACCAGGGATGTCCATCGACTGTGCCACGCCGCTCCACAGCGCATTGTCGACACGGTCCAAGCCTTGGGTGACGGGACGCGTGGGGTCAAGGCTATGACAGAGGCCCTGCAGCCGGATGGATATCTGCCGGCCCTCTTCGCTGCCCTGCTCGGGAATCTCGTTGCCTATTGACCACATCACGATCGACGGATGGTTGCGTTTCGACATAACGAGATTGGTGATGTCGCGGTCGGCCCACTCGCGGAAGAAGCGGGCGTAGCCATTCTTGCACTTGGGATAGATCCACATGTCGAAGCTCTCGGCCATCACCATCATGCCCAGCGAGTCGCACACGTCCATCTGCATCTGGCTTGGCATGTTATGAGCCGTACGGATGGCATCGCAGCCCATCTCCTTCAGTATCTTGACTTGGCGGATGAGGGCGGCTTTGTTGACGGCAGCGCCCAGCGGACCAAGGTCATGATGCAGGCAGACGCCTTTTATCTTGCGTGTCACTCCATTCAGCTGGAAACCGTGCTCTTTCGACACACGGACAGTACGGATGCCCACGTTGACTGTCTTCTCATCAAGGGTAGTGTTGCCGGCAGTCAGCCGTGCCACCATCTTATATAGATAAGGTGACTCAGGCGACCATAGTTTAGGCTCCTTTACGCTAAACTTGGCATAGGCATTGCCGTCGCTGTTGACAGGCCCCGTGGAAGCCACCTCACGTCCGTCGGCATCGAGCAGCGTGAAGACAAAGTTGTCGGCCTCGTCTGACGTTGCCTTGGCACTGACCTCCAGTTCGGCTTTGTCCTTGCCGATAGTCGTGGTGCGCACGAAGAGGCTCCAGTCGTCGATATGGGTCTTGGGCGTAAGAAGGAGTTTCACGGGGCGGTAGATGCCTGCACCAGGATACCACCTACTGCTCTCCTCCATGTTCTTCAGACTCACCTCCAACAGGTTCTCGCCAGGCTTTACGAACTTGGTGATGTCGATGCGGAAGGCATTGTAGCCATAAGCCCAACTGCCTGCCCATTGGCCGTTGACCGTCACTACCGGCTGTGACATAGCGCCATCGAACTCCAGCTCAGCGTGTCCGGCAAAGTTCGATGGAATGGTGAATTTCCGCTTGTAGTAGCCGTCACCGATCCAGGGGAGGGCACCACTGCGGCCAGTCTTCTCCGAGGCCTGTGTCTCTCCGTTTTGCACGATGGCCACGGTCTGCATGTCCCATTTCTTGTCGAAGGGACCGCTGATGGCCCAGTCATGTGGCACGCTGACTTGTTGCCATGCTTGTTGGTCGCGTGAGAACTGCCAGTCGTCGGTGAGCGTGATCTCCTGGCGCTGGGCCCATGTCATTGTTGTTGTCAGCAAGAATGCTGCAGTTAGTAGTTGTTTCATTGCTATGATAGTTTGTCGTTGTCAATCAGTTGTAGTAGTCGTTCCACGGCCTCTGACTCGGGGATGTTCTTCTCCACGCACTCTTTGCCGCGATAGAGTGAGATCTTGCCACGTCCGGCACCCACGTACCCGTAGTCGGCATCGGCCATCTCGCCGGGGCCGTTGACGATGCAGCCCATGATGCCGATCTTCAGTCCTACGAGGTGGCTGGTGGCTGCCTTGATACGTGCGATGGTCTCCTGCAGGTTGTAAAGCGTGCGCCCGCAGCCGGGGCAGCTGATATATTCCGTTTTGGTGAACTTGATGCGGGCGGCCTGAAGGATGGCGTCGGCTAGCTCGCTCTCGTCTTTTCCGTTGTTCGTGATGACCAGACGGTGTGCCTTGCGGTCGATGAGCAATGAGCCGGTGGCCATAGCTGCCTTCAGCTGCAGCAACTCACGGTCGTCCTCGTTGAGGCTGAGCGTGATGGTGTCGTCAGCGATGGAATGGGCGATTTTCGTTTTCAAGGCAACGCATTCTTCGATGGAATCGACGATTTTCCTGGCTACGGGTATTTCGCACTCGGGCTCCTCGGAGAGCGATACGCGGATGGTGTCGCCAATGCCTTCCGTCAGCAGGGCTCCGATGCCTACGGCACTCTTGATGCGGCCGTCCTCGCCCTCGCCAGCCTCTGTCACACCGAGGTGCAGCGGGTAGTGCATGTCCTCACGGTCCATCTGCTGCACCAGCAGGCGTACGCTCTGTACCATAACCACCGTGTTGGATGCCTTGATGGAGATGACCACGTCGCTGAACTCCTCGCGCTGGAAGATGCGCAGAAACTCCATGCAGCTCTCGACGATGCCTGCTGGCGTATCGCCGTAGCGCGACATGATGCGATCCGACAGCGAGCCGTGGTTCACGCCAATGCGGACGGCAGTATGGTGCTCCTTGCAGATATTGATAAAGGTGACGAGACGCTTGTCCAGTCGGTTTAATTCTGCGGCATATTCTTCGTCGGTGTATTCCAGGTGCTTGAACGTTCGTGCAGGGTCGACATAGTTGCCGGGGTTGATGCGCACCTTTTCGCAAAACTGTGCTGCTATGTCGGCCACGTCAGCATTGAAGTGCACGTCGGCCACAAGTGGGGTGGGGTAGCCTTCGGCCTTCAATCGCCGGGAGATGTGCTGCATGTTCTGTGCCTCACGCTTGCCCTGGGTGGTGAAGCGTACCAGTTCGCCTCCGGCATCGATGATGCGGCGGGCCTGAGCCACGCAGCCCTCGGTGTCGTTGGTGTCGACGGTGGCCATCGACTGGATGCGGATGGGGTTGTCGCCTCCTATGTCAAGCGTGCCCACATGAGCCACGCTGCTAGTTCGTCTTATACTCATATTTCACTTCGCTCAGTTCCTGGTTGGCTTTCTCGATCTTTGCTTTCAGGCCTTCCTTATGACTCTTCAGGCGTTGGGCCAGCGCCTCGTCGCCGAGGGCTATCATCTGGCAAGCGAGTAGGGCGGCATTCTGGGCTGCATTCACGCCAACGGTGGCTACGGGGATGCCTGGGGGCATCTGTATGATGGAGAGCATGGCATCGAGGCCGTCGAGCATACCCTTGATGGGCACGCCAATGACTGGCAAGGTGGTCTGTGCTGCGATGACGCCAGGCAGTGCTGCTGCCATGCCTGCTGCTGCGATGATGACACGTATGCCACGGCCTGCAGCTTCCGATGCAAACTGCTCTACGGCCTGTGGCGTGCGGTGGGCCGACAGGGCGTTCACCTCAAAGGGCACTTGCAGCTCATCCAGTTGTTTGCAGGCTTTCTCCATGACGGGCAGGTCGCTGGTGCTGCCCATGATAATGCTCACGATTGGTTTCATGTTCGTATGGTGTTATAAGTAATAAATGGCGATGAAGGCGCTCACCACGCCGATGAAGTATCCGGCCACCACCTGGGCCGTGGTGTGCTGGCGGAGGATGATGCGTGCCGTACCGATGATTCCCGACATCAGGATGGACAGGCAGAGCCACCACACGGGATTGAAGCCAAATACGAATCCGAAGGCTATCAGCGCGCCCGACACTCCGCCGATGGCTGCCGTGTGAGTGGAGATTTTCCACCAGATGGTGATCAGTATGCTGACGGCTTGTATCAGCAGGGCAGCCACGATGATGGAGATGATGATGTGGTTGACGTGGGTGGCATACATGAGCCAGATGCATCCCAGGTAGCAGCAGAAGGAGATGGCGTAGGGCACCAGTCGGTTGCGCTTCTGTCCCATCTCCTGCAGCGTCCATCCTCGCAGACGGCGATAGAGGAAGATGAGCAGGGTGGGGATAAAGACCGTTGTGAGATACACCACGGTCACCAGCACCAGTTTGTACTCTATGGGGAACCCGCTCATGAAAGTGAATGCCAGCAGCACGGCAATGCCGATGAGTGGCAGGTAGAACGGCGTGAATATCATGCTGATGACTCTTGCCGCAATGATCAGTGCTTTGTCGTTTGTCACCTCTTTCTCTTTTATTACGATTTACGTAGGCGGGCCACTGGCAGTCCCAGTTGCTCACGATATTTGGCTACGGTGCGGCGGGCTATGTCATAGCCCTGGCGCTTCAGTGCGTCGCGCAGGGCATCGTCGCTGAAGGGCTTATGCTTGTCCTCGCCGTCGATGATGTCTCGCAGTGCCGACTTGATCTTCCGTGCCGTCAGCTCTTCACCTTTCTGCGTGACGAAACCGTCGTTGAAGAAGAACTTCAGCGGGAAGGTGCCCCATCGGGTCTGCACGTATTTCGAGTTCGATACGCGCGATATGGTGCTGATGTCCAGGTTGGCCAGCTCGGCCACGTCCTTCAGTATCATGGGCCGCAGCAGCTCCTCGTCGCCTTCTTCGAAGAAGGGGCGTTGCAGCTTGATGATGGCCTTCATCGTCTTGGTCATCGTCTGGCGGCGCATCTCCACGGCGTTGATGAAGCTTTGCGCCGCATCCACCTTCTGCTTGGTATAGAGCAGTGCTTCTTTCTGCTGGCGGGTCATGTTGTCCTTGTTCTTCTGAAAGTCAGTGAGGAGATCGGCAAACGACTGCGAGATCTCCAGTCGGGGCATGTCGCCCGAGTTGATCGTCATCGAGATGCTGCCGTCGTCATGGGTGTCGACGATGAAGTCGGGAGTGATCTGCTGCAGTGAGCGGCCTATCGCCTCGCCCATCGAGGCACCTGGCTTGGGGTTCAGCCGGCGAAGCTCGCCTATGAGCTCACTGGCCTGACTGTCGCTCAGCGATAGCTGTTGGCGGATGCGGTCCCAGTGCTTCTTGGTGAACTCGTCGAAATAGTCGGTGATCACCCTGCCCATCAGCTCCTTCATCGTCGATTCCTTTCTCCGTGCTATCTGCAGGAGCAGACATTCCTGCAGCGAACGGGCTCCGATGCCGGCCGGGTCCAGTTCCTGAACGCGCAGCAGCAGTCTCTCTGCCTCTGCAGGACTGATGTCGATGCCGTGGTAGATGGCCAACTGCTCACATATATCACTCAGGGGTGTGCGCAGCAGACCGTCGTTGTCCAGCGACTGGATGATGTATTCCATCACGTAGCGGTCGGACTCGTCAATGTCCAGCTCTCCCACCTGTTCCATCAGTGTGTCGTAGAACGAGCGCTCTTCACCGAACACCTGCTGCTCCTGGTCTTCATTCCAGGTCTTCCATCCCTGATACACGGGAGGGTCTTCGTCGTCGCGTCCTATGCTCTCCAGGGCGGCGTCGAGGGCATCATTGCGATCCTCACGCTCGCGCTGGGCATCGAAGTCCTCGCTGTCGTCGCTGTCGCTGGGAGCCGGGGGCCAGTCGCCCAGGCTCTCCTCTTCTGTCACGCTCTTCTCCAGGGCGGGATTGTCGTGCAGCTCGGTCTCTATGCGGTCGGTCATCTGTTGCAGGGGCAGTTCTATAAGCTGTGCCTGCAATAGCTGCTGTGCCGAGATGGACTGCTGCTGTCGTTGTTCCTGCTTTAACTGTTGTATCTGACCTTGTGCCACGTCATTCTCGTCTATCTGTAATACTCTTTCAGCTCTTCGGCAAAGGCATCCAGCTGATGGGGCTCTTTGTCCGACATTCGCTGCCACACCCGCTGACAGGGCAGCAGCAGCGGCGACAGCGTCACCTCATTGCGCTCCAGATAAGGGTCGCAGATCTGGAACACGTCGAGCACCTCCACTACATCCTTCGCCTTTATCTTCAGCAGACGGGCCAGCTCGGCCACTTCCGGAGTGCCGCTCACCATGGTGATGGGAGTGAGCTGGAAGTAGAGGTTGAGGATCAGGATGAGCATCACAGGCGTGAAGCGCTCGTCCTCGTCCAGGGGGCGGAAGTCTCGTTCAAACGACTCCTGCACCTCCACGCCCTCATAGAAATCCTCGGCAGCACCGAAGCCTTTCATGTCGCGTAGCAGCTGTACTGCCCTGGTCAGCCGTTTGCGGTCGGATGAGTAGGTGTTCCAGATGCGTTCGATGCGGGGGGTGTCCAGCCGTGCCAGCTGCTGCATGCGGTTCCTCAGCGTCTGCGGAGGGATATGCAGCTCCATGCTCAGGTCTACCATGATACGGCTGTACATGGGCTTTATGCCCACGGGGCGGTGCAGGTATGCTTGCATCACCAGCAGCCAGTAGTCGTCGTGCCAGTCGGGTCGTCGTGCCATGTCGTAGTGGTTTTATTGTGCAAAATTACTAAAAAAACTCGTTACACGACGCTTTTGAACATTAAAAAAGAAAAAAATCTTCGCCTTCTGCGATATTTTTTGTAATTTTGCGCTAAAAATGAGAATAGGACCCATAGAATTTGGCCAGCGTCCCGTCTTCCTGGCTCCCATGGAGGACGTCACCGACATCGGATTCCGACTGCTCTGCAAGCGCTACGGAGCCGCAATGGTGTATACTGAGTTTGTGTCGGCCGAAGCCCTCGTGCGCGATGTGAAGTCCACTGTCAGCAAGCTCACCATCAGCGACGAGGAGCGGCCCGTAGGCATCCAGATTTATGGCCGCGATACCGACGCGATGGTCGAGGCGGCACGCATCGTCGAGCAGGCAGGTCCCGACCTCATCGACCTCAACTTCGGATGCCCAGTGAAGAAGGTGGCGGGCAAGGGCGCTGGAGCCGGCATGCTGCAGAACATTCCCAAGATGCTTGACATCACGCGCCGCGTCGTCGATGCCGTCCGTCTGCCCGTCACCGTGAAGACGCGCCTGGGATGGAACCACGAGCAGCTCATCATCACCGAGCTGGCCGAGCAGCTGCAGGACTGCGGCATCCAGGCACTCACCATTCACGGGCGTACGCGCTCTCAGATGTATACCGGCGAGGCCGACTGGACACTTATAGGCGAAGTGAAGCGCAATCCCCGCATCACCATCCCCATCATCGGCAATGGCGACATCCACTCGCTCGATGAGGCCGACCAGGCTTTCGAGACCTACGGCGTGGATGCCGTGATGATCGGACGGGCCACTTTCGGCTGTCCGTGGATCTTCAGTCGCGAAAACCTCACCTTCAGCGATAAGCTCGACATCCTGGAGGAGCTGCTGCGCATCAATGTGGAGCGCATCGACGAGCAGCGAGGCATTATCCACACCCGCCGTCATCTGGCTGCCACACCTATTTTCAAGGGAATCCCCAATTTCCGTCCCACCCGCATAGCCATGCTTCGCGCCACCCGCATGGATGAGCTCCTCGGGATCCTGGAATCACTCCGCTCAGACCCTTCCTTTATGCATGATTAAGCAGGCTCGTGATTCGAACATGTTCGAGTTCTGAAATATTGTATGATTGTCTTCTAAAATAAGAAAGCAATGTCAAGAAAATTGGTCAAAAATCGGGTTCTCCGGACTTTGCATTCTAGAAAGCGACACAAGACAAAACAGCATCCGTCACCCCTCATTTGAGCCAAAACAGGCAGGAAAGTACCCGAAAGCGAGTTAGCATCCGCTAGTTACGGACCTTGCAGTCGTTAGTATGGCACTTTGCG
>JAEEGG010022547.1_pt1 | contig 12383 bp, 11 predicted proteins | sample 9134161 | NCBI WGS metagenome assembly JAEEGG01 (sample SAMN16246543, study PRJNA631951) | gut metagenome | biome: gut microbiome; feature: rumen; material: CR-attached | host: Bos | place: Iran: Karaj | collected 2018-10
CTTCACTTGGGAAAAGACCGACAAGGCTGCAACTTTGAAGAAACTCGCCAAAGCATAAGCGAATTCTCTCTAGCAAAAAGATTAAGGCTCGTCAAACGACGAGCCTTTTTTTGTACACAGAATAAGTTAGAATCGCGTCAGACGTTTGTCCAATACTTTCTTTGAATGCCTAGTTATAGGCTTTTTTTGAAAAACCAGCTCGTTTTCAGTCAAAAAATTTTTCCAAATACATTTCACCGGTCTTTTTATGCTATCTTATTACGTATAAAACACTCAGTTTGGAGAGAATATGAAAAAGATTTGGACACTCATTGCATGTACCCTGATGGCAGCAACGGTATCGTTTGCACAAGATGACTTCGATTACGAAGCTACGGAACAGACGGAAGTCGAGTCCGAAGCCACAGAACAGTCCGAAGATCAGGCCAGCGACCAGAGCGAAGCCGTTGAGGAACAGGCAGAAGACGCCGCAAGCGTCCAGACCGCCAAACAAAGCAACAATCAAGTTGCAAACCAGACCAATATTCAGCAGGCAAATCAGGTCAACATTCAGAACAACTACTACGCACAAGCTGAAACCGACAAGGCCGAAGAACAGGCCGACAACAATTCGAAACCGCGACTCGCAGAACGCAGCACCTTCGGCTTCGGTGTAAGAGGCGCATTCAACTACGCCAGAATGTACGGTTTCAAGGAAGACCCGGAAAACGATAGCGACCTCGACGGAGTTCCCACGGGCATCGGCTTTGATGCAGGCCTTATGTTCCGCATCCAGATGATTCCGAACCTCCATTTCACTCCGGAAGTCAACTTTGCCTACAGCAGCACCAGCCACTCGTATTTGGACAAAGACCGCCACTACATCAGCACAGATATTGAAATTCCGCTCATCATTCGTGGCGTCGTCGGCGACATGTTCTACGTAGGCGCCGGTCCGCAAATCAATTTCAACATCAGTAACGAAGCCGATATCGATGCCACCGAAAATCAGTGGGGCATCTCCGAAGACATGGAAAACGTCGAAAGTGCAAAGTTCAGCTTCGGGCTTACCGCAGGTGCAGGCATCAACGTTGTCGAAGGCCTGTTTGTAGACTTGCGCTTCTATCTGGGTGTTACGGAACTTTTCCCCGATGTTAAGTCCCTCGATGAATACGAAGCTGGCGAAAAAGTCCAGGAAGGCGACAACTTCTCGTTCATCAGCATGAAGGGCGCAAAGATGATGAAATTCAAAGTGGGTATGAGCTACTGGTTCATCTAGTTTAAATCGACAGTGGCCGATTAGCGGTTTGGAGTATAGAATATGAGAACGCTTGCTAGTCTGACATACAGGGAATGCGCTCCGGTCGTCACCGCCGAAGCCATGCGGTTCTTGGACAACGACACCAAGAGGAGTCGCGTTTCCAGTCCCGGTTTCCAGCATTTCTGGGGGGCTTTCCCCGAAAACGTTCCCGCAGAAAGCGACGAATTCGCCACTCCGATCGACGCCGGATACGCCCTGATGAAACTGGCCGGAAAAGCCCTGTTCAACAAGGTTGTAGAAACACTCGGCCAAAATGGCAACGAAAAACCGGTCGCTGTCATTATCGGCGGAGGAAACAACGGAGGCGACGGACTTGCGCTTTCCACCCTGCTTATCCAGGCCGGAATTCCCTGCACCGTGTACTCCCTTGCAAAGGCGGAATCGTTCAAGGACGAAGCAGCACTTGCCTATCAGGACTTTGCAAGCAACGGCGGAGAATTGGTCTATATTGCAGACCAGCTTCCCGAAGCGCCCCAATATTCCCTGATTGTCGACTGTATGCTCGGCAACGGGGCATCCGGTGAATTGCGCCCCGCATTTGCGCGCACCGTTATCGCCATGGACGAATGGAACATTCCCATTCTCTCGGCAGACGCACCGACCGGGTTCGATTCTACAGAACACCGCGCAGGAATCCCCTGCACCGAAGCAGACGAAACTCTCATTTTCGGACTTCCGCGACTAGACGCCCTCACAAGCGAAGGCGCAAAGGTATTTGGCAAGGTGACGGTCGAACCGCTCGACTACCCGGAAAACCTGATCGACAAGGTGAATTCAGGCGTATTCCTTGCCACCGAAAAAATGATTCCGGCCCTACTCCCCGACCGTGCCGAATTTGGCGACAAGCGGACGCAGGGAACAGCCATGGTCATCGCGGGTTCGGGAAACATGACCGGGGCGGCCTCGCTCTGCACCCAGGCCGTTTTAAGGAGCGGTGCAGGACTTGTCACCACTGCAACACCCAAAGCACTGCTCCCCGTATTGCAAGCAAAACTGGACGAACCAATTTTCTGCGGAATCGGGGATTCCACGACGGACAGACTTTCGATTATGCACCTGATGCAGCTGCAAGACGCAGCCCAGCACCAGAACGCTATCGCCATTGGCCCTGGACTTGGAACCGACACCGAAACTCAGGACGCTATCCGCATGTTCCTTACAGGAATCACGGCCCCCGTTGTTGTCGATGCCGATGCCATTAACGCCTGTGGCTCCGCATTTTTCTGCATGGAAGGCGGCCCCGCGAACGCCATCATCACGCCGCACAAGCGTGAATGGGAACGCAACTTCGGCCCGCTCCCCTCGAATGAATCGTTCTACCCGGAATACCTGAAACAGTTCGCGACGCAATTCAAGATTACAATTGTCCTTAAGGGATGCCCCACCTACATAGCGATTCCCGATGGACGCATCTACATTGTCGAATGCCACAACTCGGGACTTGCCAAGGGCGGTTCTGGCGACGTTCTCACCGGAATCATCACGGCGCTCCTCGCTCAGGGACTAGCCACTGCAGAAGCCGCCGTACTGGGAGTTCTTCTGCATCAAAAGGCAGGGAAAATCGCCCGCGAAAAGTGGGGTGCGTTCAGCATGCTCCCTTCCGATGTCATCAAGGCACTCCCCCAGGCATTCGCTTGCTAGCACAGGCTCCACAACTTTCATGGACGCCTCACTCGAAAAAAGACTCAAGCGGCAGGTGATCGGAAAAACGCACCGTTTTTTAGCGGTCACTCCGCTCGGTTTCGAACAAACGCTCGCAAAAGAACTTGAATGCATTCTTGCTCCCAACGAGAACGCCGCAAGCAAAAATTCCCAACAATCCGAGACTCCTGCGGGAATTGAAATGCCGCATGTCACCGGTGACGGCAAGGTCGAATTCACCGCCAAAATCACAGAGGCCTGGAAAGCGGTCGCCTTCAGCCGCATCGCAAACCGCATCTTGATGCACATTGCCGACTTCAAGGCCGAAAATTTTCGCGAACTCGAAAAGAAAGCGAGCGAAATTCCCTGGGAACTGTACTTAGAAGACAGACAGGAGACGAGAGACGAGAGAATATCTTCTGGTCATTTACTCCACATTCACGTTAGTTGCAAACATTCCAGGCTTTACCACAGCGACGCCATTGCCGAAAGACTCTATAACATAATTAGGGGGGGACGCCTCCCCCTCGCTCCAGTTTCGCCAAGCAGCACAAAAAAGAAGTGCCTTGAGCCTGCCGAAGGGAGCGAACCTTCCGCTACCCCCTCTCCTAGGGGTTCCACCCCTAACACCCCGCCGCAGAATTTATACGTCACCTTCCTCGATGACCGCTGCACTATTTGGCTAGACCTCGCTGGCGAAGAGCTCTACAAGCGCGGCCACGAACGGTTCGTAAACGACGCCCCCCTCAAGGAAACCATCGCCGCCGGGATGATTTTCGAAGCGATTTACGGCACAAAGCGCGAATACTGTCTACTCGACCTTATGGCAGGCAGCGGGACCTTCAGCCTCGAAGCCGCTTACGCCGAAAACAATCTTATTCCGGGAATCTGCCGCGACTTCGCCCTAAAGCACCAGCCCGCCTTCAAGGAAGCCACGTGGAACTACATCACGAATTCAGAATTTGGAATTCGGAATTCGAAGTTGAAAAAAATCGTCACGAGCGACATTTCCGAGCGAGCGATTGAAATCATCCAGCACAACGTCGAAAGTAGCCCCCTCGCAAACGTCGCCGACGCCACAGCCGCGAGAGCAGTCACTCCGAAACTCCGCGACTTTTTCAGCTACAGCGCCGAAGACATTGCAGAAGTCTGTGGCGAAACCGCGCCCATTCTCGTATTGAATCCGCCCTACGGCAAGCGCCTCGACTTTGACGCCCCCAGGCTCTACACGCGCATCGGCCGCCGACTCGCCGAGCTCGCCCGCGCCCTCAAGCCTTTCGGCAAAGACCTCACGGTCGCAATCATCGCCCCCAAGGACGACACGCGCGAAGGCGCCAAATACACTTGTACCGCGAACCTTCTACGCGAATGCCCCGCACTCCGTCCAGAGGAAAATGCCTCCGCCAAATGCCTCAAGACAAGCCACGGCGGCCTTAGCCTGAATATTTTCATCGCAAAGATTTAACGGATTGCCACGTCGCTACGCTTCTCGCAATGACGTAAAAGACGAACTACTCCGTAGGCAGCACTTTCGTGCGTCGCATAAACGCAAGCGTTTCTTTTTCGCCCTTTTCAGCGAGCATCTTGAGCAGGTAAAGCAACTTGCGATAGGTCGTTTCCGTCATCTTTTCGCGGGCGCTGCTTTTCGTCAAATAAAGGAGCGGAGCTTCCTGCGTGTACTTTTCCCGGTTATAAGTCTTAGATGCCGCCACACGGTCGCAGAACATTTCCTTGATATAACGGTCGGGCATATCGATAGGCACCAACTTCTTGGTTTCCATTTCGTAGTCGTACCAAAATTCAAAGTGATGCTTGTTTCTGCCCTTGTGATGCATCCACGCAAGGCTATAGCCCTTGTCTAGGCGTTCACCGTTATTGGGCGACTGGTTTCCCAAATAGTATTTCGCGCCGGGAATAAATTCAGACGGGCTATACTTGGAAAGATCGTGAAAAAGCCCCTGAAAGCCAATCCCCGCCTTAAAGCAGAGCCGGATTACCTCGTTTCGATGTTTCGTTATCGTCAAGAAATGTTTTAGAGGATGCATTTTCATAACCGAACCACATCATCACACAAGTCCAGCATGGCTGTACGGTGCGTCACGATAATCATCGTCTTGTCGCGAAGCTCCGTAAAAAGCCTCCGGTAAAGTTCACGTTCCGTCTCTTCGTCCAGAGCAGAACTGATTTCGTCAAAGAGCATAATGTTTCCGGGGCGCAGGAGTCCACGAGCAATGGCAAGCCGCTGCGCCTGGCCTTCGCTGAGTCCGCCGCCGCGTTCACTCAGTTCCGTATCTAGTCCCTGGGGCAAATCATATACAAATTCGGCGCAAGCAAGCGTAAGCACCCTTTGCAATTCACTTTCGCTTGCATCCGGCTTTGCTAGCAGCAGATTGTAGCGGATGGAACCGCTCATCAGCGTATTTCCTTGCGGAACGTACACAAAGTTTCCGCGCAAGTCTTCGGAAAGGGCGTACACCTCGCCCCCCATCGTGCCATCGTTAGTACTCTCGGAATAGAGGAGCATCCGTCCGCAGTCGGGCTTGATAAAGCCCAGCAACAGGCGCAGCAAGGTCGTTTTCCCCTTGCCGGTTTCCCCCATAATCGCAACCTTGCTTCCCGGCCTGAAATCGTAATTAAACTTGCTGATGATTTCGTTTCGTTCCCCGACGTAGCCAAAAGAGACATTTTCGATGCGGACACCGAGTTTTCCTTCGAGTACCGAGGAATTATTTTCATGAGATGCAGCAAGGTCTCCGTCGCATTCCTTTTCCAGTTCCTGCAAGCGTTCCACCCCGGCCATCGCCTGAACCACTCGCGGGCCCATATTCAACAGCGAAAAAACCGGACGCTGGATTTGTCCCACCAGTTGCAAAAAAGACGTCATCACGCCAAACGTAATGAGTCCGTTTCGAAGTCCGAGGCCACCCCAGATAAAGGCAATCAAGTAACCCAGCCCAAACGTACAGCCAAACAAGAGCCTCGTAAGCAAGGTAAACTTCGCCCGGTGCCCCACATTCTGCCGAAGATCGCCCTGTCCACGGTCCAGCTGCGAGGTCACCCAAGGTTCACTCCCCAGCGAACGCAACACGGCGTTGTATTCCACGCCTTCTTGCACCTGCATCTGAATGCGGCTTTCGCTTTTGCGGATTTCGAGGGTCATCTTCTTTAACCGGTAAGAAATCAGCTTCGCAAAGCTCATTGCAATGGGCGAAAGCAACAAAAGAATCCACGCCAGCCGAGAATCGAACATTCTAAGCAGCAAAAAGGCGCCCACCAGCTGCAGCGTCGTCACCACCATTTCCGGGAACGTATCAATCGCGACTTCGCTAATGGTTTCAATGTCCTTTGAAAAGCGCGAGGTAATGTCGCCGGAATGCAGGACTTCGATATCAAAGAGCTTTCGCCGAAACAGCAGCCCAAACATCATGAGCCGCAACCGATTTGCCGCCCGCACCGTCTCTAACGTTGTCAGGTAGTGGCAAATTTGCCGAATCACGATTCCCCCGAGCATCGAGAGAACCAAGTAGACAATCATACGGACGATGTCTTCGTCGCTTCCGGTTCGAATGGTTTCATCGATAAAGCGCTTCGAAAGCCAAACCATCAACAAACCCAGGGCAACGCCTATTCCACCCAGTACAATCCGGATAGAAAGCGTCAGGCGAAACCCCTGCGAATAGCGCCACAGCCAGGCAAGACCGCTCATTCGACTACATTCACCTTTTTCCATTCATTCACGATTTTTTCCACATCGAGCCGAGCCTGTTCGGGGGTCACGTCGTAAACACCGCACAAGGCATCGGCCAGGCCTTCCACCGTAAACTCCTCGGATGCACTCGCCTGATTCCAGAGCCATGCCGCCGTTTCATTCAGGCAGAGCAGTCGTCCAAAATCAAGGGCATTTACGCCTTCGCCCATAATTACCTGTTCGCCACACACTTCGCGCAGCACAAAACCTTTTTTAATTCGCATATTATACCAGCCTTCTATAAATTGCCAACAGCCACCGCCTCACCGGCAATAGCCAAAACCAAATTTTTGCTTTCACCCGTTGCCTGCGGGATTCAAGCGATATCCTTTTTTTACCGCAAACCACATGAGTCACCTTAGCGCGGACGTCGTTTACCTTACAATGTTCGCGCAAGCACAGGTTTCCGTCTCCCATCAGCGTCACGTCTTCACCCGCGATATCGACAATACGGTGAATCACAAAATGCCCATTTTCGACCCGTGCAAGTATGACATCGCCCCGTTTCAGTGCAGACGGCTTTACCAGCACCACGCTATCGCGCCCCCCTACAATAAACGGAAGCATACTGCGCCCGTTCACGGGAAACGTCACTTCGACGCCTTCGTCGACCAGGCGAATCGCCTCGGCCATAATCAGATCGTCGCTAACCACGCAGGGCCCCAGTCACCGTAGAACAACAGAGCTTCGCAGCGGCCTCATCCGGCAGGCATTCCAGATACCAGGCGGGAATGTTTTTAGCCATCGCATTTTCGGAAGCATGCAGACCATCGGCAATGCGCCTTTCCCAGCGTTTGCCAGAAATGCAAGGAACAATCGCCGCATACGCCTGCACCCCGCGCAAGCGTGTAATTTTGTTGAATGGGGCCTGCGAAAGCAGAACCGCTCCGCCGAGCGGATATTCCTCGTTCTTGTAGCAGGGAGTCTTTCCGCTCCACGGTGAACCATAGACAACCGCACGGAACGCACCAGGAGCATCTTCAAAAACGCGCACCACGGGGTTATCGTCGTTCAGCAAGGATGTTCCATCGACATGTTTAAGCCAGAGCCTTGCGTGGGTACTCTTGCCCGTACCGCTCTTTCCCAAGAAAAGATAACCGTGCCCTTGGTAAGTCGTCACCGCCGCATGAAAAAGCATCGTGCCATAAGGCGCCGTAGCAATGGCATACATAACCATCAGGGCATTGTTCACCGCATATTTCAGCGAACTCTTTTTGAAATTTTTCGGAATGTAAAGTGTCGCCGTCTTATAGTCAAGGGCACACAAGAGAGAGCCCACCGGTTCATGCATCAGGCGAAAATCAAACACGGAACACTTTTCCGCCGTAAGGCCGCAAATAATCTGCTGACCCTCATCGTCTTGGCAAAGTTCCTCGGTATATTCGGGAGTAAAGTCACAACAATCAACCTTCAACGAAAAGAGCACACTTTCATCCAGCGCTTTTTCAGCGGAAGCCTTTTCGGCAAAAGGCTCATAATTGTCCATGGACTCCGCAAATAGAGTTTCGGCAATATCGGGACTCGCCGTCACCGAAAACAAATGCCCCGCCACCTTGTAAAACCTGGACTCAATCTCGTTTATCATAAGGCAATCCTTCGACGCTTAATGCGCAAGGGAATCAGTGAAATCGTGGAACGCCAGTACCGGAGTTCCATAAAAAAAACTTGAAGCGGATCGAACGGAATCCAAGACAAAGTCCGCATACGGTCCTTGAACCAGCGGACAAAGACATTACGGGGTTTAGAGACTGTCTTATGCTTTCCAAAATTACCGCCCTCAAGCGCCATTTTCAAAAGGCGTTCTCCACGAGAGCGGTCCGGAGCGCAGAGCATCCATTTTCGTTCTAGTCCAAACACTTCCTGGAGCACCCACATCACGGCACCGCAAACGTTTTTCAGGTGTAGCGATTTCACCAAGGAAAAGACCTTTTCTCGCTCGATTTCGGTCGAATGTGTGAGCAGCATCAGGTAATCCGTATACTGCCGCAGTCCAAGTCCGCCAGCCAATGCATGCTGTTGCAAATGTGAAAGCTGCATCACCAGGGCAAACTGAATCGACGGGGCGTAAAATCCTTCGGGAACCCTTTGTGCGTTCCGGATTTCTTGATTCAGGTAGGCTTGCAAATGGCGGTTTCTAAACGGAATTCCCTGCGCAGGCTTAAAATGAACCTCGACCGTAATTCCATCCTTGTTCTTAGGCAAATGAACATGATGCGGGGCGGTATTTTCGACAGGCTTTTCAGAAAGAAAATTCAAATCCACCAAAAGCGAATAAATCCGGTCGCGCCCGCCCTCTACCCAGATATCAATATCGCCGACATGCCTTGAAAACGGATTCGGATAAAGCCTTGCGTTTGCGGCCCCCTTGAGAATCGCCGTTTTAAAGCCTGCGGTTTCAAAAACATTCGTCAAACGAGCCGATTCCTGATTAATCATGCGATTTGCACTGGCGATCATTTCGGCATCGGCGCCCCACCGCAAATTCAACAACTTGGGCGGGTGATATTCTTCAGGGAGTTTCTTGATTGCGGAATACACCACTCCACGCACGCACTGGCTTTTTGCCAACGCATAAACGCGATTCCAATCCTCATCGTTAGGCACAACAGACAGCTTCGTCAAACGCCCCTCATTATCGAGGGCAACCCGCAAAAGCTCAAATAAAAGCAAGTCCGTTCGACTCGGATAAAAATGCATAGAGCAAATATAAAATAAAGAAAGAACACCCATTAGAAAAGGGACCACAAAAGGTCCCTATATCGATTATTCTTTATATTTTCTGGAAAAGCTCTAGAGAAAAACTAAGGTTCAATACAAGTAATACCATTATCGTCGTCGCAAGCCGAGCCTTCCAAAAGCGCCCCCTGGAACAAGTATTCCACCTCGCTCATTTCAGGCGCCACGTAGACTCTTTTGGATTCCATTTCAATTTCTTTTGTATCCATGAATATTCTCCTTACTCAACAATGACACGTTTTCCGTTATGGTAATACATTCCGCGAGTCGTGGGCTTCGCATTCAACTTGCGGCCCTTCATATCGAACCAGCGATCCATGCGGATTTCGCCCGTCACGGGATTCATCTTTCCGGTTTCGATGACGTTATCGTTTTCATCGACAACTTCGACATCGATTTCAGCCGGATTCTTGTTCAGGGAACCACCAAACGTCTTTGCAAATCCCTGGCTCTGGTGCTTTACCAAGTAGGCATTCAACGCGGTCATTGTCGCCTCGGCATCCATTTCCACGAACTGTCCGACACGCGCGCCGTTGCGTTCCTGGGCGGCAAAGCTATAGACATTTCCTAGATCCGGATGGTCATTAAAGGTTGTATAGGCGTAAACACCCTTAAATTCCCAGGCACCGCTAGTCAACACTTCTACGGGAGCCGTTTCCGTATTGAAAATCGCATCGCCTTCAAAAGTGATCGTAGATTCTTTGGGCATTACCATGTAAGGAGTATTGGCGCCCAGGTAATCAGTCGTTATGTACGAAATCTTGACACTCCACTTATCACCATTTTCAGCAATTCGCTTGAACCTGTAAATATCGCAGCCCTTGACCTTAGAAGTATCGATCGAGAACGGCAACATGAGAGTCGTCATACGGCCAACCGTAAACGTCCTGTTCAGCTGAATTTCATCTACATGGATATCTTGCGAAATTTCAACTGTATCTTCGCCAGTATATTCGCCATCGATTTCGGCAACTGTCCTGTCGGGATATTCCGTGATTGTCACAGCGCCAAAGCGCATCACGTTAATCGAAGTCACAGACATATTCATAGCGACACCGTAACCATTCAAGGCAAGCGTCTTTTCACCAACAGACCACGGAGAATCCTTATCGCAAACACCGTCAAGCATCGCTCCGTTATTCAGCTTGCAGGCGATTTCTGCGGTGTTCACGTCTTCCGTTTTTTCATTGGTATTGGCAAGTTCGGAACCCTTGCCAACGCCCTTTTCGACATATTCTTCGTAGTAGTTATTGGAAGTGGTAAGCGTTCCACTCAAGTGGTTACCGACAATCGCACCCGTAGCGCCATTACCGGCATTGGATAGATTTTCACCATCGTACGCACAGGATTTTACCGTCAAAGTAGACTTGGTAATTCCCACAATGCCACCGACAAAGGCGTCATTGCCGGTAGCCTCGATAGACACGGCACTCATGCAGTTTTCGATGGTTCCGTTTTTCGCGTTTCCAACGATTCCGCCGACACCCTGGCCCTTGCCGCTCGTTTCAATTTTTCCAGAAACATAGCAACCCGAAACCGTTCCGCCCGGATTACCGTCGGCCAACCAGCCAACCACTGCGCCCACAGAAATCTGCTGGCTAGTGCTCGAGAGAATGGACCCAGCGTTTGTAGAGGCGTTAATCTCGACATTTTCAAAAACGATGTTTTTCACCGTTCCTTTATTGCCCAGCACAGCAACAAAGCCGACATTCTGAGCATACACAGAATTGATCTGAGCCAATTCGGCTCCACTGATGTACATATTCGAGATAATGTGGTTGTCGCCATCGATAATTCCCGTGAACTTGCGGTCACCCTTACCGGCGGCAATCGGAGTCCAGAGCCTGCCACCCATATCCAGGTCGGCATCCAACTTGGCGTTGATATTCAACCTTTGGCCCGATTTTTTATTGGTCTCGCCAGCAAACCAGGCCAACTGAGCCTCATTTTTTATGAGATAGAAGGTTTTGCCCTCTATTTTAACCGTTTCCGGCTGTTCCAAAGATTCGCCGTTCCAGGCGGCAGAAACCTGCTCAACCCCTGCAAAACAGAGGATTAGCAAGGATAAAACGAAGGACTTGATATAGTCCGAGGGTATAAAGAATGCTTTTATTTTCATAGAAATAATCCCCTCTTCTTCTCCACTCGGAAGCATATTATAGTAAAAGGATTTTTGCCATGAAAGGGTTTGTAATAATTAAATAATAAGTTTTTCGTAACCTGCAAAACTCATACAGAAGCAGTGTCGGAAACCATTATCTTTTTTGCTGTTTTACTCGTTTACAAGGGCATTTATTACTTCGGGGCATATAAAATGCAAAACAACACACTTTTTATACGCCCCTTTAAGTCAAAATAAGGCATCCAAAGACGTTTTTTGGGGATAAAAAGTGATTTTAAAGCTAAATAGGCCTACAGAGCAACGAAAAAAGGCATATAAAAACGCATCAGAGAGCGTTCTTATACGCCCCTTCTATTAAATGATGCTTCACAGAGGCATATAAATGCCCAAAGTCAGCCTCTTTTATACGCCCACATTCTCCAAACAGGCCCATTTTACAGCCTTTGTTTTAGATTCAGGGCTCGGAATTTTGCAGGGGCATTTCATTTTTTCTACATTTCTTACGAAAAATGGCGTCAGATTTTTCAAGTGGCGCTGCAGATTTTAAAGACACAAAAGAGGATTATTATGCCGAAACTTCGTTCGCTCAAGACTATGGAAGGCCGCGAAATGGCCGGTGCACGCGCCCTGTGGCACGCAACGGGAACCAAGGTGGAAGACTTTGGTAAGCCGGTGATTTGCGTGGTGAACAGCTACACCCAGTTTGTTCCGGGACACGTCCACCTGAAGGACTTGGGCCAGGTGGTCGCACGCGCTATCGAAGCCGCCGGTGGTGTCGCCAAGGAAATGAACACCATCGCCGTGGACGACGGTATCGCCATGGGCCATGACGGCAT